>MDSV01003012.1_pt1 | contig 16387 bp, 14 predicted proteins | sample 810851 | NCBI WGS metagenome assembly MDSV01 (sample SAMN05326640, study PRJNA326480) | marine metagenome | isolation source: seawater | place: Atlantic Ocean: North East | collected 2012 | reverse complement strand
TTTTGTATTTTCTTTTGATTGTACCTTGTCATAAGTGCTTTGAACATATTGAGCAATTTTATCATGTTCATTCTTCAATTTTGTGTGAAGTTTAGTTATATTGTTTACTCTCTTTTTAATGTCTGATTTATCATAATATGTTTCAAATCCTTCCGGATAGTAAAACTTAGTAACAGCTGGACCCCACTTTTGACCCTTATTTAAGACCTCTTCTAAAGCTTCTTCTCTATTTTTCGCAAAGCCTTCCAATAATTTTATACCACCAAATGAAGTAATATTTGCACAATACGGATCATCTTTATCATATCCTGTTTTCTCCTGCTCTTCAACTAATTTATCATAATATTCAACAACATCTGTAAATATTGTTGCTTTACAGTCATAAGTTAAATCCCATGCCCCCATATTAAGTTCTCCTCTATTTTAAGTCAAAAAATTATTTACTAATCATTTTTATAATTCAATAATTAATGAACAACATATACTATGTAATATTACTGTTTATAGTATTCACAACTATATTCTGTACTTTTTACAATAACATCTTTGAAAGCATGACTTCGAATGAAAATGTTATATCAAATGCGCAAAATATGGATTGTCCTCCTATTGGAGAAGAACATACAATTGAATGCCCTAATATTGAAGATCCAGTTTTAAAAAGAAACGCATGTATGGCATTGTATACACAATGTAAAGAACGTACAAAGAATATTAAAAAAGATTTAAAACCTTTGAAATTAGACAATATGTTTGAAAATATTTAAATATTAGCTCTGACTGTCCGGACCAGCTTCAGGTACCTCTTCTGATTGTCTTTGTTCTAATAATTTTTGATTTTCAGATCTTAGAATTCTTTTAGGGGGAGGAGGTGGCCTTTGTCTGAAAAACGATGGTTGTTCTTCTTCTGTTTGAGTAAATAATGTTGGATTTTGATGAGCTAATCTATCTGGCATATCTTGTCCAAGACCAAGTGAATCAGATGTTGATTCTGGACCTTGTTGACGAGTAGGTTGTTCATCAGATGTAGCCAATCTTGAAAAAGGAGGGACTTCAAGTGGTGAAGGAGGAATAGGTATTCTTTCTTCAGGACCTAATGGAGGCATTGCTTGTTGGTTTGATTTTCTTTGATTATCTTCTTCCGATATTTGGCCAACAGTCAATAATTCAGGAGTTTTATCTGATCCTACAGATAAAGCATCGGGATCATAATCCTCATCCGGTGTATGGTAATTTGTATCAGATGATTCTCCTTCAGCATAAGAGTCTGGTACAACTCTTGGGGTACTGGATGTTCTAAGCAAACGTCTCTCCCGTCTTCTTGCTCTTCTTTCACGTTGTTGTCTTTGGGTTTGTTTTCTTTTTTCTTCTAGGTCTTCATCAACAAAAGTATTTCCTGTTTGGAACTGTCCAGCATTTGCGTCGGCATTGTTGTCTGCCTGTATTGCAGCTTCTCTTGCGGCAGCTCTTTCTTGTTTTGCATTTATAGATTGAGTTGCCTCAAACATACCGGCTAGCTTATGTGCTTGTGTTTGTGCAAACGACTGTTCTTTTTCAGTTGGTAACTCACCTGTAATATCAGTTTCAACAGATATGTCTACACTATTCGGCATTGCTTGATTTTGCGCGTCTGCCATTTCAACTTCAGTTCCAACTTGAATATCTTTTGTTGTAGGTTCTGCTTGAGTTTGTGCATCTGATAATAATGATTCATAATCTGTACCGGTATCTCGTGTTACTTTGACTTCTTTCATTTCTGTCTCAGTTTGTGTTGCTCCTTCTTGATTAGTTTTTGTACCCATTAAATAGTCTCCTGCTGATCCGATTACATCCATAGTTTTCGCAAAAATACCTTTTTTTTTTCTTTCAGGTGATGGTGGTAAAACATCGGGTGTTGATCCTGGAAAATATTCTGGAGCTTCACTTGCAGCATCTCTGGTTGCGCGAGTAATTCTATCCGCCTCTGCAGAGGCTCTTGCAGCGGCCATAGCTCTTGCTCTTGCATCATCTAATGGGTCATCTGCAAACCTTACACGGGGTGATGTACCAACACTAGTATCTCTAGTTTCGCGAGTAATTCTATCAGCCGCGGCAGTCGCTCTTGCAGCGGCCATAGCTCTTGCTCTTGCTCTTGCGGCATCTACTGGATCAGTTCTACTTACACCTGGTGATACAGCAACTCCACTATCTCTGGTTTCTCTTGTAATTCTATCAGCCGCGGCAGATGCTCTTGCAGCGGCCATAGCTCTTGCTCTTGCTCTTGCGGCATCTACTGGATCAGTCTTGCCAATAGTTCTTCTTCTTCTGGTTTCTCTTCTTAAAGGATCAACAAAACGGCTTCTATCATAATCATAACCTTTACCATCTGGATAATAACGGGGGTCATTTCTCTTGTCAGAAGGCCCCCTCTTAGCGTACAAAGCACCTCGTTTTTCAGCAGGAATATTATCAATATCATATTTGCCTGTTAGATTTTCAAACCAATCTCTATCCCAAGAAGTTAATTTCTTTTTATCATAACCTCTATTTCCAAATCTTATTTCATCAGAACGTTTATCTGCTCTTGTTTGCATTATACGTCTATTCATAGCTCTACGTATGTCATCTCTGTCAGTGCGTGTTAAATCTGGACCAACTCTTCGTGTGAATCTACCAAAACTATCTCTTTCAACCCCAGTTCCAGTTCCAGTACCAGGTTTTCGCACAGGAACAACATCATATACAAAAAGTTCTGGGTCGTTTTTTTGTTCATATCGTATACGTTCTGAAATGAATACTCTAATATCTGAATCTTGTGGTATAACCTCAAACATACCGCATTTCTTTCCCAAATCAACAGCATATGTAATAACCCGTTTATCCCATTTTTTAACAACTTCGTCAAGTTCTTTCAATTCTTTTACAAATTTATTTACTTCACTAAGTTTCATAGATTTTTTTAAACGACTAATTACTTTTTTAGTTTTTTTAGAATCTTTATCCCCACACGTTTTGGTTCTCTTTTCAAGCATATTTTTTAAATTATTCATAAAAGGAGAACGACTTTCTATATGCTTTTTCCATGCAGTTTCTTTTGGACTCTTTTTTCCGGTCAAAAATGATGGTAACAAACCACCACCAACTTTAGGTTTGCGGCGAGTATATTTAGAATGTCTAAACTGTTGTGCCATTATATATATACATATATATAAAAACGAACAATCTTAAAAATAACTTACTTAAGCATACTTTTATATATTAAAGTAGTAGATGCCATGCCACTTCCGACAATGTTATATAACTATTTCAATCAAGGTCGAGATTCATTAGAAATGTCTTCAGCTTTAATGAATCCTTATGCTAAATGGATGCAATCTCCCAACATTCCAAGAAATACTTGTTTACCCATCGCGCTTGAAAATGTAGAGAATATTGTAGAATGTGAACCAACTGTTGACGAATGGTTCAAAAATTTAGAATCGAACAAAATTAAAACTCAATTTCCAACTCCAAATTTCTTTCCCTCTGAATATAAAACAGATCAGTTTTTTTCAATTACTCATAAAGGGGAACAACGGTGGGTTCATGCTATTTTATCAGCAAATGATCCATTATATACAGTATATTCCAATAATACTAAGGAAAAAGCAGTTGAGGAATTGATTAATAACGCATCGAATCGATTTCCTAGAATATATGATGCATCTGTATATCGTTTATATGGTTCAAAAAAAGCTATAATATATTCGTCCTTATTTAAGAATACACTACCAGCTGGATTACATATATATAGCAGTATTATCAACAAAAATATACTAGTAATGCGAGAAATTGGTTATGAATGGTGTTCTAAAATTTGTAATGAAAGAGATACTATTTGTCTTTGGGAACATTCTGGTGAAGTCGGGTCTATTTTAAATTCAGAAGAAAAAGGATCTATAAACATTAAAGATATTTTATCTAAAAAAATGGATATATATGAGGATCGTACAAAAAGAATTGAACTTGCTTATAATAAAGATGCTTCAAAAAAAATTAGAGAACTTAATAAGATGAATATATCTGATTTACGTAATAGTGTCGAAGAAAATGGTTTATCAATTGAACATGATGGTAAATTTTTGAATAAACAGAATTTGATTGATAATATGTTAGAAAAATATATTGAATCAAGTTTTAATTAAGAACAAAATGTTTCTTCTATAATTATGTTATATATATTTTCTATAACACCTTTTGGGGTTTTTTTTAGTTGGCCCACACTAATTAAAGGCCCTTTTTTTAATTTACACAAAAAAAGTCAAAAACAAAATAAAAATTTTCCAAAGTATCCTAATTGTCATATGAGTGACATTCATATTATTCGATTAATGCACAGTAAATTAGACAGTAAATTAGACAATAATTAGGATTTTATACCAATATTATCTTTTATATCTGAAATACTATCTTGAACAATAGGACCTGCCTTTTTCTCTATTCTTTTTCTAATACCACTAATTAAAGCGGTTGATAATAGCAAAAAAATTGAACAAGTAAATATTAATCTTCTATCAAATTCACGAAAGTTTCTATCTTTATAGGTTACTGGATTATATCTAACAAACAAAAGTCCGCCAATATATAAAGTTAAAAATGAACGTACTGGATCAAGATACTTTGGTGCAAATTTACCGATTCCTAATATAACAAGCCATATTAACAAAAACATGAAGTACAATGTTGATAAAAATATATAATCAAATAAGTTCCCTTCCATTATTTTTAACAATATTTTTTAGAATTATCATGAAATTTTTTCGAAAAAAAAATGATTTAAGAATAACTTTATAATAAACTAGAGGGAATCAAAATAATCTGCATGCCCAGATTAAAATAGTAATTACTTTTAGACAGTAACTTGTTTTGTAATTACGCCTTCAAGTGTATAGATCAAGATATTATCGGATCGACGTCCCGCGTTAGAATCTGATTATGAAGCAGGACATTGGAGTTTTTTTAGGAAAAAAGGAAAAACAATTTTTAAGTAAAGTGATAGATGCTTGGAGATATTATACACGTCATAGAGGTGTTATTACGGATTCGTTTTATGGAAGAATTAATGCTTATGATTTAAAAGCCATCAAAGCTATGGTTCGAAAAGATGACAATCCTTTAAGACTTATTAAATATTCTTTGGCCATTATGTTTGATTTTAAAGGAGGCTTCCCACAACGGAAAATATGGCAACAAACTTCAGATCCAACTCTTCTAAGATATATCCCATTTATGCCTAATTCTTGCCTACATATTTCCGAGACTCCTTATAATTATAATAATTATAATCTGAATAGTGAACAAGCAGATATTATAAGTCGCGTCGCATTAGATGTAGGGCGGCGATCGCGTTTCCTAAAGCTAAGAACATATAATGATAGAATAAATCATTTAGAAGATGTTAGTTTAAAAATATTACGTTTTCTTCTAAAAAAGGGAGCAAATCCAAATGACAAATATTTTCTTGCAAATATGATATTTAAGCATAAATATCATTCAAGAACATTCTTATGCAAAGTCATATCTATGTGTTCCCATTATGGGTTAGAATCAAATACTATGTTAAAGGCTTTGAAACTACCTTGGAAAAAAGCTTACGATTCTGATTTAGAATATTTTATAGGTCCAGTATTAAAAAATATACATACAAATAGGCTAAACGTAAAAGACACTATTCAATTATGTTATTCATGGGCTTCAAAAAAGAATTTGTTAAAAGCAACAAATTCTAATTCTGGAAACTTATACAAATTGAATGATGATGTGCTTGGAATAATACATTCATTTGTATATAGTTTTGATTATTAGAAATCAACAACGATTTTGAGAATATTCCTCAAATGCTAATCTTGTTTTCATAGGTATTTTTTTAAAATCAATCAATTCTCGATTCATTTTGAATTTATCATATTCTTTTAAACTTCCTACCATTTCTTGTGTAACTAAATCCAAATCTTCCACATTTTTTAATTTTTCTAATAAAGCTTCTTTTTTTAATGTACAACCTTTTCCAGAGTATATTGACTTAATATTATCAGAATTATCACCATATACAATCTTACGTTTTAGATAAGCAAAACCTACCAAATCTTCTTCACATTTCTTGTTTAGTTTGTACTTATCATTATACATGCGAATATTATTATCTTTTTCAACTAACTGTATAAAATCGTGATCCGCAGTAATAATACTTATTTCTGGAACCGGATCTTGTTTTAATAATTCATGGGCTTTAAGAGCTATAATATCATCTGCCTCAGTATTCGGAATTTTGTAATAAATACAATTTTCATTATTTTCACAAAATTTTGGTAACCAATCATTTGCCAAAAATTTTAAATACTCAAATATATCATAATTCTTAGGACGAGTTCCCTTATATTCAGAATAAATTTGTTTTCGCCAATTACCACCATCTAAGCTTTCCATTGCTAATATGGCTTTTTTCTTCTTAGTAAGTTTCTTTAATGTTCTTTCATATACTCGTAATAATGTGTTACGAAAAACTTCTTCATTTTGCCATGGATTTTCTTGATCTTTTTCTGGTTGCCATTTAAACCAAATCTTAGTTGCATGGTAACGCAGAAAGCACATATAACCAAGATCAACCAAAACCCAACTATTTTCCATATTTTCTATATTTTTATAATTGTTTATTATTAAACTTAATATTTCTTAATCATTTTTATACTTTAAAGTAAATCAATAACCTTTAATAATATATGTATTGTTTCAAATCAATCATTTCATTTTATGTTATTATTGCCAACAGTCTTGTTATTACAAAATTATATAGTCATAAACACAAAAATTTAAAACGATGTTCATCTGTCATAGAGCTTGAAACTATACCATTAATACCAAATACTATTACTAACAAAATACCATCTCTAAATAGTACAATATCTCATATTGATCAATATGATATGTTAATCATAGATTCCATTTATAGAGGTTTAGAAAAACCATTAAGATATTTACCCAAAAACGACCTAACAACTGTTAGACTTGCATTAACTATATCATATTTAGTATATTTTAACAAAACACTTGAGTCTGGAGAAATGTTTATTAATCATCCTATAGCAGTTACAACTATTTTAGCAGATTCTAAAGTAGATGTTATTACCATAGTATCTTCCCTTTTACATGATTCTATTGAAAAATCAAATATAACCTATTTTGAAATAGAATCTCTATTTGGGAAAAATGTTAAAAATATTGTAAAATGTATTACTAAAATAACTAAATTAACATACAATAATAAGGTACAAGTCCCAATACAAGAAGATTATTTGAATACAAAAACTATGAAGAATGAGCATATAAGAAATATGTTCCTATCAATGGCAGAGGATTCGCGTATTATAATTATTAAATTAGCAGAAAGATTACATTTTATGAGAACATTAGAACATTTAAAAAAGGAACAAAAAGTTAAAATTTCCTTGGAAACAATGGATATTTATGCACCATTAGCAAAAAGAATTGGTATTTGGAGATACGTTAAAGAACTTGAGGATTTGAGTTTTAAATGTTTATATCCAACCGCTTATAATAATTCTTTTCACATAATACATAATCGTAACAATTCTTATTCACACTATATAGAAGATGTATGTCAAAACATTTCATCAAAACTACATTACATTAATTTTAAAATTAGTGGTAGAACCAAATCTGTTTATTCAGCCTGGAAAAAATCTGAAAAAAATCAAATTAAAATTGAAGACCTTCGAGATATAGTCGCTATCCGAATAATAATTGAAGAATCTCCTGAATTGTGTTATTCAATAATAGATATAATTCATTCCATATGGAAAACATATATACCAGATTCTTTCAAAGATTACATTGCTAATCCAAAAAAAAATGGATATCAATCCTTACATACAACTATTATTCTTGAAAATAACTTTCCTATTGAAATACAAGTAAAAACAAGAGATATGCATAGAATTGCTACTGTTGGTACTGCCGCGCATTGGAAATATAAACCAAGTAGTAATACATTACCATGGTTAGAAATAATCAAAGATTGGAATAATACTGTGAATTCATCAACCGAATTTGTAGAACTTATTCGCAAAGAACTATTATACTCCAGAATTTTTGTTTTTATTCCTAATGGCCAAGTTATAAGTATAAAAAGAGGACAAACCCTATATGACTTGATTCAAGGACCTCTTGGCGGGATTATGCAAAATGGTCGATATATCACACTAAATGGTAAAATTAAAACAATCAATTATTGTCCAAATAATGGAGACATTATCGATTTTGTTGATGAATTATAACTAAAAAAATGGTAACACTAGTCCAGTCGGTATACACTCTTTATTTTTTGTATATCCTATACAGTGAATTGGTAATTCCTTCTTTACAGGAGAAGCTTGTTTTATTGTCTTTTTTGACTTGAGCTTTTTTGACTTGAGCTTTTTTAGTTTTAGCAATTTCCTAGTCTTTTTCTTTCCTTTACCACCATAATATGATTTTATTGTATTTATAACTTTATTTTTATGACCTGAAAGATGAGGACGAGTATCATCTGGATCACGATTATTATTTGGATCATCTTTATTCAACAATAGAGTTCTTCCTAGTTGGTCTGTAAGAAGTTTCTTTGTTTCTCTTTTTGCTTCGTGTTTTTCTAATATTTTTAAGGTTTTGCTGACTACACGGCGTTGCTGGCGCGCGATACGTCGGGGGCCGGCACTCGCTTCTATCTCTTCCTCCAACCATTGCTTGTATTGCTCCGCCCACTCAATTGGAGTAAAGCTCAGGTCACCTGGATCGACTGGTTCGCCCACGTCCCTGTTGAATGGTGCCTTAAGTTCCATATTTGCTCCGTGTTTTAATAACAGTTCGACTAAATCATAATTACTATGTTTTACTGCATAATGAAGTGGCGTATAATCATATGAAGTTTGTATTTCATTCACATTTGCTCCATTTACCAATAAAAGCTTCATAATTTCTAGTTGTTTTGATAATAAAGATTTTTGTTCTTCATCTGAACTATCTTCTAAATTATTATTTTCCAAAACTCTATCATCATTTGCTAAATAATGTACTAAATATCGACTACCACCTCTATAAGTACTATTTGGATTAGCACCTAATCTTAATAACATCTTAACCATATTTACATCCAATTCTCTAACAGCTAAAGAAAGCGGTGTATAACCATCTTTATTTCGAGTTTCTATATTTAATGCAGGACTTAGTAAAGCAACTAATAATTTCTGATTTACTTGTTCTGGTCTAAAGGATTTTTCTTCATGAATATATCTTATTACTTTAAATAAGTCATTTTCTGGACTACCACCATTATAATGATACTTTAATCTTCTTTTTCCACCAGATTGATTTTCAAGATTTAGTCTTTCAAAATTATCTTTTGCTTCTAAATATCCTGGACCTGGATTTGGTGAATAAATACATTTCATAAATTCTTCTCTTAACATATTCATGTTCCTGAGAGCAAAACGCACTTCGCTCCTGTGGATTTTGAGCGCGTGTTCGGCGAAGAGCTGACGGAACGGGGAGCGTCGCCGGGCATCGGTAGCGACGTTTCGTAGCGAGACGCCTTCGTAGTCAGCACCATTCATCCCCGTTTTATTTTTATAATCAAATATTATTTGGTCAAAATTTTCCAAACTTGGTGTATTTTCTGGACTACCACCATTATAATGATACTTTAATCTTCTTTTTCCACCAGATTGATTTTCAAGATTTAGTCTTTCAAAACTATCTTTTGCTTCTAAATATCCTGAACCTGGATTTGGTGAATAATGACATTTCATAAATTCTTGTCTTAACTCATTCATTTCCCTGAGAGCAAATCTATATACTCCATTAAACACGTCGTCGAAGAAGAGGGTGCGAGGGCTATCCCAGTGCTCGACCATACCAAAAAATCTTCGAGTTTTATTTTTATAATCTGATATTATTTGGTCAAATTTCTCCAAACTTGGTGTATTTTCAAGATTTAGTCTTTCAAAACTATCTTTTGCGTCTAAATATCCTGAACCTGGTTCTGGCGAATAATAACATTTCATAAATTCTTCTCTTAACTCATTCATTTCCCTGAGAGTTGGTCTATATACTTCCTTAAACACGGTGTCGGCGAAGAGGTATCGAGGCCCCCTCCTTCCCCAGGCCGTAAAGCTCCTCTCCGGCCTGCTAGCTAGCCCCTCTAGCATTCTTCGAGTTTTATTTTCATAATCTGATATTATTTGGTCAAATTTCTCCAAACTCATACTATATGTAATTTTTAAATTTAGTAAACACTCTCACCCCAAAAAATTAACTTCCTTCTCTTAAGCTATTAAGAGAAGGATTGTTGTTACAAGTTGTATTATAGTGATTGTTTTACATATTGTAGAGTTTGGAAATATGTCACCATACCCTAAAGTAGTACCAGTAACAAATGAAAAATAAAGTCTTTTGAAAAATTTATCAAATAATGATGGTTTTGTAAGACTCTCAATTACTTCGGTTTGTTCTAAATTTTTTGTGATTTTTTCAGCAGTTTTCTCTATTTCCTTTTCTGGATTTTCTGAATTTTGAAAATTTTCAGCTACCTCTTTCTCTATAATTGGATCAATTTTTCTTTGTATTAATTCTGTTCTTATCATTTCTTCAAGAGTATTGATTCCTGAAAAATGCGAATCGTCAAGAAACAGGTATAATACAGAAAATATAACTATTTGTAACATAAGTAAATTAAATCGCAAAAGATTTTTCATTATTACAATATAAAATAAATTTTTGTTAGTTTTCTTCCATTAACTCTTCTAAATCATAAAAAGCCATTAAAGTATTTGTACTATGTTTAAAAGACTTAATTTGTTGATATATATCATCAACTATAAGATCTTTTCGATTATTTTTGTGAAGAGTTATAAAAATATTTATAACTAAGCCAACTTTATTATCAATCAGTTGGGAACATAAATTAGAAATATCACATAAATTCATATTATTAAACATAGCCCATTTAGCAAAAAAAACACCAATGGTTTTCATTTCATTCGAATTCAAATTACTGTTTTTTATAAAACTAATTATAGTTTGTTGATGTCTAATTTCTAATTTGTTCAACATTTCGACATAAATATCAGTATATAAATTTTGTTTAATTATAATTGATGCGAATACACTATTATTTTCTTCTTTCCAACTTTTTGTAATTTTTTCAAATGTTTTCATGCTATTTGTTCTATTTTGTGGAGATATCACATTTAATAAATGGAGTAATTCCCGCCTTTCAAGTACATCTTTAGAAAAATGAACAATAAGATTGTTTATTAATTTTATAATATTTTCAGGTGGCTCAATAGAATTGTCATAACTGTCAACAATTTCTTTATATGACATTATACTATTAATTTGATTTTTGATTTATGCTTAATTAATTCATTTCTAAAAATTGAGTTTGCTGATATTCAGGGTGAATCCAAGCAGAATCACATTTACAACAAAGATAAACATATTTCATTTTGTCTTCACTATATCTCATATAAATAATATCGGATTCCTCGTCGCCATCTTTTGTTTTTTTTGCGCATTCTACATTTTGACAAGGCATTGTATGTACATGTGGTAAAGTTGGATCGTATTTAGTATATTTATTAATAAACATCTCATAAAATACTTTTTCACTGCCCCCATAATTTTTTTTTAATACGCATGGATCAAAATTTTCTGGACAGTTTTCGTTTTTTTTACAAGAACGACAAGTATAATATAATCCACCCGTTTCTTTGGAATGACTTAGTGTTAATAAATTGTCACATGTAGAACAAAACTTCATTATTAATGTTATCTATACAATTAATTTTATATTAGTTTGTATCATTTTTTTGTATAATACCTTTTGTTCTTCTTTGTTTTTACCCTTTTTGTGCGCGCATAAGTGCGATTGACCTTTCTTCTTAAAGTTTTTTTCTTTTTTCCTCCAAAAGGTATCATTTTACCACTCTTTTTATTTCTTTCTCTTACTAATTTATCCCGTTGATTTTGACTATACATTAATGGACTATCTCCACGCTTTTTTCGTATATCATTGATTGGACTTGTTCTTTCTTCTTCAGAATCATCGTATTCTGTTACTTTTTGTTCCTCTTCGTTAAAATGCTCTTCATCCTTTTCATACAAAGGTATTGCATCAGCTTCTTCTTCAGGTTTGAATTTTTGACTCACATTTCTTCTTAGTTTTTTTTTAAAATATAGCGGACTTTTTCTCTTGTAATTTTTGGACTCTTTCTCATTTATTGGCTTAAATTCTTTTGGTTGTGAATCAAGACTAAGTGTTTCGAATTCTTGTATTTCTAGTTCATATTCGGGTATTATATCTCGTTTTGATGTTTTGCTTTTTGTTTTGCTTTTTTTTTCCATTATTTTAAATTAAAATATAAAAATTTACAATTTTATAGAAACTTTAAGTACCTATATAAAACAAAAGAAAAATGATTAGATATTATAAATATTTCAATAATAAATGTAAATAAAAGTAATTACTATGAAACCTAAATTGAAATGGTCACCCCTCTCTTCTATTCATTTTTCTAAAAATACAGAGTCATCAATTGAATTATCTGTTAAAAATGCAGACAAAACCGATAATATTAAACTTTTGACACATCAAAAAATTGTTAAAGCTTACATGAATCCCGATACACCATTCCGTGGAATTTTATTATATCATGGATTAGGTAGTGGAAAAACTTTGTCTGCAATCGGGGTATCTGAAGGATTCAAAAACGATAGAAAAACTGTTGTTTTTCTACCGGGGCAATCTCTTGAAGATAATTTCATACATGAATTAGAGAAGTGTGGTAATAAACATTATATTGCTCCCAGAAAAAATTGGTATTTCAAAGATGAAGCAAATATGACTGACGAAGAATCCAAAATTATACCTGAAAAAATATTGGAACAACTAAATGGTGGTTGGTTTGTTAATCAAAATGAAAAGGCTAACTTTTCTAAACTAAAAAAATCTGAACAAAAACAGATTAAAGAACAAATTAGACATAAAATAGCACAGCAATACCAAATTATTAGATATAATGGAGTATCAAAAGAAAAACTCGAGGATTTCAAAAAAAATGGATTACTTGATAACAAATTAGTTATTGTTGATGAAGCTCATAATGTTGTATCAATGATTACTAATTATATTAATGATCCAACTAACACAAAAACCCATATTCGAGGCCGATTATTATATGACCTATTTATGAGTGCTAAGAATACACGATTTATTTTCTTATCTGGTACACCGATTATAAATTATCCAAAAGAATTATCGGTTATTTTTAATATTTTACGGGGACCAATAACAATGTTCAAATACAATATTAAGTTAAAAAATAAAAATTTAGACAATTTTTCAGAATATCTTAGAAATTTTCCATATATTGATTACATGAAATTAACAAATACTAGTATTGAAGTTTCTCAAACTCCTTTTGGATTTTCAATTAAAGATGGTTCTATTTACAAAGATGATGAATCACCAACTAATCATATGGATTGGGTTAAAAGATTAAAATCATATGTTTCAAATTCAAATGTATCTTTAGATATAAACAGTGTACAAACTAATGTTTTACATTGTTTTCCTTCTGATAAATTTAATGAATCATTTATTGAAGGTTTGAATCTCAAAAATACGGAGGTATTTATGAGAAGAATCAGTGGATTAGTATCTTATTATGGTGATTCTCACAAATATGAATTACAACAACACAAAATTGATGAGAAAAAAGTTTTTAAAAAAGATGGGTTTCCAACTGTTACAATAAATCCAATTCAAAAACTTGAAATGAGCAAAACACAATATATCAAATATGAAAAAGAAAGACTAAAGGAAGTTAGAAATGATGCAAAAAAGACTGCCCGTAAAATGAGCAAAATGTTTGAAGATGAAGGTAGTGAACTAACTACATATCGTGCACGCTCATTAGCTATTTGTAATTTTACGTATCCACTCTCAATTGAAGAAGATGAGAAAATTAATCCTAAAAATCGAGAAAAAATATTAGAAGGACTTAAAACTAAATTTGAAGTATATTGTCAATCATTAAAAGATTCAGATATTTCTCAATCATTTTATGAACTTTCACCAAAATATTGGACTATTAAAGAAAGAATTGAAAAAGTAAAAGGTACAAGTGTTGTTTATTCTCATTTGAAAAATAGGGAAGGGCTTTCCGCTATGTTTACTATGTTACATAGAGTTGGATGGAAACCTTTAAAAATTTCATTTGATAAAAAATCTAAAAAATGGTCACTAAGTCATGGTGGTAATAAAACATACATATTGTATGGTGATAAAGCGGATGAAAATAGAGAATATTTAAGAAAGATTTTCAATAGTGAAATGTCAGATATTCCACCCGGATTAACTGAATTATTACCATTTCAATCTAATCTGTATGGTGAAGTTGTTAAAACATTCTTTATTACATCATCTGGTGCCGAAGGTATTACATTAAAAAATGTAAGACAAATACATGTTGTAGAACATCATTGGTCTGAAATACGTGTTGACCAAGTAATTGGTAGAGTAAATCGTTTGAATTCTCATATTGCTTTACCAGAAAATGAAAGAACTGTAGAAGTATATAAATATGCTACAGTTTTTGGTAAACTTAAAGTTGATGAACTACTATCCGGCGATAATGGTAAAACTTCCGATGAAGCAGTTATCAATACTGCATTAAGAAAAAAAATTATTAACGACAAACTTCTCCAATCTTTACGTGGCGCATCAATTGATTGTGCTTATCATAAAATTCCTAATTGTTATCAATTAGATAATAATTCATACCATCCAGATTTTGATAAACACATTAAAGATTCAAAAATTAATATTGCTCCTCAAATAAAACTCAGTTCTATTAAATTACCCGCTAAATCATGGATTCCAAAAAAATTTCATAATCTTGAAATATTATATGATAAGTTGACTAATACCGTATATGATAAAGAATCCGTTAAAATTGGTCGGCCTAAAGAAATTGCTATGATGATTAAGAAGGAAAAAGCATTTATGCCCCTTTAAATTTCAACTATTTCGAAATTATCACATATAATTTGTTTTTTTAGAGAAAACATATTTAATTCATTCAAAAAACGATAAAAAACGATAAGCAAAAAATGCTTAATTTTACACATTTTAACTCTAAGAATCATAGTTTTAAGTCAAAAAATCCCAAAAAATTGAATAAAAAAAACGATAAATAACGATAAATTTACGCATAAATTTTTAAGTTGTGTCTCTAAGACGTCGATTTTTTAGAGGGAAAAAGTCACTTTTTGCTATAAAATTAACGATTTTATTTATCGTTTTTTATCGCTCCACTTTCTCTAAAAATTGAATTCTTTAGTGTCTTTTCTTCTTTTTTTTTTTAAAATAGATAAATAAATAAAAAAAGAAAAAGAGACAAAAGTATAAAAAAATTTTTAAGTTCAAGAATTGAAAATAAAAAAAAGAAGAAACACAGAAACCTCTAAGAAATACAATATTACCAGAAAGTACAAAAATCCTAAAAATACAAAATATAGATTCGTATTTTACAAAAAACACACCATCTCATAAAAGTACTAGTTTACCAGAAAACACAAAACATAAAAAATTTAAAAATAAAAAAAAAATTTAATTTTTATTTTTTATGTGTCTCTATTTTTTATACACAAAAATTTATCGTTTTTTTTGTATAAAAAATGCATACTCTCTCTATTATATATGATTATTAGAGAAAACATATAAATAAAAAACGATAAAAAACGATAAATAGCGATAAAAAACGATAAAAAACGATAAATAATGATAAAAAATGATAAAAAATGATAAAAATACAAAAAAGTAATAATCAATATTATTACACGCATAATCCCACATCCTCCTAATAACCAAGGCCAAAACGACTAGACGTTGGGGTAGTCTTCGGGATCCAGTCCATGAGCAATCAGTAGCCGCCTAAGGTCATAAGGTACCCATTCACCGTTTGGCAATTCCATTTCATCTGTGTCTTCATCAACTGAAAACGATGGGATGCCATACATAGGAGCGCCAGCAGGGTAAGTGTTTCTGTGAATAGGCGCCGGCGGAGGGGAAACGAAAGATCCTGGGAGAGGTGCACCCAATCTAGGGTCGGGCTCATGTCCCTCAGTTTCAAGAAATCTTGCTCTTGAAAGATCTCTCATATTTTGTCTACATCTACATTTGCATCTATACATGTCCTGATTGTCTGTATCGTAAGCAGGATATTCGCCAAATACTGGTCTATTTGTTTGATGCCTTTCACAACATTTACACGAATTTAACCCATTAAACATACACTCTTTATCGGGTACA
>MDSV01138441.1_pt1 | contig 16388 bp, 15 predicted proteins | sample 810851 | NCBI WGS metagenome assembly MDSV01 (sample SAMN05326640, study PRJNA326480) | marine metagenome | isolation source: seawater | place: Atlantic Ocean: North East | collected 2012 | reverse complement strand
GAGTACCAACTTGATTGACAATACTATCGGCTAACTCAGACGCCTCCGCGGAGTTTAAGTTCATTTTCCAATTTCCTGCGATTAGTAATTTTCGTGCTAAAGTGCTCATATTGATTATTGATTTATAACTATTCGTTATGCTTGATATCTAAAGCATAAACTCCTGGCAATTCTTTACCCTCTAAAAATTCTAAAGAAGCTCCTCCTCCTGTACTCATAAACGTGACCTTATCTGCGAAGCCTGACATCTTGATAGCTTTTACCGAGTCACCTCCCCCAATGATAGAAATGCATTCACCTTGAGCCACAGTTTCCGCCACTGCAAATGTTCCTTTATTACAAGCATCAATTTCAAAAATTCCCATGGGCCCATTCCATAGAACTGTTTTTGCTGAAGCAACCTCTTCTTTAAATAAAGCAATACTTTTAGGCCCAATATCAACTCCTTCCCAACCATCTTCAATATTTCCTTCAAAATATTTAGAATCACTAAAACTACTAGCCTTAAAATCTAAGTCTTTAACAGCTAAATTATCTACTGGGAGTATAAATTTAACTCCTTTAGCTTTAGCTTTTTCAAGAGCAGCTTTGGCAGTTGATATATGCTCTTTTTCGCTTAACGATTCTCCGATGCTGCGGCCTTCAGCAAGCGCAAATGTATAAGCCATAGCGCCCCCAATAATAATTGTATCGGCTTTTTCTAAAAGTTCATCAATTACCTTAATTTTATCAGAAACCTTAGCACCACCTAAGACAACAGTGAAGGGTCTCTCTGGATTCGCTGTTTTTTCACCTAAATAAGCAAGCTCTTTCTCAATTAAAAATCCACTTACACAAGGAGATAAATGATGGGTCACTCCTTCAGTAGAAGCGTGAGCTCGGTGAGCAGTGCCAAAAGCATCATTAACATAGGCATCTGCTAATTCAGCCAATGAAATAGAAAAGTCCTGATCATTACTCTCCTCTCCAGGATAAAAACGAACATTCTCTAAGAGCGCAATTTCTCCATCTCCAATTCTACTAACTTCTTCCTCAACTGCAGGACCAATACAGTCTTCAATAAATGTTACTGGCTGGCTTAATTTACTAGATAATGACTCGGCTATAGGAGCTAAACTCATCTCTGAAACTTGTTTTCCTTTGGGTCTACCTAGATGACTGCACAGGATTACGCGAGCTGATTGATCAACTAGATGTTGAATAGTTGGAATCGCTGCAATAATTCTAGAATCATCGGTAATCTCCCCTTCTTTTAAAGGCACGTTAAAATCACAACGCACAAGAACTCTCATACCTGCCAAATGAACATCTTTAATTGTTTTAATAGCCATAATGACTTAACTTAAAATTATTTTTGTTGATATTAAAAGAAATCTATAATGTGTAGAAATAATAATGCACCGCAATAAAGAAAATACTACGGTGCACGCAAGAAAGTTAAATTATTATTTTATAAAAACTTAGATACTTTCTGTAATAATTCAACTACTCGGTTTGAATAGCCCCACTCATTGTCGTACCAAGAAACTAATTTGAAGAATGTATCACTTAATCCTATACCTGAACCTGCATCAAAAACAGAGCTTGATTCATCATGGATAAAATCTGACGAAACTACTTGATCTTCAGTATAGCCAAGGATCCCTTTAAGCGAACCTTCTGAAGCTTCTTTCATTTTTTTACAGATCTCTTCGTAAGAAGTGCTTTTCTCTGTTTTGACAGTTAAATCTACTGCGGAAACTGTTGGGGTCGGCACTCTAAATGCCATTCCTGTTAACTTGCCATTCACTTCAGGAATTACAAGGCCAACTGCTTTAGCCGCACCTGTACCAGAAGGAATAATATTTAATGCTGCAGTACGCCCTCCCTTCATGTCTTTCGGCGAAGGCCCGTCTACTGTTTTTTGAGTCGCTGTATAACTATGAACAGTAGTCATTAAGCCTTCCGCTATTCCAAAGTTCTCAAGTATGACCTTGGTAATTGGAGCAAGGCAGTTAGTTGTACATGACGCATTAGAGATAATCGCATCATTTGGAGTTAAAGTATCATCATTGACACCAAGAACAACAGTTTTCACACCATCACCTTTGCCAGGTGCAGAAATTATTACTTTCTTTGCACCTGCATCAATATGACCTTGAGCCATTGAATCTTGTACAAATAAGCCGGTTGACTCGATGACGATATCTACCCCATATTCTTTCCATGGCAATTCGGATGGTGTTGCTCTTAATGCTAAAGTTTTTATTTCATTGCCGTTTACCACAAGTGTATCGTCTCCTTTAGCTTCAACGGTACCTTTGAAACGCCCTTGAGTTGTGTCGTATTTGAGAAGATATGCAAGATTTTCAGCCGGAACTAGATCGTTGATTGCAACAACCTCCACCTCGGTTCCAAGTAGTCCTTTTTCGACTAATGATCGAAAGACAAGACGACCAATGCGGCCGAATCCATTAATTCCTATTTTTGTAGCCATAGTATTATATTCTTTTGTTAATTAATATGAAAGAAACTCGTATTTATTAGCTTAAGTTTTGAATGCAAGTGTTAAAGCTGAAAAAATCAATTATTAGAAGAAATTTATAAAGTTTTGAGATTTCTGCTCAAACCTTGCATTTTATAACAATTATGCTTTATTAACCTCGTCTAAGAAGATATTTCATCACATTCTTTGATATTAATTGCACAATTTAAACTATTCCTGAATAAAAGATTTCATGCACAAAAAAATTATTATATGAAAATAAAAAACTGGGAAATATTCATCTTTGTCGTACTCTATCACTTAGCTCTAGTTGCATTATTGCCATTAGTAATAAGCGTATTTTCCTGGGGTGCTTTTCTATTTTGCATAATAACATATATTATTGGTGGCATGTCAATTACTGTAGGTTATCATCGATTATTTTCTCATAGGGCTTACACCGCAAAACCAATTTTTGAATGGGCAGTCTTAATAAGCTCACTTTTGGCATTTGAAATGTCCGCACTTAAATGGTCATTTGATCATAGATTACACCACAATCACGTAGACACTGACGAAGATCCCTATTCCATAAATAAAGGGTTTTGGTATGCCCATATTTTATGGCTATTCGATTATGAAAGGAAATTTGACCCTAAACTTGTTCCTGACTTGCTTAAGAACCCAAGGGTAATGTTTCAAGACAAGTATTACATTCCACTTGTCTTAATAGCTAACGCTTTAGTTGTTTGGTTTGGATGCCTATTTATGGAACCGCTTGCAGCTTTTTATTTCGGCTTTCTTCTAAGAATTGCAATGGTTCAACACTGTACTTGGTTTATTAATTCTCTTTGCCATACATTTGGATCTAAAACATATTCGAGAGAATTAACTGCTGTAGATAATGCAGCTATGGCACTTTTAACATTTGGAGAAGGTTACCATAATTACCACCACGCATTTGCCGCGGATTACAGAAATGGAATCAAATGGTATCATTTCGATCCTACAAAATGGATGATTTGGCTATGCTCAAAACTTGGTTTTACGAAAAACCTTCGTTCAGTAAACTCAATTACTCTACTTAAATCCTTGGTACAAAAAGATCGAAAAATCTTACTTGATCGACTCAGTGAAGAGGTAGATGAGATTGCGGCTGAATGGAAGCAAAGAATTGAAAATATTTCCGGTAAATTTGAAGAAATATCGCTCAACCTTAACAATAAAATAAGGGAGCTTAAGAATGTCAGGAAAAGCCAAAAAATAACTTTGGAAAAAGAAATTAAGTTGCTCAAATCAAACCTAAATAATACTTGGAAAGAGTGGCTAGATCTAACAGATATTACATCCAAACAATTTAAATTAGAACATACTCATTAAAATTTCATTATCTAATTACATTCGCTCGACATGAATGGGATTAGCCCTTTGATTTTCATTTTAAGCTTTAAAAAAGCTCAAAATTGCAGCCATGAGTGAGTATAAATTAAGGATAGATTCTGCCTATTGGTTAGCACCTGGATATGCTTGTATTTTGCTTTCGGACAATTGGAATTTTGATGCCCTTCCGCCATTCAAGCTAACGGATCCCTCTTTAAAAATAAAGCGGCTAAGGCGAATGCCCCCTTCTGATTTAGCCTACTTTACAGGTTACGAATATACGCAAAAACAAATTGAATTTGTTTTAGACCCTAATCGTCATCCTCAAATTGACTTTCACTCGGATCCAGTTTCTGTGGTCGGAACATTTAATAATTGGGGCGACTGCCAAAATCGTGAAGAATATGAACTAGATTCTAAAGCTATTCATAGCAACCAAGCACTCTTTTCTAAATTAATTGAAACAGAATCCTTAGCCATAAAAGCCAATAATACACCTATCCCATTTAAATTTTTATCGCGAGCTGGGCACTGGATAAATCCTTTATCTTCTGCTCCTAATCTCCAAAAAGATAATCTAGGTAATTTAAATTATTACCTAGATCCTTCTTTAAGAGGAAAATATGCCTTTTTATTTAATTTAGAAAATGCAAGGGGGATGGATCAACCTCTTTCGATCAGCTTAGACCAAACTGAATTTACTCCAATCATTCCTGGTCTATCATTTTATGATTTAAAGAGCTCGCTAAAGCTTGGTGCCACCATAGAAGAAAACCACACAACCACTTTTAGGATTTTTGCTCCAAGAGCCTCTAAAGTATTCGTTGAAACACAAAATATGTTGGATCAAGATCCAATCCGCTATGAGCTCAAACTAAGCTACGACCAATTAACTTGGGAGACTCAAGTCAAGACAGACCTAAGCGGCTTTTTGTACCAATTTTTTATTGAAGGTAATAATGATCAAGTAAGCACTGACTTTGACGGATTAGTTCCTATTTTAGACCCTTATGCTAAAGCCACAATAGGACCAAAGGGACCGGCTATTATTACTAAAGAATCAGGCGAAGTAAAAATTGAATACCCCTTTAACCCTCCAAAGTGGCAAGACTTAAGCATTTTAGAATGCCATATTAAAGATCTGACTGTACTGTTACCCGACGGAGATGAGCAGTCAAAAGACCCAAACTACTATAGAGGGGGCTTTGAAGAGGTATCCAATTATCTCCATTCAAAAGATAACTATCTTCTGACTTTAGGTATAAATGCTGTTGAGCTGCTTCCAATCCAGCAATTTGATAGCAACTGCGCGGAAAACTACCACTGGGGTTACATGACAAATAATTATTTTTCCCCGTCTGCTTGGTATAGTGATAAGCAATCTACTAAAGATCCGAACCAAAGCTTTAAGCAAATGATTGCTGATTTTCATAAATTCGGGAAATCTGTTATTCTAGATGTAGTCTATAACCATGTAGGAGAGCCTCCTCACTTAGCCCGTATTGATAAAGCTTACTACTTTTACTTAAATTCTGATGGCGCCTTTGAAAATTGGAGTGGATGTGGCAATACACTACGATGCGAATCAGCAATGACAAAACACTTAATTATAGAGAGTCTTAGTTATTTAGTGACACGTTATGATATCGATGGATTTCGATTTGACTTGGCCGAATTAATTGGAATCGAGGTCCTTAAAGAAATTGGACAAGCGCTAAAGGCACTTAAGCCTTCCATCATACTCATAGCTGAACCATGGAGTTTTCGAGGAGAAATAAAACGAGAAATGCGATTGGCGGGTTTTATGTTTTGGAATGATGAATTTAGAGAATTTGCCAAAAGCTATGTTATGGGTAGTAGCAATATTGATGCATTAAATTACTATATACAAGGCGCGACTGCATATCTTTCAGCTTGGCCTTCTCAATCAATTAATTACATCGCTTCTCATGATGATTATGCTTGGATCGATAAAATAACTGAAAACGAAAACTTTCAAGGGCAATACCCTACAGAAAATGATATTAAACGAACTCATATGGCAATTGGGCTCACCTTCTGCGCATTTGGAACTCCTATGATAACTGAAGGGATTGATTTCCTAAAATCAAAAAATGGATCACCTAATACCTATCTAAGAGGAGATCTAAATGCATTAAATTATAAGGCAATAACAGAACAATATAAAACCCATAAATACACACAAGATTGGATCAACTTTAGACACTCTAAGTGGGGAGTCTATCTTCGTTTGGAGCACAATCAGAATGATAGATACGTAAAAGTAATTCGCTCTTCTAAATTAGAACATTCAAGTGCAGCTATCCTATTTAATGCTGATTTATCAAAAGGAGAAAATCAAATATTAGTTATGTTGAACCCACACTTTGAAGACTCAAAAATACCTTTAGGTCAAAACCTCTCTGTTGATTGGAAATTAATTGCCTCAATTGACCATTTTAATTTAGAGGGTATCAAGACAGATTTAATCTACAAGGAGACAGACCAAATTAATTTGCCTCCTATGAGTCTTTTTCTTGCAGTAAGACCTGCCTGGAAGAGTTGACCCCGTTTAATAAGTACTTATTGCTAAACTATCATGGCGAAAATTCTCGTTGCATTATCAGGTGGAGTAGATAGCTCCGTTGCTGCATTGCGCTTAAAAGAAGCTGGGCACAATGTTTCTACTGCATACATTAGGACATGGCTTAATGAGGAAATGCCCTTAGCGGATTGTCCTGCACAACAAGATATTGGAGATTCAAGAGCAGTAGCAAGACATCTTGCGCTTGATTATGAAATTGTAAACTTGATTAATGAATACCGGGAAAAAGTCGTTAATTACCTAATTGATGGATACCGAAAAGGAATTACACCCAACCCGGATACCATGTGTAACAAAGAAATGAAATTTGGTATTTTTCAAACTTACGCACTAGCTCAAGGTTTTGACGCAATTGCCACAGGGCATTATGTGCAAAAAATAAAAAATAAAGACGGTAATTATGACTTATTTGAGGGGATAGATCGCCAAAAAAGCCAATCTTATTTCTTAGCCTTACTTAATCAAAAACAAATACAAAAAGCGGATTTTCCAATAGGAAAACTAACAAAAAGTGAAGTTCGAGAAATAGCTGAAATACATAAATTGCCTAATGCGAAAAAAAAAGATAGCCAAGGAATTTGTTTCCTTGGAAATATGAATATCAATCGCTTTCTTGATTATTATATAGAGGATAGTCCTGGTCCTATTGTAAACGACAAAGGAATTACATTAGGAGAACATAAAGGCTTACATCGCTACACAATAGGACAAAGAAGAGGAATAGGAATCCCCTCAAATACAGACAATAAGGCTTATGTAGTCACTGGACTAGATTTTAATAATAACTCTCTAAGGATCGCCTTTGATCATGAAAGAGCGCCTCTGCTATATAGCTCTGAAGTCGAAATTAATAACCTACATTACACAAATAAAGTTATTTCAGCACCTGCAGAAATATTAGCTAAACCTCGCTATCGTGATACACCCCAAGAGGCATATTTTATTCCCCAAAAAAATGGCATTGCAAAAATTAAATTCAAAAAAGCCCAGCGTGCGTTAGCACTTGGTCAAATCTTAGCTTTTTACCAAGGAAATAAATTGCTTGGGGGGGGATACTACTCAAAAATAACACCAACCATTAACCACTAAAGGTATGCCTAAATCTCAATCGATCCTCTCATGGAATGTAAATGGAATACGAGCTGTATTAAAAAAAGGCTTTGAGTCATTCATTAATGAAAACAACTATGATATTATTTGCCTTCAAGAAACAAAAATTTCCGAGGACTTAGTTGATGATTTACACTTCGAATTGTACCCTAATGCCTTATGGAATTGTGCAGATAAAAAAGGATATTCAGGAACAGTAATTCTTTGTAAAGAAAAGCCAATTTCTGTGAATAAGGGTATTGGTATAGAGAAACATGACAAAGAAGGTAGAGTTATATCCGCCGAATTTCCTAATTTTATTCTTGTAAATGTTTACACGCCAAATGCTCAAAATCACGGAGATGATGGACGGCCCAAAAGACTATATTACCGATGTTTAGAATGGGATGTCGATTTTCTTAATTACATACTTATTTTAGAAAAGACAAAGCCTGTTATTGTGTGCGGAGACCTTAATGTGGCCCATCATGAAATTGACTTAGCGAATCCCAAAAAGAATCGTAATAATGCTGGTTTTACTGACGAAGAGAGAGGGGGATTTCAAGCTCTAGTTGATGCAGGATTTTTAGATATTTACAGACAACGAAATCCGAATAAGGCGGGAGCTTATTCTTGGTGGTCATACCGTGCCAATGCTCGTGCTAGAAATATTGGCTGGCGCATTGATTATTTTTGTATCTCAAAACTATTAGAAAGCAAAGTAAGCGCAGCTGAAATTTTACCTAGCATAATGGGATCTGACCACTGTCCGATTAGCATGACTATTAAGGCATAAAATTTAGTTTATATGTTCCTAGATCCATTAGAAATTTATAGTAATGATTCAAAGAAGTCACTATCATCATTTAATGAAACAACTTTAATTAATCATATTAAAAAATGGCTTGGTTCGAGCAACCCGCCTAGTCCAAATGGCATTGGGGACGACTGCGCAATATTCTCGGCGCAAAATTCAGGTAAATTCTTAATTTCAACTGATTCATTAGTCTACCGAAAACACTTTGATTCATCACTTTCGCCTATTCAAGCCGGCCAGAAACTAGTATTAAGAAATCTTTCAGACATTGCAGCGATGGGCGGTCATCCTATGTATGCAACTATTGCAATTATTACTAGCAGAAACTTAGAATTCGAATGGCTAAGTGACTTTTATAAAGGAATTCAATCAATAGCAAAATCTTATGCTTTAAAAATCATAGGAGGTGACCTTTCGCATCTGGAAGGAGAAGGATTTCAAGCTGTTATGACGATTATTGGATGTTCCAAAAATCCAGCACTTCGCAATAAAGGAGAAGTTGGAGATTCAATTTATGTTACAGGTAAACTTGGTGGTTCTATATTAAAAAAACATGCCCAATTTACACCAAGAATTCTTGAAGGGCAATGGCTTGTTAAAAACAGATACATTAATTCAATGATTGATCTCACGGATGGATTATCTAAAGAACTTAAATTGATACTTTCACCTAAAACTGCCGCATCTATTGATTTAAATTCCATCCCCATTTCAGAAGATGCAAAATCCCTATCAGATAATCCAGAAAAAGCACTCGAGCGTGCAATCAGTGAAGGTGAAGATTATGAACTCTTGTTTGCTGTGAAGAACACAATAAACCCAAAAAAACTAGAATCACAATGGAAGAAAGAATTTCCCAAAATCAAGCTCACTAAAATAGCAACTATCGTAAAACAAATAAACAAAGAAATTCTACTAATAAATTCCAAAAATAATCAAGCACTTGATTTAAAGTCCAACTTTGACCATTTTAAAAATAACTGTGATTGAAATTTTAAAAAGATTAGAAGATGGAATCTTCACTGATAGTGCAGATTCAACGATCAAAATAGGAAAAGCACTAGCACTTGAGATAGCGCCCGATACAACTATTGCACTATACGGTGATCTAGGTGTAGGGAAAACGACTCTCGTAAAAGGGATAGCAAAAGGACTGAAAATAAAGAAAACTATCACAAGCCCTACTTTTAATTTATTTTCAATCTACGAGGGAACATGGCAACTAATTCACTTAGATGCATATAGGCTAAATAAATCATTCCCTTTAGAAAATCTAATGTTGGATGATTTTATAAATTCCCCATATTGCATGCTTATTGAGTGGCCACAAAATGTGCCAAAATTAATTAATTCAAATGTAATAAAATTAAAATTATCTATTCATGATGATGTACTAGAAAATAAGATAGGCTCGCAAAATTCCAATTATATACATAAGATTCAAACCTACTAAAAATTCGCACATAAAGTATGTAATCAAAGCAATTGAAAACTTGCAAATACGCCTTAGGTACATTAACTTTACATCATGACTATAAACACTATTCATAAATAGTTAAAACGCAAGAAACATGCCACATCATCTTAAAAAAACCACTCAACGTCCTAAGGGGTTTACCCTTGTAGAAATTCTTATAGTAATCGCCATTATAGCAACACTTGCAACTGTGGCTATTGGAAACTTGGGCGGCATCTTTAGTGGTCAGCAAGAAAAAGCCGCATCCATATTTGTAACTAATACAGCAAAACTAGTTTTTACTTCATATAAATTGGACGTGGGTAGTTATCCAACAACTGAACAAGGTATTGAAGCATTAATAAAATCGCCTGCAGGCAAAGAAGGAAAATGGAAAGGCCCCTATATTGATTCTTTACCTGAAGACCCATGGGGTAATTCATACCAATATAACTTTCCAGGCACACGAAACATTAATAAATCGGGTGGCTACGATATTTGGTCGCTTGGTCAAGATGGAGTAGCAAGTGCTGATGACATCGGAAACTGGGACTAGAAATCATTTCCTTAATCAAGGAAATAATTCTCTTCTAGCATTTTCGCTAATTGAAATTGTTCTGGTATTAGCACTTATCTCAGTTGCAAGTACCCTTTTTATATTTAACTTTGATAGATTTATTGATCGGAGTGAGAGCCTTAAAGCAAATGAAGTCCTTTCCGAAGGTATTCGCTATGCAAGAATGGAGGCTAGTAAAAAACAAACTATAACTGAGCTAATGTATGATGAAAGTTCCGGCTCAATAATTATTTTTGCTCATTCTAAACCAATACATGAAATTGAATTAGGGATCGCTTATTCTAGCTCTGGTTTAGGCACCATAGAATTTAACTTAGTATCACCAGCTGAAGGTTTTGGGAGTATTAAATTTCCAAAGGACCAAGGGCCCAGATTAGAACGAGTACAATTTAGCCCCGACCGAAGCTCTACCCCATTCATTGTAACTATAGATGACGGTATAAATGCTCCGGAAAAGATACTATTCGACCCCTTTTCTCATTTTCCAAGAAGAACAACTCCTTGAAAAGCACTCCTTTCCCGCCTAAAATGAAAATATTTAGAGTCAAAGCTTTTTCATTAATTGAAGTATTAATTGCGTTAGCTTTGTTTGCAGTATGTTCGAATTTAATTGCTTCGGCATTTATAAATGCATTGTTAGCAAGAGAACGCGATCCAAGTATAGCCTATCGGGATATCGGGATTGATACAGTACGCCGTCAGCTTCTCCTTGAAAAAAACCTGGAAGATGCAGAGGAGGGCGGAACCGTAAAATTAATCCAAGACCATGAAGCCTTATGGAGTGTAGAAATTTTCCCTACAGATATAATAGATTTATTTGAATGTCGTTTAGATATAGAATTTTTGGAAGATGAATTATCCCAAAAAGAAATCTATTCAGAAACACTTTATTTACTAAGACCTACTTGGTCGGATCCATCTGAAAGGGCAACCCTACTTGAAGAAAAAAAACAAGCGCTCTTAGATAAAAGAGACTTTGAATTGTACTAATGTTAAAAAATCAAGCCCAGACTCAAGGTACATATGGAATGAGCTTAATTGAAGTTGTCATTGCTTTAGCGATTGCAGCGTTTATCCTAACGTCTGCCGTATCTTTTGTTATCTCAATTACAGATATCTGGGCAAAAAGAGAACAAAGATATGCTTTTTATGAGCATGCTGATGGCGTATCCCATTTCCTTAAAACTAGCTTTAGACACTCAGAAAATATTCCAAATAGTGAAAGCTTAACTGATGGGGAAACTGAATCAATCACTCAATTATCCTCTGCTTCTAAATCTGAGAAACAATCAATAAATTCTAGTATAAATAAGCAAAGTTCAGAAGATGAAGTCGTACCTATTAAATGGGCTACCCCAAAATTCAGTGATTTAAGTGGAAGCCCATTATTGCGTTTCCAGCTTCGAGGTGCCACGCCAATTTTAGCAAATGAATCAGGCATTCTTCCATCAGATAATACACTTTACTTGTATTTTAATAAAGATGAAGGACTGAGCCTACTTCATCATTCGATTTTTCAAGACCAGTTTACATCAGAAGATGATTATAAACGCACGCTGCTCTCCCCTTTTGTTAAATCAATTGAATATATTTATTGGGATTTTGAAAATGAAACCTGGGAAATAGAGGAGTCCACTATTGAGGAATTGAGTGATTCGGATAACAACCAAATACCCAATTATTTAAAATTAAATTTCCTCTATGATGATCAAAATATCGAGCGCATTATTCCCATACCCCAGCACTCAGAATATCTAATTCTTTACTAAATGAAACACGAAACAATGCGAAGAAAAGTAATAGGTAATGAAAGTGGCAGTGTATTAATTGCTGTACTTGCCATTATTGGGCTACTCGCATTTTTAACAACAAAGTTCATTGATGACTCTATTAATGACTTAGAATACCAAGCGCTCTTTAAACAACCAGCCGATTTTCGTTCCCTCGCATATAATTCTTTAGAAATAAGCTTGGCTGTGCTTTATGAGATTGCGCTTATAGATCAAGGTAAGTTACATCATCCTAAACAAGGTTGGGGGTCTCCCTTAACTTATTTTAATAAAGAAAGGAAAGGACCCTGGGAAATAAGTATCGCTATAACAGATCCAACTGGGAAAATCCCTTTCAATGCTTTGTCTGAAGATGAAATGCTAGATCTATTAGAGGAAGGATTAGATATTGATTTTTCGACCGCCGTTGAACTAAAGGATGTCTGGATAGATTGGATTGATAACGACGAAAGTCGTTCTCTTAACGGAGCAGAATCGGAAGATTATGAAAATGAAGAACCGCCTTATAGATCGCCCAACAGAACCCTTCAATCTTTTGAGGAACTGAAGTTAATGAAGCTGTGGAAAGAAACTTTTTTTGATGAAACTGGCAAAGAAAATGAACTATATGCTAAATTAATTAATTTAGTATCACTGACACATAATGAACCCGTAAATATTAATGCAGCTAGTTCTGAAGTATTAGAATATCTACTAAAAAATACTAGTTGGGACGCTGAGTCACTTTTTGATTTAGAAGACAAACCGTATCTCACAAAACTTCCGGAAACCTTAGAAAGCCAGTTGTTATCAACCGAAACGAATGTCTTGAAAATAGTAGTATCATTAAAAAGAGGAGCTGTCCCATTTACATTAAACGTACTCGTAGAAAAAAACTTTACTGAGAGCCCGTCAAAATCAAATTTACCCGGAAAAACTACAGATGAGGATGAATTGCTTCTAAAAATAGGTACAAAGGAAGAGCAACTCGAAATAAAGTTCCCTTTTTCCATCTTAAATATTTCAGAAAGCACTGAAATAGAAGAAAAACATGAAACGATTAATATAAATTCAAACCTAGACATTTTCGACTAATCGAATTCAATGTAATTAAATTTTAAAGCAATCCAATGGAACTTGAACAATCAGACACCAAACCAACATTAGCTGAGACCGAAGATCCTAATGGACTCTGCATTGTTCCTGCTAATTATTTTTTTATAGAAACGCTTACGATTGATTCTAGCATATCCATAGAAGAGCGTGATGATTTTTTTGAACTACAAATTGAGTCTATTGCCCCACTGCCTACTGAACAACTTTACTGGGGGTATTTTTTAATACCTAATTCAGATGAAGCAGTTCTTTATGCTTCCTCGAAATCTAGATTACATAAAGATGGATTCCATTCACTTGAAGATTATATTTGGGTAGTTCCTGAATTTATACCATACCTATATGCAGGAATATTAAAGATGGAAATGCTTTCAAACCCATCTCATCTAGCAAGCTCTATTCAATCTTTAGGCTGTAATATTATATTAAATGAGGACCAATCTATCTGCATAGGTGGTGCCTACAACCTTAAAAATCTAGGCCTAAACCCTATGGATAAAAAAATCTTATGGCCCGCAGATATAAGAATTCAAGCTTTCAAAAAACAAACAGAACGAAATAGAAAAAGAAACACTCTGCTTAATAAAACATTACTTGGTAGCATTTATTTTTTTATTTTTATCTTAGTCTCAGAGGCTAGCCTTATAGGAGCAAATTTTTGGTTAAAAACTTATAATTCAAAAATTGAGAAACAAGAAACTACTGTGAGAATTATTGAAGACCAACATAGTTTAATAAATAAATTAGAACAAATTGCACAGCACGAACTAAGGCCTATTGCTCTTCTAGAAAGAGCTAATGAAATTCGCCTCAATATAAGCTCTAATATAATATACGATACAGTAGATATCTCAGGAGAGAATGAAGCTACAATTAAGGGTTCTGTTAGTAATGTTAATGAATTAAATAGATACATAACTAAATTAAATCAATCCAAGTATTTTAAAATTTCCGAAGATCCAAAATATGTTACCAGAGGTGGAAAGACGACATTTACCCTACAAATAAGCTACACCCATTGATTAATTATTATGCTAAAACAGATAATCAGAATATACCAAAACCGAAGCTTAAGAGAAAAATTTCTCCTGCAGGGATTTATCGTAATTATATTTTTGATATGGACACAGCTCTTTATAAAAAAATCTAGTGAATGGAATAATGCGCGTAATAGTGCTTCAATTGAATTACAAACCCAACAGCGTTGGCTTGATAGGGAAAATCAATATGCGGAAGCTTTGTTAAGTGCGCTTGAAAAAGTTGAGCCTTCTAAAACTTTCTCTGCAGCACAATTATCTGGCAAAATAGATGCAATCATAAGGTCGATCAAACTCGATGAGAAGACAGATATAGATCCTGTCCAAACCCGTATTGGGGAAATTTTCAATGACCATACCATGCGTCTTCGACTAAATAGTGTCACAGTAAGTGAATTAATTAAACTTAACGAAAATTTAAAAACCCTATCCCCTTATATTGCGCCTAAATCAATACGCATTAACAAAAACCAAAGGAAACCTGAGTCAATGAATGTTAGATTTGAGATTAACTCCTTTGACCTAGAAGAAAAAAACATTTAATACTTTAGTTATACAATATGAAATTCGCCTCTATAAAACTACTGATAATCTTCTTAGCTACACTGGGAATAAGCCCCATTTCAAATAAACTTTTGGCTCAAAATAATACTGCGCCTGTTATTCCAGTTGAACCTACTGTTGTTGATCCAGACGTTCAAATAGACTTACTTTTATTAACTGATGAAACAGCAATTCAAGTTATTGATCTACTAGAACAATTGACAGGAAAAATTATTTTGCGAAGACAAGACTTACCTCCAACAAAAATCAATTTCAATTCGAGAGGTCCTATTAAAAAATCTGAAGCGATTCTTGCTTTAGAAAGTTTGCTGTCCTTAAACGGGATTATGCTTACTGATATGGGCGGGCGTTTCTTAAAAGCCGTACCTGCCTCTAATCCAAGTTCACAGGTTCCTAATATGCTTTCTGGTTCAAGCTTTGAACTTCCAGCCAGCCAGCAAGTCTATGCAAAATTATTTAAACTTAATTACTTAGTAGCCGACCAAACTACTTTGAGCTTAATAAATCCCTTACTTTCTCCAAATAATAGTTTAATCACTTTCCCTAAGTCTAATGCCCTTCTAATAACTGATTCCTTAATTAATTTACAAAGAATAGAAACGATCCTTAAGGAAAACGATCAGCCACAAGTTATACGAGAACACGTAGAATTTATAAAATTAAAATTCGTCCAAGCTAAAGACATGGAAAGTCAATTACGTTCACTTATTGATGGTTCCCTTAAGAGCTATCTCCAAGGGAATTCAAGTATTACTATAGATGAGCGAACAAACCAACTCATACTAGTTACACACCCAGGAAATCTCGCTTTAATCCAATCTGTTATTGATAATATCGATATCGATGCAGCTCCACTTACTGCAAGTGAAGTTTTTCCACTTAAACAGGCTAAAGCGGAAGAAGTTGTCAAAATCATTGATGAAATCATAACTGGTCAACGCAAAGGTCGTGAAGATGATGCCAAAACTGCTAAAAACGATCAACCTAAGACTGATACCCCAGAAAACCTAAAGGTATCAGATGCTTCTGAACAAACAAATTTAAGCTCTAATGCCTCACTTCAATTTTCTGAATTTGTAGGACTATCTGCCGACGAAAGAACGAATTCAATTGTAGCTTATGGCACTCAGCAAGACCTTAAAACATTAGAAACCCTTATTGAAAAAATTGATATTCCCCTCCCGCAAGTAAGGATTGAAGCAATAATAACCGAGGTAGGATTGACTGAAAATCAAAACTCAGGTTTATCAACTTTTGAAGTTTTATTCCAAGATAATAATAGTACGAGTTTGCCAGGAGATGATATATTATCTCTGACAAATAAAATTTTATCTACTGGAGATAACCCTATATTATTTGAAGGAGGGAAACTTTCTTTAAGGGCTATATTGGATATCACAGAAACCGAGTCTAATGTAAAAGTACTTTCTACACCATCCATAGTTGTTAGTCATAATGAAGAAGGAAACATTAATATAAGCACATCAAGGCCAATTGTCACAGGATCTCAGTCT
>MDSV01219845.1_pt1 | contig 16389 bp, 19 predicted proteins | sample 810851 | NCBI WGS metagenome assembly MDSV01 (sample SAMN05326640, study PRJNA326480) | marine metagenome | isolation source: seawater | place: Atlantic Ocean: North East | collected 2012 | reverse complement strand
TCTACTATTTCTGTTGGGAACTTATATTCTACCTTTCCCTTAGATTCATTAACCGTCTTGCTACTCTCTGCGACTAGTTGTTGTTTGATTTGATCGTCTGTTAGGTTTTTCTTTGCCATAACTTATTTCTCCTATTGTCTATAACTGTTGTTTTAATATATACATATATAAATATAAAACAAAACTAAAAAGTAATAAAAAACTCCTAACTTTTTTAGCTAGGAGTTTCTTAATTTTATTATCTAATATATTATTAGAATTGTAGTATCCAATAATCACACTGAATTGACATTGCGATTTCATTATATGCATTGGTGGCTGTCCAATCTAATGTTCCAAAGTCTGCTTCAGTAATGAATGCACCTTTACCTGTCCATTCTTCTACTTTATCACCTACCGGTCCAAGTACGTTGATTGTTACGTCCTTCTTATAGAAGTCTGCATAACCATCTCTACCTGTTACAGATTCGTGGTGTAGTCTTACCCATTCCATAACGGCTTGTGCGCCTGATGGAACTACTGGGTCATAAAGTGTTAATGCTACAACATCCCATTTAGATTTTCCTTTTACGTATCTAGTAACGTTGATGTGCTCAAGAGTTACAGTTTCCTGTGTTATTTTCGGTCTTGCCGCTTTATGTATTAAGAAAGCAGGTATACCTTCAATATAGAAAATGTATCTGTTCTGTTGTTTAGGCTCAAATGCCGTAAACATTGCTTCATTTGGATCGATTAAGTTAGCCATTTAGTGTTCTCCTCTATTATATCTATTATATATAAATATCATCTATTCTTATTTTTATTCATCAAATGATGCACCTGTTGGCATAATATTGAAGTCAATTATGATAAATTCAGCAGCTTTTGCAGGCTGTAAGAATATTTCACCTTTCATTTGATTTCTGTCTATTACATCTGGTGTATTATTTGTTTCATCCATTACAACTCTAAACGCGTACAATCCTTGATTTTGTTGTACTGACTCTAAATATGGATTAACAATATTTAAGAATCTTTGTCTTGTTGCCGTAGTGTTATTTTCAAATACAAGATATTTTGTTGCTGAAGCGATAAACTTCTTAGCAGCGATCAATAATCTTCTTACGTTAATTCTGTCTAATGCAGATGGTTTAGCTTGAAGTGTTTTTTGACCCCATACACAAACTCCAGTTCTTGGGAATACTGCGATTGGGTTAATTCTACCTTCATATAATGTATCTCTTTCTGCATGAGTTAATCTTGTGTATACATCAACTACTGTAGTTAAACTACCTCTATTAAGACCTGCAGGTGCAAACCATGGGTGAGCTACTTTGTCGTTGAATGCATATACACCAGGTATTACAACAGATGGTGGTACAAACTTAAATCTGTTTGTTGCAACATCTAATATTTTTACCCAAGGATAATACATTGCAGCATAGTTAGTATCGTATGAATTAGCTTGGTTTGTAGCTGAAGTAATGTTATCACCAGCTAAAGAGTTATTTGGATCGAATATATAGAAACAATCTCCTCTATCTTCACAAATTTCAATTGCTTTTGCAATTACTGATGGTGAATTAGTGTTTAATATACCAGGAGTAACGATAAGGTTAATATCAATCTCATCTGGATTTGCAATTGCATTCATTGCTTTCTTATATATTGCGTATCCTGATTTTGAAGTATCAGTTACATCATGTCCAAAAGTATTATTAGCTAATAAGTCTAATCCTGTTGCAACTTGAGTTGCTGGATTAACTCCATCAAAACCACCTTGGAATGCAACAGAGAATTTTTTGTATTTCAATGCTGAACCAGTTACGTGAACTTTTTCTGTTGCAGTATTGTAATCTGTACAGTCTTCTAATTTGAATGCACTATTATGTCCTGCTGTAGCCGAGTCATATAATGGAGCTTGGTAGTATACATTACCTTTAGCTTCATCTGCGTCAAATTGGAATCCAAAGAATGTCTTAGAATTATCATCTGACTTAGAAGTAATTAAAGCAGCTGGTGGATAATAAGCTGTTGTTGAATTCAATCCTGAACTTGAAATTGTTAGTGCAAATGGTGATAAGTAAGCATCATGACCAAAAGGTACAACTTTTGTAGAAGCTACTCTATTATCTATTGCAGTATCTAGTTCAATACGAACATATTTTGAAATATTAGGATAGAATCCATTAACAATAAGCTTTCCTGATGTATCATAAGATCTGTATTGTGTTCCTATTCTTCTACCTATATAATTGTTATTGTTTGGATCTAAACTTAAATTTGCATAAGATTCTAGTGCAACTGGTCTAGTATCACTATCATTACCTCGTCTAACTTGTAAAGTAAATGAACCATAGTCATCACCTTTAGTTGAACCGGCATGTTTTACATTTGAAATTGAGATTTTGAAGTCATCATTTACAACCGTACCATGACCTAATGTATGAACCTTAAATAATTTTTGTGTAGCTCCGTTTATAGTTTGTGAACGAAGCCAAGGAGTACATGCGTGAGAATATCCTGCAGCTCCCATTGGTGCTACTGTTCCTGTATCTGCGTCTAAGGTAAATCCAGATGCAGAGAATGCATATCCTTGTGGACGACCTGTAGATACTGTAGATATTAGTACACCTGTACCTGTACTAGCTTTACCATCAATATATCCTGAGTGGTTAGTAGCTTGCATTGCTAAGTGTTGTTGTATAGAAGCAGAGTTAAATATAGAATAAACATACATGTTATTAAGTGCATCATTACCTGCAGTAGGTACATATCTTCCTGAGTCTTGTCCTAAACAATTAACTATATAGTCGCTGTTTTCTTCATCAAAAGAGAATGTTATATTTGAAGTACCTCCTGTGTTTGTAATACTTGATGATGCATTATGCGTAAAGAAGTTTAATGCAGAACTTGTAAATTTACTTAATTGGCCTGCTGGACCAACTGTAACTGCCGCATCGTCATCTAGTGCAGTAGGGTGTAATACACCTACAATATATCCTGAAGAGGTGATGTTTGTACCTGCTGATTCAGATAAACATGTGAATGCAACACCACCTGTAGTGACATTGTAGCCAGATAAACCAAGAGTTCTAACAATCGTTACAGCTCCTGCATGTTTTATATATTCTTTTACTGTGTAAGGAACGTATGTTCCGTCTGTTCCTGCTCCAAATTGGTCTTGGAACTCATTATACGATCTAACTACCTGTGGTTCGAATGCAACACCTTTTTGTGTATTACCGATTATCGCTGCTCCGATTTCTCCGATACCAACTGGCAAAAATGATAAGTCGTTTTCTTGTGTAAAAACACCTGGACTAACAATTCTTTCGGCCATGTTTATTTCTCCTCTATATGATTACTTGTGTGAAAAACACTTCATTATTTTAAGTATTTCTTAACTATATATAAATATCCCGTAGGATCCCAAAATACTAACTTGCAGCTGAAAATTTACCTGTTTCTAGGTCTAATGAACCTTCTCCATACTTAGTACTTAATTCTTTTGCTAAATCAACCTCTCGTTGTTTTATATCAACTAGTGTTTTATTTAGTGTTTCTTTCTGAGCAACTAATGCTGTTTCCTGTATTGTTAATTGTCCGAACGCAACAACTAATCTATCCATATCAGCTTGTAGCTTTTTTAGATTATCTAAGTCTTCTTGTGCTACCGTGCCTTCTGTTTTTGCTTCTGTTTCTTTTTTTGCTTCTCTGTGAGCTTCTAGCTTTTGTTGAATGTCTGTGTCTAAAACCATTTACTTTCTCCTAAAATTTACTTTGTCTATATTTACTTCTAAGTGAATTACTTCCAGGTTCTCCATCACCTTCGAAGTTTCGTTTTGTTGAATCAAGAGTACTTCCATCATCAATTAAAGAACCTGTGCTATTTACGTTTGTTGAATTTTGATTAACTGGATTATCTATATCATTAAATACAAACTCTGTTGTAGTTAACTGTTTCGCAGTAAATGTTCTCTTAGCAAAGTCTGTTGCATCTTTCTGAACATTGTCTGGTATTATATATCCATTTAAGTTTACTTGAAAATTTGCTCTAATAGATCTATCTACTCCTGTTTCAAGTGTATTTTCTGTTGTAAAGCTATCCATTGTAGCTAAAAATTTGAAACTATTTTTGTCACCCCAGTAAGAGTTTGCATTATAGTTTATATCTTCAATTATCTTGTTCTGGTGTGCAATATATTCTGTCCAGATAACTACTTCATATGTTAACTTTACATAATCTGGTATAATTACATTATGATATTCTCTAGTTGGTTTAACCCCTTGTAGGATATTCCATCTATCATACCTATTTCTAGGATTATATGTTGTTGTAAATTGACGTACAATATTGTTTGGATCTGCGGCGTCTATCTTATTACCCATCATACCTTCTTGTCTTTCTAATCCTGTTCTTCTGTACATGATTAGTGGTAATAATATTTTTCCTTTTTCATCTCTATATACTCCACTTTTTTGTACAGATCTCCATCTTTCAGGTGAACCATAAATAAGTGGTACATCAATCATTTCTTCGCCATCATCAACCTTAGGTTTTATTACTTGTTTGAAATAATAATCTATTGCAGAATCAATATCATATATTCCTATAGTAATATCCTTCACTTTAGAGTCAGAAAGTGAATTTTGACCAGATCTATTATTTGATATGTTATTATTTCTATTTGCCATTACAAGTTAGATATTCTATTAGCTGCTCCTGCTCGTATTTTTTCTAATTTTAATTTACTTTTTCTAGTTTCATGTGTTTTAACAATTGTAGAAAAACTTGAACCAAATTCAGATCTTTCTCCTGAAGTATATCCTTTATCTGTATCAGGATTTTTACCAAATAAATATTGGTCTTCAATTACTCCATGTATTTCCCAATAAATGTTATCCCACCATATAATATCACCAACCTCTAAAACAACATTTGCTGCTGGAGTACCAATAGCTCCAGATGGTAATAAGTCGTCTCTTAAAAACTTAAATGTTGAATTTTGGTTAACATCCGATCCAAATTCATCACTTTGCCATTCATTATCTTCATGGTCAATTAAACATGCAACTCTTACACCTTGCTTATATACTTTATTTAGAGCTTCACCATATAAATTACCAACTGTATCATGAATGGCTGCCTTGAAAATGTCAACTTCTGTGTCGATAATTTCGTTTATCAACTCTCTGTTCAATGTTCTGAACAAGCTTATATCTCTTTGTCCTCCAAATAACGCCATAATTATCCTATATAAATTGGGTAAGGTATTCTATTCAACGTATCATTCATAAATTCAGCTTCGTCTTTCTGTCTTTCAAGCATGTTTCTTCTACTAGTTGCTTCTAGGTCTTCTCTAAGCTGGTTTAATAAATTTTCTTTTTCAGTAGTTGCTTCGTTTCTTAGTGTATCACCATCAAGATTGGTTTCTCCACCAGGAATAGGTATAGAACCATATTTACTACGTATACTACCTAAAAGTTCTTTTGCTAGTGCTAAAGTATATTTTCTAATCCACTGTTTTCCTGCATGGTTGATTTCAGCGTATGTCATGTTGTTGTAGGTTGCATTAGAAAAGTCTGTTATTGAGCCACTATTAGTTTTTAATGGGTTTTTTCTGTCATTTTCAACAATATATTGAAACCATATTTTTGCATCATCAGTAGGTGTTGGAAAAACTTTTAATTGATTATTTACCAATTCAAAAGTATATGCAGACTTTCTCATTTGGTCATTAAATTCTATTGCTTGTACTCTTAAAAGGTCATCATACATTGGTAGCATTAAGAAGTTTACAGCTGGTGTATAATTACCCCATCCAAAACCTTGAAGCATTTGATCTGAGCCATACCCTGTTCCAACATAAGGATCGAAAAATCTAGTTACTGCAGGAGCAGGTTCATAAAATACTCTTTTTATTTCAATACTATTTCCACTTTCAGAAACGTTTGACCAAAGAGCATCCAAATCATATGTTTGACCTGAAGCTGAGTTTACAGTTATTGAACCTGACTTATATGTTACGTCTCCTCCTACACCAGCTTCTGTTCCATATTGATGTGCAAGTGTGATTGTTCTATCAAAATTTGGTGTTATTTCTCTATGTGTTAAGTCAGAGCCTGATGCAGATCCTTGTAAAGTTAGTAAATTTTCCTTAATATTAAAATAATTTACCTGAGAACTATATTCTGTTATTGCTTCTTCAAACACAGCATAAAAACTTCCAGATTGAAGTTCTATATCTACAATTGGAAAACCTAATCGTTTAGCACACCATGTAGCAGTATTATCAATATCTGCCACAAAAACAGCGTCTGAATCATAGAAGCCAAACGGTGTTTGTCCTGCTGCAAATGTTGAAGATCCTGACCATATTAGTATTTGAGTTGCCATATTATTCCCTAGAAGTTTTTATTACTATTCTTATATAAATATCAAACTCATTGATTAAATTTATGATTTTTATAGTAGTTTAATATAGAATCCAATATTGGGTGTCTGTGATTTGTTAGTAATTCTATAGTGTGTAAGCCTTCAACGTTTTTTACATTTCTTAAAAAGCCTAAACCACTATCGCCATTCTTTTTTAAGTCTACTTGGTCAGTATCTCCACAAAACATCATTCTACTATTTAATCCTATTCTTTGGAGAATCATAAGTGTTTGTTCATGGTCAAGATTTTGACACTCATCAACAATAACACAGGAATCTAAAAATGTTCTACCTCTCATATAACTTACAGGTACAATTTCTATTTGGCCTTTAGCTATCATTTGGTCTACCCTCTCTTTACGCAATAATTGATACATATTACCATATATTGGTGCTACCCATGGTGACATCTTCTCTTCCATATTACCAGGTAAATGACCAAGATCTTCTTTTGAAATTGTTGGTCTAGTAATTATTATTTTTTTATATCGCTTATCTAATACTCCGTGAAGAGCAATTTGACAAGCTAATAAAGTTTTTCCTGAGCCAGCTTTTCCTAATATTATTGATACGTCATTTTCTAATATTTGTGCTTTTGCTAGTTTTTGCTCTTCATTTAGTGATAATAAAAACCTATATCCCTTTTTATTGTTTTTTGTACCATTCACAAAATCTTTTGCCATAATAACCTCTCCTTAATTTAACTGTTTTTTAATATGTTTACCTCTTCAATCAACTCATCTATCTTTTTAACTAAAAATTGAACTGTCTCTTGTGATTCTAGAGATGGTTCTAAAGACTCTACCTCTCTTTTTACTTCATTTAATGAGCCTGAAGCTGCAAATTCTTCCGATATTGTTCTAATGTTTGGCATTATACTTTCTCCGCTGTTATTGTAAAATTAGCTCTAGCTGCACCTGTTGTCAGTCCTGTATTATCTGAATAGAAGAAGTACAGTTCATCTCCTTTACTCATACTAATTGGATTAGTGTTTCCTCCTGGAAGTAGTGCCGAACTTGATACATCAAAGGTGGGATATCTTCTATATCCAGTATTGTGACCATCAAAATCTATACTATTTACTCCCACTGCATCTAAAGTTACAGAACTACTATTTTCAGTTGCTCCTGAAGGTATTCGCTTAAACAAATAAAAACTTCCAGAAACACCACCACCAGTATTTCCTTTATTTGACGAATATGCTACTGTTGCAGTAAGGTTTTGAACATCAAATGGCATAATTACACAATGTGATTGTGAATGAGCAGCCATATTACCATCTCTAGGGTGAAACATAAAGTTTCCTACCCAGGCTCTATCTGACCATGCCCATGATTTATTACCTGATACCATATGTCCTGCTGCAAATGTTGGAGATATACTACTTCTAATAATAGAGAAAGCATGAGTAACCAATGAAACGGTTTGTCCTTTATATTCACTTGCACTTATAGTACCAGAAGCTGTTATGTGTCCATCTATTTCAATTGTATCAGTTATAGCACTTCCTAATTCAACATTTCCATTAGCTCTGAAAGTTTGACCATCTTGGACTGTTAAGAAACCATTTTGATAGACACCACTGTTAATTGCAATTGATCCTGCTCCTGGTGCTGTATCAATTGTATGAGTCTGTATTTCATTACCAATTATATTTCCACTTGCACTTATATTACCTGAGGCTGTTATATGTCCTGCAGTACTTATTCTAACGCCAGCGACATCACCAGGGTCAGCAGCAACTGTAAGATTATTCAGTACAGCCATCTGTTGACTGGTAGCTACTCTAAAATAAGTTGAACCATCATAATCTGCAAAAGTTTGATTTCTTAAAGATAATATGTTTGCATTTATTGTTCCACTTGAACTTATATTACCTGATGCTGTTACATGAGTGGTTGATTCTTTTCCTAATTCAATTGTAGAACCTGATATTACTGTTCCTGCTGATTGTCTCCCAAAATGGTATTTAGTACTATCAATATAAACAACTTTTACTCCATCTAATTTATATCCTGTACCGCTTGTAGTTGCATCATAATAATCTGCTACTATATTTCCACTTGCACTTATGTTACCTGAGGCTGTTATTTGACCTCGAACGTTTAGTTGTGTATCACCTGAACCTGCTCCTGCTATTGTACTTGCACTTATTGCAGATGCTGTTATATTAGTTATATTTGCAGAAAGTCCTCTAAACTCTCCTCCATTGCTTGTTTTAATATTTACACCTGTAGATGCTGTTAGGTGGCCTCCTACACCAAATGTATATCGAGTAGTTAAACCTTCTGCTATGGCTAGTTTAGTATCATTAGTTGCTGTTGAATTGTGTTTTATATGATAATCACTGTTAACACCAAATTTTATTCCTTTGCCGTCGCCTGATCTAATATTAGCTGCAGCAATTATCTGCTGGCCTAACGGCTGAAAGGTAAGCATTGTATCTCCGTTGGCTGCTATTTGAGCTGAAGTATCCTTGAAATTTATGTGATCGCTTAAATCTAGATTTGACGCTGTTATATTTGATGCTGTTATATTTCCTGTAAATGTATGAGTATCATCTGAAGAATTACCAAATATAGTAGAACCTGAAGACACATTTACAATACTCTCTGATACAACATAGGTTTGAGCCGTAAGTGTGCCTGAAATTATTACATTTTCACTATCGAATTGAATAGGTAATATGCCACCTGCTCCGTCGTATAATTGTGATTCACTTACTTGTACAAGGCGGGTATAAGTATCTGATATGTTCTTGCCCGTTAGATTTGCCATCTATAAGCTCCTTAAGAAAGTTTTTCTAATGCTTTAGATACTTTTTCTATAACATATAATTGTTCGTCCTGATTCAAATCATGAGCTTTTTGATATGATACAATTATTTCAGACAATTTTGATTTTTTATTATCTAGATTATTTATGTTAATCTTATTTTTCTTTATTTCTCGTAGTATATTTAATACATGAGTTTTTCCACCTGTTTTAGTGGTTCCTTTGTCTTCTACTATAACTTTCATTTTTGGTTTACTCTCTAATATAACGTTTTCTTGTTGTGATTTTACTTCTACAGTAATTTTTTTACTTGTTTCTACAATAAACTTTGAATTCCATGGTTCAAAATATGTATCATCTGCAATAACTTCTAATGATATATCTCCTGTAGTTCCTTCTTCTAACAGTCCTGAAAGTTTATTGATTGGTACTCTACATTTTCCGTCTGTATCGACCTTTCCTTCAAACATTAAGTTCAAAGTATCCGTTGAAACTATTATTCTTGATTTTGCCCTACTTAATGACGCTCCGGTTAGGTTTATTTCACAGATAAAGTTTTCAGACTTATCTGTATATATCTTATATTGCATCTATAATCTCCAGCTTGGGCTTAGTTACTTCATTCAAGGCAAATCTAATATCCTTTATGTCTATTTTTGCCTTTATATTTTCCTTTGTTTCATCATACATCTTTATACCACTTCTTCTAAGTACTAAAGATATAAACTTCTTTTTCTTTTTTGGTGTTAAATCTTCTACTATTGCTAATTCTGTAGAATCTCCAACCTGAGCTAAAACAAAGTATACTTCTTCCCAAACCAAATCTAAAGTATTCCAAGAAGAGTGTTGGTCTTCCCATTTTACCTTTTCATCTATTCTAGGATTCTGTTTTGCCATATATAATAAATATAAAGTTATATATAAAAAAGAAAGAGGCTAGTAAAAACTAGCCCCTCTCTTAAAATATTATATAGTAAATATTAAATATTAAACATTCGAGATGTCTTTACAAAATACTTTACCATAGAATTCTGGTCTTACAACTTTCTTAGCATAACGAGTCATTACACCTTTACGTGGAGTAAAGTTTGTAGGATCGTATACTAGAGGAGTCATAATTAACGGTACATATGGTGCATATACAGCTCCTGTTTCTAAGAACTGAGTTCCTCTGAATCCTAAGATGATTTCATCTTTTTGGATATAAGGGTTCTTGTAAACAGTAAATCTGTTATTTAATGCTCCAACTTTTTGTACACCCATTGCAAATGATGCTTGGTTACCATCAGTATCAGCAGCATATCCAGGAATAGATTCTAAGATAGTTGCAACTTCTGGTCCACAAACTAAGAAGTTTGCTCCACCTCTCATTGTTTTTGCGTGGATTTGGTTAGAAACTTTTTGTATTTTAGTACCTAAAGTTTGGAACCATGTACCTTGGTTGTATGCAGCTGCAGCTGGACCGGCATTCCAGTCATCTTCACCACCATCTGCTACACCATTGTGAACTTCACCAATTGTAGCTGACCAATACTCTTTAGTTAGAGCATTTTCAGATAACATTGATAAGATTTCAAGATCGATTTCCATTGAAATATACTCAGATAACATTGAAGTTAACTCAGCCTCAGCGTCAATACTGTGGTAAGCGTTCAAGTCTTGAGCAAATTCTGGTGACCATACAGCTTTCAACTTACGTGTCTTAGCTACAATAGTCTCAGATCTTAATTCAACATTTACTTCTGGTATGCTAATATCAGTAGTATCACCAGTAGTATCTTCAAAATCACCTCTTGAAGATGCAGTTGGTTGCTTGTAATGTTGTACTGAGTTTCCAACTGTATCAGCGTGGAAGAAGTCAGCAGATTTTATGATATCAGTATCAGTGTGCTTAAAGAAGATTTTTACACCTTCACCACCATCAGCATAAGTACCACCAATTTTGTTGTAAGCTGGTAAGTTAAAGCTTTCAGAAATTGCTCCTGCAGTAGATGCAGATGTAAATCTCATTGCTTGTACACCGTCTTTATCTGGTGCAGTTAATTCTGCAAATGATACAGATACAATAAAGATTTGTCCTGCTGCAACTGATGCAGAAAGATCTGAATCATAGTCTACGTCTGCCCATGTTGCTGATGCAGAACCAACAGTAGTAGTTGAATCTGTTACTACGTTCATAGAGTAACCGTATTTTCCACCGCCGTAGAAACCGCCAGTTGATTCACCTGAAGCTGACGTGTTACCCATAATTTCAGTACCTGATGCAAAGCCTGAAGTAGCTCTGTCAGTACCATACTTAAAGTCTAAGAAGAATACAAGTCCTGATGGAAGGTTCATTGGTTGAACAGATACAAAATCTTTTGCAGCGATTTCACCAAAGATACGTCTAACTAATGGAAGTGCTACACCTGACCATTCTTCTGCGCTAGCTCCACCAGTTTTTGAATTTTCATCAATTAACTGACGTGCTTGGTTTTCAAGAAGAATTGCCATGCCTGACTTTTCATATTCGTTTCCGATACCTTCTAATAGACCAGTATTTTCCCATTTTGATGTTAATTGTCTGCCCTCATCAAGTTGTTTCTTGTGAGCAGCATTAGCATCCGTTAAAAGGTTGTTAATACTTTCCATTTTTCTAGTCTCCTAATTTCTGTGCAGTCTACTATAATAGACCTGCGAGTTTTTTCATTCTACTTGCCATTTCATTACCTTCTGCGATAACGGTTTTTGGCTTTGTTGTTTTCTGAGCTTTCGATGCTAGTCCTTCTGTTACAGTTGCTTTTTTCTTAGCCACTTTAGTAACTCTAGATTGCATAGACTCTGCTAATGTTGTGTAAACAAGTTTTACTTCTCTCAAGTTTGAAGCTCTATCGAAAGTTTCAATAACTCTCATTTTTTGAGATTCAGTTAGGTCCTGAGACTTAAATAATTTGTTTGAGAACATTAGTTTTGCATTAAGAAGGTTAACTTCATTTAGAGTAGATTTCAAAGATTTGATAGTGTTGTAAGCTTCTTCAAGCTGTTCTTTCATTTCTTCTTTTTCGTCTTCCATTTCAGTTTCTTCATCATCTTCTTCTTTCAATGCAGATAAAATAGATTCAATGTTCAATTCTTCGTCCACTTCTTCTACTTCTTCTTTCATTTCAGACTCTTCATCTTCCATTTCAGTTTCTTCGTCCTCTGCTTCTTCTTTCATTTCAGCAGTTTCTTCTTCATCTTCCATTTCAGTTTCTTCGTCTTCCATTTCAGTTTCTTCATCTTCAAGTTCTTTGATGATTGCTTCTAGCTCCATGTCCATTTCATCGTCCTCATCATCTGCTGGTGAGTCCATATCCATGTCCATTTCTTCTTCTTTTTCGTCTTCCATTTCAGTTTCTTCGTCTTCTTCTGCTTCTTCTGTAAGTTTATCAACAACTTTTACGTTGCTGTCTTCAGAACCATAAGCAGCTGAAGTTTTTTCCGTTTCAGACTTTTCTTCATCATCTCCACTAGCTTGGTTAACTTTGTTGTCACCTGCACCAATATTTGATGAATCTGATTGTTCTTCCAATTCTTCATTCTCTTCTAACTCTTCTTCGATTTTGTTAGATAACATAGACTGAAGTCTTGGCGTGAACGCTTCTTCTAGAGCTAATTTAGCATTTGCAATTGCAGTTTCTCTGACAGCCTTAGCGTCAGCGATAGCTTCTTTTAGTAAGTTGCTACTTGCCATTGTGTTTCTCCTAAATTTTTAATTTGGAAATAAGAATATTGGAATTCTTAATAGGTAGGGTTTATATTGTTTTGCCGCTATATTAGATTAGATAGCGTATTCGAATATAAATATATCTAGATATATCAAAAAACAACAAAGGGAAGCTTAAATTAGCCTCCCTGTTGAATTAAGTATGTAAATGTATGTTATTTAGCTCCGTGCTTAGTCATAACAAGCCAGCTGGTGTTTTTTCCAAACTGTCGTCTTTGTTGAGCATCATACTTCTTTTGCATGGCTCTAGCTCTTTCCATTTTTACCTTCTTTTTATGTGATGGTTTCTCATAATAGGCTTTTTCTTTATACCTGAAAAGAATATCAGAATCCTTCATCTGTCTTTTTAAGTATTTTAGAGCTTTTTCTAATGTTCCTGGATCTGAGTCTGGTACTTTTACTCCATCAGGGTTTCCTGGTAAATAAAAGTCTGCTCTTGTGTGTCTCTTTTTGAAAGGTCTTTTCTTAAAGTCTTTCTTGTGGTTGTTGTTTTTTTGCATTCTTTCTTTTTTAGTTAAACAAAATATTAGTAATAATATAAACAAAAAAAATGACATATAAAAATTATATGCCATTTATTTTCAAATTTAAGGAAAATTTTATTTTATGTTTTTCTTCATCCAACCTACAACATATTTCATTAGCTCTTTTTGTGCAGGTTTAATGTCTTCTTTTTCAGTCATTGGACCATTTTTCCATTCCATCCAACCGTCTTTTATTAAAGATAATCCTTCATCAAGGTCTCGCATTATTTCAATGTATTCTTCAGTTAATGGCTGTGCTTCTTCTTTTAATTCTTGGTCTTTTTGCCATTGCTTTCTTAACCATCCTTGCATATCAAATTGTTTTGCCATTTTAGAATCTCCTAGTGTCTGATTTTAGTTGTTGTAGTGTCTTTATTGTTTTTAAGAATGATTTTTTAATTTTACCATGTGTACCTGGTTGGTCAAGCTTTAACATTCTTTCTGCTCTTAGAATTGACTGTGTTGCTTGGTCAAGTTCTTTATGCCATGATTCTACTTTCATTTTTGGTGCAGCTTCGTTCTTCATAGCTTTACCAACAGCTTTTCTTCTATTTATTAGATAATCATCTGTCTTATCTTCATCACCATCATTATCAATATCACCATCTTCTTTACCAACTGGGTCCATAGCTTCTGCTATTTCATAATATCTACCCAGTTTACTGCCTAGGTCTTCATATAAGGATTCTAATCTATGTTGCATTCCAACCATTTCTTTAGCTGTTTTTACAAATTCATTAGCTGAATTATCAATGGCTTTGGAGTCTCTCTTGATTGTTATACTATCAAACCAATCTTCAGATTCGTCAACTATAAATTTACTTGCACCTGACGATAGTCTTTCCATTGTTTCTATAATATCCTTTAAGTTAGATTCTCTATATATAGATTTTCCATACTCATTGAACCTTGAAATAGCTTCAAGAAAAGTTTTCTTTTGTTCTGGAGCTAGCTTAGATTCTTCTAATAGTTTTTTAAGTTTCATAGTTTATCCTCTATCCGCTATATTGTGCATTTTTTAATAATACATGCACATCACAATTATTTGTATTTTGAACAACAACCTTAGATATACTTGCCTCTAGTATATTACTACCAGATGCAAAAGTGTTTCCTAATTTATCTGCCGTTATTGAAGATCCATCACTAAAAGTTATAGTTGTTCCTGAATGAAAGCCTGCATCATTCTGAAAGAATAAGGCTGCAGCACCATAATTAGAACCTGTAAAATTTGTTGTTGAATTTTTTGCACAAGAAATTATTCCTCTATATTTACCAGGGTGGCCTAATCTCTTAAAGTCTGTGTAGTCTGCCATATTAGTTCTCCATATCTGTTAATATTTCACGAATGATTGAATTTACTTTACAATATTTATCACATTGTTCCCATTCGCTAACATTAAGTTTGTTAACTGATTCTGATAGGGATGTAGGTTTCATAAATGCACCATGAGTTGATGGGTTAGAAACAAAATCCCAACAGATTAACTCAAAATCGTGGCCAACTTTTACAGTATCTTCATTTACTTGTTCTACACTTCCTAAACCTCTACTACTAATACCTAGCTTTATACCGGCCTTAAGTAGTTCTTTTAATATTTTTCCTGCTGGAGTGTCTAATATTTCTACTTTACCAACAACATCGTCTCCTTGAAACCATGCATCAGTAACATTATGAGATACATTTGACAAATTTACTACTGAACTTTCAGGATGGTCTAATTCACCCAATGCTCTTTTTTCTGCGATTTGAATCTTTTTGTAATTCTTTACTTCTCGCATTAAAATGTCTTTTGGGTATACCCTTCCATTCTGATTTTTTGCACCTGCTCTTTGTAGTACACCTTGTACAACCACTCTTCCGTTGTTCTTACTCTCGGCTTCTGCAATCATTTGAGGTGAGACATCAAAAAGTGTATAATCTATCAGTAATTGTTTATTATAGCTCATTTATGATACTCCATCATTTTATTGTTTTAATTGACAAAGGGGAATATAGCCATTAAGACTATATACCCGTTCATCATATCATTATTAGTATAAAACTTATTGCTAAGTATTATGCTATATCAAGGTTTGTTCCAAACTGGTTTACTGAACCAACAGTTGGGTTTGTACCTTCTGTAGTTACTACACCAGAAACTAAAACTGAAGTTGCTGTTAAGTAGTCAAATCTTACAAAAGATCCTGAACCACCACCATTACTGTTTGCTGTTCCAACTGCTGTTGAAAAAGAAACGTGAGATCCTAATTCTGGAGCTCCTCTCATGCAAATCTGGTCTGCAGTAGTTGATACTATAGTTAAACTACCTGATAACGTAGATCCTGTTGCACCATCTGGTCCAACTCTTACGTTTAATGCATCAGTTGCTAAGATAGCAGTATAAGTTAATCCAATGTTTGCTGTTGAAGCTGCTGGCAACTTAACAGTTAATTCATTGTTTCCTACACCTGCACCGTTAATTAAAATTGTTCCTCCTGCAGTGTCAGCAGATAAATCTGTATCAGCCGTTACTACTTGGAAACCACCTTGACCATTGTGACATGAATCAATTAGGTCGGCAAAATTTGCCTCAGTTGGGACGTCTCCTGCGTTGAAGTATCCCTTTAATGTTGTTAATCCTTGTTTTGACATTTTCTTCTCTCCTTAAATTTGTTAGCGGCTTGTCGAGCCTAAATTTATATGTGCTACAGTTCTATTTAGTAGCAATACTAGTTGTATATAAATATACGGGGTTTATGAATAAATCTTATATACAGGTCTAAAGTCATTATTACCTGTTTCATCGTACACTAATGTACCATCTGAAGCTAAATATGTATCTACTAAAGTACTGATTCCCATGGTTCCAGTTGCTCTAGGAGTTGCAAATCTAGATAAGTCTATTTCAATTTCTTGACCTAAACTTGTTCCAGCGTTTGTAGTA
>MDSV01152678.1_pt1 | contig 16389 bp, 12 predicted proteins | sample 810851 | NCBI WGS metagenome assembly MDSV01 (sample SAMN05326640, study PRJNA326480) | marine metagenome | isolation source: seawater | place: Atlantic Ocean: North East | collected 2012 | reverse complement strand
TATTTTGATGCTATTTTTATGTTTTGCCCCACCCATTCTATTAAAGTATCTTTTTTGCTCAGGATGTATCATTAAATCAGTATACAATATTCTAGACTCACATCTAACTTCTATATTTTTGAGCTCAAAATCATTATATGTATTTTTTACTTTTAGTGAAAGTTCAATATTTAAAAAGTCCTCATCTGTAAATAACCAAATAGATTTGCATCTAGCTATGTTTAATTTTTCAAAGATATTAGGACTATTAAAATCACGAATTAAAATTCTAATATTTTTTAATTTCTTAAAATATTCTAGATTTACATTTTCACTATTATTATCAACTATTATAATTTTTTCTTTTAGTCCTTTTAAATATTCTAGTCTAGAAATAGAAAGTTTAGAAGCTCCTATGATTATGATATGATCTTTGTATTTCCGTTTGAAAAAATCAGGATCTATAGAACGAAAAACAGCTTCAATAACAGAAGTAGCGGCAATAATTGGAGCTAATATCCAAGCAGTAAAAACTAAAAACCTATAAAAATCACTTTCTCCTAATGGTAGTCCGAAATCAATTCCTGACATTAAGAAAAGGCTAACTACATAATATAATTGAACTAAATAAGATTCTTCACCAATACTTGGAAAATCTTTAAAATAAATTCCATTATTAAGCCCAATTAAAGCAATAATAATTACAAATATTATTGGAATTGTTCTGTAGATAGCTTGTAAGATTATTTTTTTACGATTCATTTTTAAAGTTTTACTCAAGAAGATCTATTAGATCAGAGAAAATAACCTTGCGGCTTTCAGGGTAGTTAAATGGACCCACTATTCCCACATCCTCTAAGATTTCCATTATTGATGAGGCCTTGTTATAGCTTAACTTTAACTTTCTCTGTATTAATGATGTTGATGCAGATTGATATTGAACAACTGTTGAAGCAGCTTTGGCTAATAATTTTTCTTCATCAGAACCATTTAACCAACTAGCATACTCTTCTTTTGCTGTTTGTTTTTTTAAAAGGTTTTCTTTACTAATTTTTTTTTCTAACCTTAAAGATTTTGCTATTTTTTTTTCGGACTCTCTTTTATTATATTCATCTAAAGTAAGCCCAGCTTTCGCAGCTAATGCTTCTTGCTTATCATTTTCTATCTCTAAAAGAATCAAATCATTATATTTTTCTCTTGCTTGTGATTTAATATTCGTAATTTTAGTATTGTATGATGACATAGAATTTTGAAATTTTTTTTCTACTTCTTTAGAAGACGGATAATATGCTATTAATAACAATATCATTATAATAGTACCAAACCATCCAACAATTGGGAAAAGTATTAATGGCAGACTACATATTAGAGCAATCCACCAAAATATAATCTTTATAATCAAAAAGAACTTTGAATCTCTTGTTGGTTTAACTAGTTCATTTATTTTATTTTTTATCTCTTGATCTCTAGATAACTTTAAGGAACTAATCTTATCTTTAAGCATTTGTATCTTGACTTTATAGTGTGATTTTTATGATCTAAAAATACTATTTATTTTCTATAGCATTTAATTCTTTAAAAATCAAATTAGTATTAACATGCATTTCTTCTATTTAAGGTAAACTTACAGAAAATTTGTAAAAGACAAAAACAATAAAAAACAACTACAAACATCATACAGAAAAAATTATTTACTTATAATTTTAAACTCAGTTCTTCTATTTTTTGATCTACCCTCTTCACTATCATTATTATCTACAGGAAACTCTTCACCAAACCCATTGTATGAAATTCTATTTTTTTGGATACCATTAGAAATTATATATTCATAAACCGATTTCGCTCTATTTTCTGATAGAATTTGATTATCAGCTGAAGAACCAACATTATCTGTATATCCATTAATTTCAATTACAATTGACTTATTAACCCTAAGGTAATTAATAAACTCATTTATAACCTGTCCTGAAACTTGATTTATTTCATAAGAATTAGTAGCAAAATAAATATTATCAATTTTAAATGAACTTCCCGCACTTAACTGTTCCATATCAATATTTAATGTGCTTGGCGAAATATAAGTTGAATCTTTAGCATCAATATATTTAGAATAAAAGGCATAACCTTCCTCTTTTATTGATAATAGCACATCATCGTTATCTTCTAATGTAATTGCTCCAACATAAGAACCTTTATTTACTTTAATAGTTGTGATTTTTTGAGTAGTAAGATTCTTTACTTCAATTTCAATATCTTTTGCAAATGTTCCATCTTCATCATAAAGATCTCCCTTTAAAAATAAAACTCTTTCTGGCTTAGCGGCTTCATGAAGCGGAAAACCATATATATCCCATCCACCTTCACCAATTAATTTATTAGAAGCAAAATAAGCAGTTTTACCGTCTGTACTAACAAACAAAGACACTTCATCCGTTGATGTATTTATTGGGTATCCAATATTAATTGGTTTTTGCCATTTTCCTAACGAATCTTTTCGTGAATAAAATATATCAAATCCACCTAATGTTGGGAAATTTGTTGATGAAAAAAACAATGTTTTTCCATCTGTATGAAGAAATGGTGATTTTTCTTCTTCAGCACTATTAATATCAGTTCCTAAATTTTTCGGTGCACTCCACTGATTATTTTCAAAATTTATTTCATATAAATCTGTTTTTCCATACCCCCCCTTCCTATTACTTGAAAAAATAATTGTATTTCCATCTGATGAGACTGTTGGTTGTGAATCCCAAGCATTCTTTTTAGAAATACTTTTTGGAAATTCTCTGGATTCAGACCATCTGTATGTACCATCAGTACTTTTTATTTTAGTTGTATAGTATATATCACAATTATTATAGCCCTTAGAGTCTCTAGAACACTTAGTATAGTACAAAATATTATTGTCAATTGTAACTGTTGCACCCCCTTCGTTGTCTGTACGATTAAAAGGGTATTTCATTGCATCTCCATCACTAAAAACACCATCTGTTTTTTGACTTAATGTAAATTCTTCAACGCTTGTCTCAGCAATATCCTGTTTAGTTTTTTTAATGAGCCTTCTAGTATAAAATGCATATTCTTGATCAGGAGATATGATGGCTAAATACTCATCATACTTTGATGAAATACCTTTTATAACAAAAGGCTTGAAGTCAACAGGATTACTTATTATATCTGATAGTATTTTTGCTTTTTCATACATCATTACTCCATCTGAATAATATGGATCTGCAAGTTCTAGTTCAATACTTTTTTTCAAATAATTGGCTGATGCAACATAATCTTTTTGAATAAACGAAATATGTCCCAAAAAATAATAAACATTTGGAAATACATCTGGACAACTTTCAATAACTCTAAGACCTTGCTCCATGGCATCAAAATATTTTTCTCTTAGCCAATATATTTCAGTTTTAAGAACTGATCTGTGTAATGGAGATGTCAATTTATTTACAAGGTCCATGGCGTTGTACAATCTTTTAATATCTTGTCTTCCTTTAATAATAATAGACTCTGCTTTGTTAAATTTCCTCCTTTCTTTTTTATCATCCAATATCAAACAGTCTACATTTGCTTCTAAACTTAGCGAATCAACGCTATAAAGCTCTTGACTGAAAATAATATTAGGGATTAATAAAAATATAATGATAAAATTATACATATAGTTAAATACTTTTCGAGGGATTTAAAGATGATACAACAGCTGCAATTGTAGCATCTCCAGTAACATTAACAACTGTTCTTAACATATCTAAAATTCTATCAACAGCAAAAATTAAAGCAATTCCCTCAGGATTAATACCAATTGCACTTAAAACTATCACTAGCATTACCATTCCTGCTCCTGGAACTGCAGCTGCACCAATTGAAGCAAGTGTAGCAGTTAAAACAATTGTTAGTTGGGCAGACAAATCTAAATCATAACCGAATGCTTGTGCAATAAATACAGCAGCTACTGCTTGATAAAGAGATGTGCCATCCATATTAATTGTAGCCCCTAACGGTAATACGAAAGATGAAACTTCTTTTGAAACATTTAATTTTTCTTCACACCTTTCCATTGTTACAGGAAGAGTGGCAGCGCTTGAGCTAGTTGAAAATGCTAACATCTGTGCAGGGGAAATTGCTTTGAAAAAATCTTTATATTTAATTTTAGTAAATGATCTTAAAATAATTGGGTAAATAATTAATATCATTAACATTAATCCTAAAATGACATTTAATGAATAAATAGCTAAAGCAGCAAACAACTCTCCGCTTGCTCCATAGTCTACTACAAGGGATGATAAAAGAGAAAAAACACCATATGGAGCAAACATCATAATAATATCAACTATTTGTAATATTATATCATTTATACCATCAAAAAAACCTCTAACATACTTAGTTTTTTCTTTAGGCAACATAATCAATGAAATACTAAATAATATTGCAAAGAAAATTATCTGTAACATGTTTCCATTATCGCTAGCTGAACTAAAAATATTTGAAGGAACAATATCAACAAGAAATTGTAACGGACCATTTTCTTGAACATTTTCAGCTACTAAAATTTTGGAATTTGTATTATTAGAATAAGTTTGTTGCAGTTCAATTCTTTTTTCTTCTGAAAAGACTTTACCTGGATTAATGACATTAACAAGAGATAAGCCTATTACTACAGAAATTACTGTTGAGAGTAAATAAAAAATTATGGTTTTACCTCCAATTTTTGATAAGCTAGAAATACTTGAAAGAGAAGCAACTCCCTTTACTAAAGAAGCAAAAACCAATGGTAAAGCAATTAGCTTCAATAAATTTACAAATATTATACCCCATGGCTTTATCCAAAATTTTGTAAACTCAGCCCAATTAAAATAACTTGCAATTAGTCCGAATATAACTCCAAACAACATTCCTATAATTATTTTCCAATGTAGAGCCAAATTTTTCATGGTGATTTTTTATTTTTTATTTAATAGGTAATAATCTAGTAAACTTAACGACATCATACTTTCAACAATTGGAACCGCTCTTGGGACAACACATGCATCATGTCTACCTTTTCCAGCAATCTTGATTTTATCACCATCATCGTTTATTGTATTTTGTTCTTTCATTATTGTAGATACAGGCTTAAAAGAAACTGTACAATAAATATCATTACCATTGCTTATTCCACCAACAATACCTCCAGAAAAATTAGTTTTTGTAACACCAGAACTATTAAGTAATATATCATTTACTTGAGATCCTTTTGCAGATGATATATCAGTATTATAGAAACCATATTTAAAAGAATGAACTGCATTAATACTTAACATTGCTTTAGCTAGAGATGCGCTTAACTTATCAAAAACAGGTTCTCCAATTCCAACAGGCACATTTTTTGCTACAGCAGTTATTTCGCCTCCAATTGTATCTCCATCATTAGCTACTTTTTTAATTTCATTAATCATTTCATTTGCACAAGATATTTCAGGACACCGAACTATGTTATTGTAAGTATTAGATAAGTCAAGATCTTGATAATGCTTTTTTAATGTAATTTTTCCAACAGAACTAACATAAGCAAATAATTGAATTCCATTTTGATTTAATATTTGTTCAGCTATTGCACCAGCAACAACTCTACAAACGGTTTCTCTAGCTGAAGCCCTTCCGCCACCTCTGTAATCTCTTATACCGTATTTTGCATGATATGTAAAGTCAGCATGAGATGGTCTGTATGTGTTTTTTAAATGTAAATAATCTTTGCTTTTAGCATCTTTATTTTTAATAATGAAGCCTATCGGTGTTCCCAAAGTTTTACCTTCAAAAATACCAGACAAAAATTCTACCTTATCATTCTCTTTTCTCTGTGTGGTAATTTTAGATTGACCAGGCCTTCTTCTATTTAGCTTATTTTGAATGAATTCAAAATCAATTTTGATATTAGAGGGACATCCGTCAATTACACCTCCTATGTATTTACCATGAGATTCACCAAAAGTTGTTAGTTTAAATAAATTTCCAAAAGTATTACCCATGAATGCAAATATAAGATATTTGGTTTGAGTGTTTTTTGTAATTTAGCCAAATATGAAAACTATAATTATAAATATTGCTGAAATCATTCAAATTGAAGATACACCTAAAGAGCTAGTAAGAGGAATTGATATGAAAAAAATAAATACTCTTAAAGATGCATATTTAGAAATAGAAAATGATTTGATTATAAGTTACGGAAATATGGCTGATTTTAATGCCTCAAATAATAAGCATGAAAACATTATAGATGCAAATAATGGTATGATATTCCCAACTTTTTGTGATAGTCACACCCATCTTGTGTTTTCACATTACAGAGAAGAAGAATTTATTGATAGAATTAATGGACTCAGTTATGAGGAGATTCACAAAAGAGGAGGTGGAATATTAAATTCAGCAAAAAAATTACAAAAAACATCCGAAGATACCTTATATCAACAGGCATTAAAAAAAATAGATAAAGCAATAAGTCATGGTACTGGAGCAATAGAAATTAAAAGTGGTTATGGTCTAAATTTAGATGCTGAAATTAAGATTTTAAGAGTTATTAAAAAATTAAAAGATAACAGTTCTATTAAGATCAAATCAACATTTTTAGGAGCACATGCTATACCTCTAGAACATAAGAAAAATAAAGAAAAATATATAGATATTATTATTGAACAAATGCTTCCTTTAATTGCTAAAGAGAAATTAGCTGATTATATAGATGTATTTTGTGAAAAAAATTATTTTTCTGTTATCGATACAATAAAAATAATAAAAGCTGCTTCAAAATACAACATTCAAGCAAAAACACATGTAAATCAGTTTAACATACTTGGTGGAGTTAAAGCATCAATTGAAAACGGCGCAAGATCTGTTGATCATTTAGAAAATATGAGTGAAGAAGATTATATATCATTGACAAATAACAAATGTATGGCTACAATTCTACCTACATGCTCATTTTTTCTTGGAATAAAATATAGTCCAGCAAAAGAAATGATAAAAAAGAATATTCCAATAGCATTAGCTAGCGATTTTAATCCCGGATCTTCACCAAGTTTAAATATGAGTTTTGTATCATCACTTGGTTGTATCAAGTTAAAAATGTCATCAGAAGAGGTGATTAATGCCACTACGATTAATGGAGCATATGCAATGGGGATAGAAAAAGAATATGGCAGTATTTGTGTTGGCAAAAAAGCCAACTTTTTTATTACTAAACCGATGAAAAATTATTCATATTTTCACTATAGTTTTGGAGAAAATTTAATAGATAGAGTTTTTATTAATGGTAAAATAAAAAGCTCTTAAAAAATAAGAGCTTTTTTTTAATAAAATTGTAAACGAAATTTACTTCTCTCTCTTCATGTAAAAATAATGCACTGTCCCATCTTCCGTTGACACTACGTTTGAATTGATAAATCTCCAATCATATTTAGCAGCCTCCTTAACGGCAGCACCCATGGTTCTAAACTCGTTAGATTTTCTCATAAGTTCTCCAATTTGTGGATCTCTCATATCACCGGCGTCAAATGAAACTATAAGTCTAGTACGTGGTGATAATAATCTTTTAATCTTTCTTTCTACAGATACATCTCTAGCTAGTGCTTGCTTCTCAACTTGATCCATTGATTCATCTATAATTTCAACTTCAGCACCTTTGATTATCATAAATTCATAATTTGATTTTTTATCAGTGATTTCTACGTTTGATTTATTTTTTTTACTTCTTTTTTGGGAAAATGAAATAAAGGGAAGTGTAAAAATCAATGTAAATATTAATATTTTTTTCATATTTTTTTTAGTTTAATAACGTATCTAGCTCATTTTTATTGTCCTCCATCTCCACCTAAGATAATAGGAAGATCTCCATCTCCATTACCAATTACAATAACTTTAGAGTTTTGTGATTTTGATATCTCTTGTGTAGCTTCAACACCTTTCCATTTCAATAACTGAGGAGTAATAGTTCTGTTAACAATTTTTTGGAACTCAGCAATTCCATTAGCTTCTATTTCTTTTCTTTCAGCTTCTTTTCTTGCTTTTTGAATTTTAAAGTCATACTCTAATGCTTCTTGCTCTTGTTTTAACTTTTGCTCGATAGCAGTTCTTAACGTTTGAGGTAAAGTTACATCTCTTATTAATATAGCATCAAGTGTAATATACTTTGGCTCAACTTTAGCTCTTGTTAATGATTCAATTTCATCTTCAATAGCTTCTCTTTTTGTAGAATAGAGTTCTTCAGGTAAATAATTACCAATTACCTCTCTGGTGACAGATCTAATCTCAGGCTTAACAATTCTCTCAACATAATTCCTACCAATCTCATCATGTAAATAACCAATTTTATTATGAATTGGATTATATCTAAAGGATAAGTCTATTTTTATTGACAGCCCGTTTTGAGATAAAACTTCCATTTTTTCAAAAGTTTCATTGATTTTCACGTCATAAACATGTAGTGTGTTCCATGGAGCTATAACATGAAAACCTTGTTCATATATTTTATCCTTGTCTAAACCTCCACTAAATTTTCTAAAAATAACTCCTTTTTCTCCTGGTTCAACTGTATAAAATATACTTGAACCAAATAGTACTAAAAAGATAAGTGAAACAATTACAATTACCATTGTTTTAGGTAAGCCCTGATTTTCCATAATTTAAAATTTTTAATTTATATTAATCCATTTAATCTTCTTAGGAACATTTCCAAGAAAATTATTATTAGCAAAATTAATAAAATCCAATCAATATTTATAATTCCAATTCGCTTTTCTGAACTAATATAAACACTTTTTTGTTTATTTTTATTTATGTAGTCAACCAATTTATTAAGTTCATTAGGGTAATACAACTTTCCAGCAAAATTGTTAGCAAGAGACTTTAAGAAAAAATGGTTAGCTTGTAGTGATATGTCTTCAAGACTTTTACTTTCGACTTTAAAACTTCCTGTTTTCTTAATACCCTCACCAACTACATCAATAGTAAATGAATAAAGGCCTGCACTAAATTTACCTAAATTAATAAGATATGAACTATCTTGAATGTTATTAAAAAAATAATCAAACTCTTCATCATTAATAGTCATGATTAGTTTAATTTTTTTGGAATTATCTAACTGATAAACTTTATCATATAATATTGCTTTTAAAAAAATATCTTCACCAGCTAAAAATTGTTTTTTATATTTAACTTTTAAACGGTCCAAATCCTTGTTAGCAAGACCAAATTGAGTAAGTTTAATAAAGAAATTATCAAAAACATCAGTACTTAAATTATTTTTAAAATCATGCATTCTCCATCTCCAAAATCCTTCTGCACATATAAAAATAAATCTATTACTAGAACTTTCATCCATAACAATAACAGGATTTTCCACAATACTATTGAACATTTTTTGTTTAAGTAGAATTTGTGAATTTTCATTAATTGAATAGTTTCCTGCAAAAGAATAAAGTGGTGGGGCTGATGACACTAAAGTTAAAAAATCATTAGATATATTAAAATAATTAAAACTCTCTGAAACCACGGTGTTGTGATACACATAATTTGATTTTTTAATAAAATTTAGTTTATTGGAAAATAAAGATGAAATTTTATTATTATAAAAATTAAAAACTATCAAAGGTATTTTTTTGTCTTTAATTTCTCTAGCTAAATCATAATTTTCCACATTAAATAATACTATTAAATTATAGTCTAGAATTTGGTTCTTAAAATCAAATGAATTACTCTGATCAACACTAAAATAGTTGTTTTTTTTGATAGAATTTATAAAAGCTGAAACATCTGGACTCGAATTATCATTCAATACAAGAATTTTATAAGAAACTTCAACTACTTCAACATTTGCAGCACTAACATTATTTGCAGTAACTTTTTCACCATTAACTTTAGATAGTCTAACATCATAACTATTTAATCCAAGTTTATTAGATTTAATAAGCACTTTTTCATTAGAATAAAAATCATTTGAATCAAATAATATTATCTTAGAGTATATCTTTTTGTTTTCGAGCCAGACACTTAACTCTGACTCATCTCCAAGACAACCAATAGATTTTATAGAAATTTCTATTGGAAAAGTATTGTACAAAAACGATATATCATTATACTTTACATTCGTAATCTTTACATCTTTTAGTACACTCGTATCACCAATTGCAATTGGAAAAACACTATAATCAATTGATTTATTGAACAAAGGATTCTTGCCTGAATTAATGATCCCATCCGTAGCTAATATAAGGCTTGAGATTTTTCTATCATAAAAATTTTCCTCTATGTAACTAAACAGATTGGACAGATCAGTTTTAGTATTATTAAAATTACTTGTTAAACTATCTGTTACTTTATTTGAAAATGAGAGATAATTTACATCAAAATTATTTAGTTTTTTATTTAAATCAGATAATTCATTTAAAATATTATAATTTTCAGCAGATTTACTTACATCATGTGCAATTAATACTAAAGGTTTTTTTTCTTTAACTTCTTTAGAATTTATAGTTGGATTTAAAAATAAATAAAATAAAAAAGTAATAAATACAAATCTTAAGATTGAAAGTAAGGAAAGTAATATTTTTGATTTTATATATTTTTCTCTACGATAAAGAAAAAAAGAATAAAAGAAACCTATTACTAAACAAATAACTGTTATAATTATTGGATAATCAGTATCTAAAGACATTTATTTATGTTAACATACCTCCACATACATTTATGACTTGACCTGTTACATATGATGACATATCTGAGGCTAAAAACAAACAAGTATTTGCAACATCAGATGGAAGACCTCCTCTTCTTAAAGGAATGCTACTTCTCCATTCTTTAACAGTTTTTTCATCAAGAGAAGCAGTCATTTCAGTTTCAATAAAACCAGGTGCAATAGCATTACATCTAATATTTCTTGATCCAACCTCTAGTGCAATAGATTTTGTAAAACCATTAACAGCAGCTTTTGATGCAGAATAATTAGCTTGACCTGCATTACCTTTAACACCTACTACAGAGCTCATATTAATAATTGATCCAAACTTCTGTTTTAACATTATGGGAATCACATTCTTGGTAAAATTAAAAACTGAATTCATATTAACCTTCATAACTTTTTGAAAATCTTCATCAGTCATTCTTAAAACTAAATTATCTTTTGTTATTCCAGCATTGTTTACTAAAACATCTAGACTATTAAACTCAGCCATGATATCTTCAATTAATTTTTTAGTTGCATCAAAATCTGATGCATCAGATTTATAGCCCTTTACTAAAGTAGTTTCATTTGTATATTTTTCTGCAATTAGATTTGCATTTTCTAGTGAACTTATATGAGTAAACAAAATATTTTTTGCTTTGTTTTGAACAAATAGTTCCAATATTCCTAAGCCAATTCCTCTAGAACCCCCAGTGATCAATATTGTTTTGTCTTTTAATAAATTCATAATTTAATTTTTAAAGTGATAGAATAATTTTTCCATATTTTTGATATTTCCATCCTCGAATATCCTGAAAATATAACTTGTAAATATAAATATCTGGCAACAATAACTTATCGCTCTTGAAATGTTTACCCGCCCAACCCTTTTGAAGATTACAATCAATTTCATTAATATCCTTAGTAGAAAATACTAAACTTCCATCCGAACTAAAAACATTAAATAAAAAACTCTTATCTCTAATTCCACCATAGTACAGACAAAAGTTATCGTTTTTATTGTCATTATTCGGGGAAAATGAGTTAGGCATCCAAAAATAATGATCTGTCTCCACAAATATATAATGTGAAACAGTATCAAAACAACCGTTTACATCCTCAACAACTAAATCAGATAAAAAATATTTTCCTGAATTAGTTTGATTTTCTATTGAATATAAGTGTGTTGGGTTATTTTTATTTGTGATAGGAGATCCATCTCCAAAATCCCATAATTGACTTTTTAAGCTTTTATCAGAAATTACTTGAAACGATACTTTCGGAGATATTATTGATATTGTATCATTAGAAACAAAAAGTTGAATGCTTGGTTTTTGAATAACTTTTACGAATGCAGATCCTGAAATAGAATCCAAACCATTGTCAGCTGCGTCAGAAAAATATTCAATCAAGTAGGTTCCAGGTGTTTTAGTTTTTATATTGTAAACATTAAGATTAGTATGAATTGTATCCTGCGAATGATTATCAATTGAATAGACAACTGAATAAGGTGGAACACCTTTATTTTGAAAATCTAAAAATACAGATGCATATTTATCATTACTACATATTGTATCTTGACCATAAATAACTACTTCTTGAGCATTTAATTGATTAAACAAGAATATAAACAAAAAAAATATAAATCGCTTCACATTGCAAATATAAAAAAAGCCCTGCAAATTCAGGGCTTTAGCTTTACAGATAGAAAACAACAACTATTCCTTCACCTCTTCAAACTCCACATCTGTAACATCATTATCTGCATTTGTAGATGAATCGTTTTCAGATTTAGAAGAGTCTTTGGCATCCCCTTGAGTAGCTTTATACATCTCCTCGGAAGCAGCTTTCCAAGCATTATTGATTTTTTCCATAGCTGAATCAATTAAAGCAACATCTTTCTTCTCATGTACTTCTTTTAACTCTTTAAGCGCTTCTTCTATTGGTTTTTTCTTGTCTTCAGACAACTTATCACCATACTCTTTAAGTTGTTTTTCAGTTTGGAAAATCATAGCATCTGCACTATTAATTTTTTCTATTTTTTCTTTTGCTTCTTTATCTGCTTCAGAATTAGCCTCTGCTTCCTGCTTCATTTTTTTAATATCATCTTCTGACAAACCAGATGAAGCCTCTATCTTAATATTTTGAGATTTGCCTGTTGCTTTATCTTTAGCAGATACATTTAAAATACCATTAGCATCTATATCAAATGCAACCTCTATTTGAGGAACACCTCTTGGTGCTGGAGGGATATCTGATAATTGAAATCTACCAATTGATTTATTATCATTAGCCATAGGCCTCTCTCCTTGAAGAACATGTATGTCAACAGCTGGCTGATTGTCTGCGGCAGTTGAAAAAACTTCAGATTTTTTTGTTGGAATTGTAGTATTGGCTTCAATAAGTTTTGTCATAACACCACCCATAGTTTCAATTCCTAATGATAATGGAGTAACATCCAATAATAATACATCTTTAACATCTCCACTAAGAACTCCGCCTTGAATAGCTGCACCAACTGCAACCACCTCGTCAGGATTCACTCCTTTTGATGGTGACTTTCCAAAATATTTTTCAACTACATTCTGTATTGCAGGTATTCTTGTTGATCCACCAACAAGAATTACATCATCAATATCTGATGGAGAAAGACCAGCATCTTTCATTGCAGCTTTACATGGTTTAATTGTATTTTGAATTAATTCATCAGCAAGCTGCTCAAACTGAGCTCTAGATAGCGTTCTAACAAGGTGCTTTGGTCCAGAATCAGTAGCAGTAACATAAGGAAGATTTATTTCTGTTTGAGTTGATGATGACAGCTCTACTTTAGCTTTTTCTGCTGCTTCTTTTAGTCTTTGTAAAGCCATTGGGTCATTTCTTAAATCTATTTTTTCATCTTTATGAAATTCTTCAGCCAACCAATCAATAATAACTTGATCAAAATCATCACCTCCTAAATGTGTATCTCCATTAGTAGATTTAACCTCAAAGACACCATCTCCAAGTTCTAAAATAGATATATCAAAAGTACCACCTCCTAAATCAAATACTGCTATTGTTTTATCTTTATCAGTTTTATCTAATCCATACGCCAATGATGCAGCTGTAGGCTCATTAATTATTCTTTTAACATCTAGACCTGCAATTTCCCCAGCCTCTTTAGTGGCTTGCCTTTGAGCGTCGTTAAAATAAGCTGGTACGGTTACAACAGCTTCTTTCACAGTAGTTCCAAGATAATCCTCTGCTGTTTTTTTCATTTTTTGCAGAATCATAGCAGATATTTCTTGTGGAGTATATTTTTTTCCATCAATATCAACTCGTGGTGTATCATTTGCACCCTTTACTACTTTATATGCAACATTTTTAACTTCTTTACTCATTGCTGAAAAACTTTCACCCATAAATCTTTTTATAGAAGATATAGTTTTTGTTGGGTTAGTAATTGCTTGACGCTTAGCACTATCTCCAACTTTTCTATCACCTCCATCAATAAATGCAACAATAGAAGGAGTAGTCCTTGCTCCTTCTGCATTTGGTATAACTACAGGCTCATTCCCTTCCATTACAGAAACACATGAATTTGTAGTTCCTAAATCTATTCCGATAATTTTACTCATTTTTTTAATTTTTAATTATTAATCAAAATGTATTAATGCAATTAGAGTGCCATAAAAAACATATTGTTAATATGTCATTAAAAAAGGATAATAGAAAGTATACTAGAGGAAAAAATCTGTCATTTTGTCATTGGCACTGTAATTGATTCTGCAAATCAGTTAGTACAAAATTTCTATCTAGTGTCAAAAGGTGATCTAAACTACATCTATCTAAATTAAAAAAACTTAATATTCTTGTACTTCTAGAGGAAAAAATCCCTATACCATTATTAATATTAGTATATTCTAGTCTTTCCTGAGAAATCCCACTAGATGGTTGATTAATATTTATGTACTTTGTCAATTCTGGACTACCAATACTGATAATTAAATCTAGACTTAAAAAGTTTCTAATTTTATTTGGATCCTGAGAAATATTATTAGATAAAAAATTAAAAAACTGTTGACCTTCTAAAATGATTTCTCCATCATTTACTGGCTGTGATATTATTGGCGCTTGTTTCCACAAAATACTTAAAGTATCTTTATTATCTTCTAGATAATTAATCTGAAGATCTATTTGATATGTTAAATCTGAATATGAACCATTATAAACAGCTGAAGACCATCTTATTTTTTTGAAAGGAAAATTAGTGTTTCCTGGAGCTGGCGTTGGATCATAAAATCTAAATGGTCCAGAAATATCACTTTTTATTAGCTCAAAATCAGTAATCAAATTTGTACTAGAAGATGTTCTTTCATTGTTTTCTTTATTAACAATTACTAAATTATACACTGCCGATGAATCGTCAAATAAATCTTCACTATCATAAAGCATGTAAACAACATTGTTATCAGTTGCAAATAAACCGTCATCATTTTTTTCTATTGTATCAGCTGTAAGGTAAAACCTATTAGATGTATCGTTACCAACATAAATACTAACTTCTAAATCACCAACTGGATACTGTATTGAATCATAATTTGTACCCATAATTACCGCATCCTCTCTACCTAAATACGATTTATTAATTCTAATACTTTGAAGGTCTTGTGTTGGATCTAAAAGACCATACACAACCATTGTATCTTTATATGAAGCAGTTACATCAAAATCTGTTTCACAAGAACATAGAATTATGCACATTAAAACAAGAAAATATGATTTATAGTTCATATTGCAAACTTATTATTTTAAATTTAAACCTTAAAGCAATATTTGTAAATTTGCAAAAATTAAATAAGATGAATTATTTTTTATTCTTACTAATATTTATCACAGCTTCATCAACTAACTTACTATCTCAAAATTTTGTTAAAGAACCGCCAACGCAGGAATTATTTAATTTAAACACAAAGTTTCCAATTTTAAACTACACAGAAAAATATAGTCTTATTGACGATAATGAATTTTTAATTATTACAAAAAAATGCAAAAAAAAAGAATGTGTTTTTCTTGACTCAATTTTTAAAAATAATATAATTCTTAACTCTAGTTTTTTAATAGGACCATCATCAAATAAAAATACTAGCTTCGGAATAAAAATTGTTTCTAATGATGACACCAATCAATCCTTAACTATTTTAATAAATAAAAATGGAAAGTTTCGTATAAATCAAAATATGTGGAAAAGAAATAATGATTTAAAAATAAGTAAAGGCTATAACCAAATAAAAGTTATTAGTAATAACGACAAAAATGAAATATATATAAATAATACATTTGTTCAACTTGTTGACAAAATTAGATCAGAAAATGTTAATGTAGGAATTTGTATTTCATCTCAATCAAAAGCAAGACTATCATTTTTTTCAATATTAGAAAACAAAGATTCAAAAAATAAAAAATTAACTAGTGAAATAAATAATACGCAAGAAACTAATCGTTCCAAAGAAAAAAATCTTGGTTTGTACAATCAAAAAACAAACAAAAAACAAACATTTAGTGTTCAAATTGGCGCTTATTTAGCTGAAAAGGAGTTTTTACTTAATTCAAACAAAATTTGGTTTAAAAAAAGTAAGCAAAATACTTTCATTTATTATTCAGGAAATTTTTTAACAGATATTGAAGCAACAATTCACAAAAATAATCTTGAAAAAAAAGGATATAAGAATATA
>MDSV01103930.1_pt1 | contig 16393 bp, 16 predicted proteins | sample 810851 | NCBI WGS metagenome assembly MDSV01 (sample SAMN05326640, study PRJNA326480) | marine metagenome | isolation source: seawater | place: Atlantic Ocean: North East | collected 2012 | reverse complement strand
GTCATCGGTAATAAAGAACATAGGAGCCACTGCAATAGGAGTAAATATGTTCAGGGAGATGGAGACTCACACCAAACGAGCGTTGCCTAACAATGAAGAACTTATCCAAAACCTTATAAAATTCTTTAGTATGCCTAAAACTATGAGAATGAAAAAGGGATATGAAGCCTATAATAACTGTATGAATAACTATAGCTGGGATAAGACTGCGGCGAAGTGGGAGGAGGCTATAGATGAAGTTGAGCTAAAAGATGTCAACGAGACTTGGCTGTCCCGACCAAGAGTCCACTCAATTCCAGAGGAGATACCCGATCCTTCCGATATGTGTTCTAATGATTTTGTGTCTTGGTGCATAACAAACATTCTAGATCAACCTGAAAAAATGAACAGCTTTGATCATATGAAGATGCTTAGGAATATAAATGACGGCTTCATGACTGAGATTTTCTCTGTATACACATCCAAGAGAAGATTCGAGCCCTACTGTGCAACAGACTTAGCAAATGATCTAGGTATTATGAGAGAGATATACAACGACTTAGAGCTTCGCAGAGTATCTGACTACAGGCCTTCGTTTATACAGGAGAGTGGCAGATGAAAGTTCTCTTTATAGGTGTTTACAAAGACGGAACTGGCTGGGGAAATGCCGCTCAGAACTATATACTTGCATTAGACGCTGCTGGCGTAGATGTAGTACCTAGAGCAATCAAGCTTAATGATCGTCAGGCAGAGGTTCCTCAGAGAATATTACAGCTTGAAAAGAAGAGTTCTAGTGGGTGTACGCACGTTATACAAAACGTATTGCCTCACCATATGGAGCATGATGGCAGATTTGAAAAGAATATAGGAATATACTTTACCGAGACTACCCATTTTAGAAACTCCGGTTGGCCACAGAAGCTAAACTCGATGGATGAGTTATGGGTTCCTAGCTTTCAAATGGTTTCCTCGGCTAGGCATAGTGGCGTAAATACTAGAATGAAAACAATACACGTTCCCGCACATATAGATAAGTATAAAAGGCGGTATGAAAAAATAGACTTGGGGACAAGCGGGTCTTTCGTTTTCTATTTTGTAGGAGAGATGATAAGAAGAAAGAACCCAGTCGCCCTGTTAAAAGCCTTCCATCTTGAGTTTACAACAGACGAGCCAGTAGAACTCGTAATAAAAGGTAATCTTTCTGGTATGTCTGAGGAGGAGTCAAGAAAGCATATTGAAGAAATGTGCAATCAGGTCAAAACCAACCTTAAACTCTACCCAGATTTATCCGATTACAAAGAGGAAAAAATAATAACAACGTACATTGACAACGACTCTATGCTGAGGCTTCATAGGTCTTGCGATTGCTTTGTAGCGCCATCGTTTGGCGAAGCTTGGTGCATACCGGCATTTGACGCAATGTGTATGGGAAATACTCCAATAGTTAACGACTGTACTGGTCTTCCTGAATTCGTAAATAACAATAATGGGTGGCTGGTTGACAATACAGCGGAGCCAGTGTTTGGAATGACACACGGTTTCTCCGATCTTTATATGGGCAATGAGGACTGGTGGAACATACACATCAGGCATCTTCGTGAGTGCATGAGGGAAGCATATACGACTGACAGATCAGAAAAGCGGGCTACTTGTTTTCAAAGAAGAGAAGAGTTCTCTTATAAAAAAATTGGAGAGCAGATGAAGGAGAGATTGAATGCCTAGCCAAGTACAATCTATTATAAGGGCGGCGACTAGAGAGCGTGGTGGTAAGCTGAATATACTCACGTTCCCTACTCACGAAAGGTACGAAAGTAATCTGTGTTCCACTGGTCACAATTTTTATTCTGTTTCTGTCGAAGGACGAACCAAGCCGGGATGGGATACGGACTATGCTTGCATTCCAGAGAATTATACTATTCTTGAGGATATAAACAATATACCACTGCTATTAGATATAGATATCGTATTGAGCCAAAACAAATATGGTCAATTTGAACTAGCCGAGGAAATAGCAAATAGATACCACTGCCCCCTTGTCTCCCTTGAACACACATGCCCACCAAGCTCTAAGTTGTCACCCGATTTGGGCACGGAAGGCCCACAGCGAATATACGGATTACCAGAGAGCACACTTCAGTCGTTCTACCAAAAAAAAGGACAGATCAATATATTTATATCTGAATGGAGCCGCAATGAATGGGGATGGGGCGCAGAGGAGGCTGATGTCATTCATCATGGAATAGATACAGACGTATTCATGAATATGACGCCAGTAGAAGAGAGAGATAATGATGCGATATCTGTAGTAAATGACTGGGCTAATAGAGACTGGTGCTGTGGTTATACGCTTTGGCAGTCTGTTATCAACAAGAGCGGGGCTCCTACTAAGGTGGTCGGCAAAAACCCCGGACTGTCAGAACCAGCAAAGGACGTATATGATTTGTCGTCTAAATACAATAGCAGCAGAATATTCCTTAATACATCAATCGCCTCACCAATACCTACTACGCTTCTTGAGGCGATGTCTTGTGGGTGTGCTGTTGTTTCTACTGCAACAGGAATGATACCGGAGATAGTTAAACATGGGTATAATGGGTTAATAAGTAATGACCCAAAGGAGATTGCGGGGTATGTGTCGGATATAAGAAACGATCCCGAGTTAGCAAAGACCCTTTCGGAAAACGCTACAAAAACTATACAAGAGCACTTTTCTCTTAGCGCTTTTGTTGAAAGATGGAATCAAATATTTTTACAAGCCGAAATTATCGGAGAACAAGCCAAATGAAACTGAACCTACTTTACGGAAAGGGCCAAAAGCTTAACGGATACACGAATATAAATGCTGTGCCCGTCGAAGATGAGGATGTAATCACCGCAGACCCGAGTAATTTAGACTTTTTTGTGGATGATGCTGAAGCGGAAGATATAATAGCGTGTGACGTGGTAAACTTTTTGCCTAAGTCTGTTATGATATCAGCTATCAATCATTGGGTTAGCAAGTTAAGACACGGAGGCTCAATAACAATAGGAGGTATTGACTGCTATGCTATTGCCAGAGATATTGTGGCTAAGAAGATAGATTTACATAGCATGAATGTTATATTATATGGTAGCGAAGTTCCTAATTGGGATATTAGAAAGAATGCTTTTACTATGGAAAGCTTAGTAGACCATTTAAAGGATCTAGGGTTAAAAATACAGAGGAGTAGAATTGATAAATATGAAATCATCGTGGAGGCAATTAGACCATGAGTAATGAACATGAAAACGAATATCCGTTAGAAGCGAATTCTAACGAGACTGAAACAATATGCAGGGACTGTGCGTTCGCTGTATATGACGGTGAGACTCAAACTGGATGCTCAATCGGAAAGCTAGATAAGTTTGAGGAACAGGGAGCAGAGGTGCTTGAGGTCTATGATGAGACTAATAAAGAATTCTATGTAATTAAAGGGAGAGTGTGTGTCTCTTGGAGGGGCTCTAAGTGGAAAGAGAAATATGAAGGCCGGGATGACTGGGCCGAAATAGTCTCTAAGGAAACTATGGTGCGTATGGATGCTAACATCTACATGCATAAGGATACGACTCTTGCGGATATAGAGAAAACAGTCATTTCCCTGAAAAACAACACCATCAAGCCTGCCCAGATCACTCTGATAAACAATCAGACAGAAATTGACAGAGCGACTCTAGCTAGAATATGCAATGCTTCTGGGTTCAAGTGGAGAGTAGAGAATATACAGGAAGACGATGCCGACAGACTACGATGTATTGACATTGCAGTCAGAAAGGTCAGCGCAAAAGAATGCAACTATTACTGTGTTTTTGACGCTGGTAAAAAAGTCCCTTCTAATTTTATTAGTGACATTAACAGCTCTTTAAACGACGATTTGAATAAGTTCCTAGCTCTCAGGAGTGATGATGGTAACGGAGATGTCGGTCAGGTTCTTATGCATAAAAGAATCGGCGGGAATAGAGACAAGTCTTTCTTAGACAAAATAGAGCATACAACAAGGAGCCAAGGATGCCCGAACCTTCTACAGAAAACGTCGGAGATAGTTTCAGGGTAACTGTAATTATACCTTGTCATAACCATGCCTCCTTTTTAGAGAGGTCTGTGGATAGTGTCGTTACCCAAGATTATGAGAATAAAAAAATCATAATTGTGAACGACGGATCAAGTGATAACTCACTAGAAGTTGCGACTGATCTATCTAGGAGGCATGACAATATAGAGGTTATTAACAACGAGTCCCCTAGCGGGCCCTCTGCTGCCAGAAATGGGGCAATAAGGCACTGCTGGGATGAGACTGACTTCTTTGCTGTTCTGGATGCAGACGATTCTTATCTGCCCGGAAAGATAAGTAAGTCCGTCTCTGTAATGGCGGAAGACCCGCATAGGATAGGGCTAGTTTACGCTGATGTTATCATACAGAATCTAGAAAGCGGAAGCTCCGTACTAGAGACCAGAAGGCCTTACAGTAGGGCTGAGCTAGAGAAGGAGTGCATTATCTCGAACACTCCTTTAATCAATAAGCTCGCCTTTCTGAACTGTGGGCTGTATGACGAAGACATGCGAGTCGCTGAAGACTGGGATTTATGGCTAAGGATAACCGAGAACTTTGTAGCTGTCCACGTCCCAGAGCCCCTCTCCACATATTCAATAACCGGCTTTAATACGTCGGATACTATTCATTCTGAGGTTTGGCAGGAGAACTGGGCCAAAATACACGAAAGGTTAGCTCTACAACGTGGTTAGAAATACTGGAAAAATAAAGAATACGACCGATAAAGATAGGGCTCCTCAGGATTATAGGGATTTGTCTGTTATTATACCTGCCGCTGGCATGGGCAGAAGAATGAAATCTTACGGGCCAAAGGGCCTTATATCTCTAAATGGCCCCTCTGTACTAGAGAGACAGTTAAAGATAATATGGAAAATTTATCCAAAAGCAGACATAACCATAGTGGCAGGATTTCAAGCAGATCTGATAAATGAGAGGATAAGAAAAAAGTACCCTGTCAGGATAGTGAGAAATACAGAATATGAAAGCACAAACGTGGCTAGGAGCTTGTTTATGGGTTTAGAGTCGTCACTGAATGAGCATGCTTTGATTGTATACGGAGATCTTGTGTTTAATTCTGCCGCCCTAAAAGGGTTGGTAGGCAAGCAATCAAAGGTTGTGGTAGACTCAAAGAAAAATATAAGAGATGAGGAAGTGGGCGTCTTGTTCAATGAGGAGACCGTAACTAACTTTTCTTATGCCATAGACCAGAAATGGTGTCAGATAGCTTATTTAGCGAAACGTGAGATGACTCTTTTTGAGGAGATTTCCTCTAAGCAAGATCGTGGCAGGTGGTTTGGATATGAAGTCCTTAACGAAGTGATAGAACAAGGAGGCTCTTTTTTGCCAGCAGAACAAAGCGGAATGAAGATAGCAGAAATAGATACGCCGCGCGATCTCAGGCAAGCACTAGAAGTAGCCGTCAGCACTAGATGAACGCAGATATTATAGATATAACTACGATAGACAGTGGAGTCCAGCTTCTTATAGAAACGAAAAATGCCATATACGACATAGAAATACTCGACGGAAGCGTTGGGGAAATTGTGTTAACGGGGGGTTATAAGATAACAACTCCGACCAAGGCTATACTATCTGGTTCTAGCTGGGACAACAGAAAGTATGAATATGAAATAAGGAAGGGCATGACTATAGATTTCTTTTACGGAGAAAACAGGCTAACAACAGCTAAGGTGTCTAATGTAGTTATTTTCGGGCCAGATGAAACATGGTATTATGATATGGAGTGGAATAAATGAGGATATTGTGTCAAAGATTTTCTAATGCATTATATTACATAATGAAAGGATGGCAGGATGTTCTGGAAGGTATCGGGCACGAATGGGTATGGTGGCCTACAGGTAAGCCTGCCTTTGATGTATTTGACGAGTTGCAACCGGATATCTTCATAGGCACACTGGATATTGATAGAGCCATCTGTAAGTGTATAGCGCAACGGCCCGACATGAAAGTTATACTGAAGGGTAAGAACTGGGGAGAGTCCGATAACTATATTGATTCAGAGGCGTATCCTATAGATATCGCTAATCAAGAAGAAAAAGATCTGCTGAGAACTCTCAAGGACGCTTGTGGTAAGCCAGATTTAGTGTTCAATCTCTACCATGAAAACCGCATGCAGGAAACTATGGGAGGATGGGATGATAACGGTATTGAAACAATAGATATGCAACCTGCCGCTAATCACTTTGATTATTTCCCGGTGGAGCCGGTTGAGGCGCTTAAGTCAGACATGTCTTTTGTAGGAGGTTTCTGGGGATATAAGGGTAAGAACTTCAGTAAGTATCTTATTCCTCTTTGTCTTCCTGTGGGAAAATATAACATAAAGATATTTGGCAATCAGCCTTGGTCTATACCTCAGTATATGGGCTCTCCAGAAGAGAAGCTAATCAATTCCATATTCTGCTCTGCAAAGATCTGCCCGAACGTAAGCGAGCCGCATGCCAACGAGTTTGGCTTTGAAGTCAATGAAAGGGTTTTCAAGTTGGCTGCAACTAGGTCTTTCTGCATTTCTGATCGCATAGACTCATTAACTGAGGATGTGTTTACAGGCGGAGAGATGCCCACAGCAAAGAGCCCCGAAGAGTATTTCGAGATGATTGACTACTACCTGAAAAATCCAGATTTAAGGGAAGAAAAGGCTGGAAAGTGCTATAATACGGTAATGGAAGGTCATACATATTGTCATAGAGTCAGTAAGCTGCTGTCGAAGCTTAACATGCCCGCTGAATCTGAAAGGGCGAATCAATTATTGGAGCACAGTTTATGTCAGATATAGATAAAGATGATATCATAGTTGTTACTGGTGGAACTGGCTTTTTAGGTAAAGCTGTCGTGGCGAACCTAAAGTCAAATGGGTATACAAGGGTAGTCCCTATCGGGTCTGCTGACTATGACTTGAGAAACATGCTGTCTGTAGGAGCTATGTATAACCACAAAGATCCTGATGTTGTTATTCACTTGGCAGCCACTGTTGGTGGTATTGGGGCTAACAAAGAAAACCCCGGAAGGTTTATGTATGAAAACCTAGTTATGGGTGCTAACCTGATTGAAGAGGGTAGAGACAGTGATCTAAAGAAGTTTATTATGGTGGGCACAGTGTGCGCATATCCAAAGTTCACTCCAGTACCATTCAAAGAAGATGATATCTGGGACGGCTATCCAGAGGAAACAAATGCTCCTTATGGTATAGCTAAAAAAGCGCTAATGCAACTTATCATATCCTATAAAGAACAGTACGGCTTCAATGGGGTAAATGTTATTCCAGTAAATATGTATGGCCCTAATGACAACTTTGACCCAAACATCAGCCATGTTATCCCCGCATTAGTACTCAAGTTTTATCAAGCCATGAACGATAAGACCCCTCACTCTCCGGTAGAAGTCTGGGGCACTGGCGCTGCAAGTAGAGAGTTTCTATACTGTGACGACTGTGCTGAGGCGATTAGGATTGCTATGGAGCGACACAATGATCCTCAGCCAATCAATATTGGGACAGGTGATGAAATAACCATTAAGGATCTTGTTCATTTGATCGCTGATGAGATGGGTTACAAGGGACATATATTCTTTGACCCCAGCAAACCTGACGGCCAGCCTAGAAGATGTCTTGACGTTACTAGAGCGTGGGATAGACTTGGGTTCAAAACTAAGGTCTCATTCAAAGAGGGTATAAAAAAGACTATTGAGTGGTTCCGAGAGAGCTACGATGGAAGATATGATAAAGACTCTGATATTTAGCAAAGACAGGGCGTGTCAGTTAGACCTGTTATTAAGAAGTCTCTCCAAGCATGCCGAAGGCAAGATGCAGATCAACGTGCTATACACGTTCTCCAATGAAGAGTTTCAAAAGGGCTATGATAAAGTCATAGAGATGTTCCCTGAAGTGACTTTTAAGAAGCAGTCTGCCTTCAAAGCTGATGTGGTTGAAATACTGTCGGTCGCTGATAAGTATATATGCTTTTTTACTGATGACGGCGTTATGTTTGATGATTTCTCTACGAGTACAGATAGCCTAGACTCCCTGTTTAATGATGTAAACCCCATGTCTCTATCTTTAAGGCTCGGTCAAAATACCACAGTGCAAGACCCTTATAATAATATTGCCTCCAAGACTCCCGTAAGATTTAATGTTGTACATAACGAGTTCTTAGTGTGGGATAGAAGGTCTGTTGGAAATTTTGAGGTAGAGGAAATTGATGGAAAGATTTACAATCGCTATTATGCTTGCAACTTTGCTATGCCCATATCTTTAGATGGACATATTTATCGAAAAAAGTACGTTCTGCCAGTATTACGGAATATAGTTTTTCACTGCCCTAATACTATGGAGGTAGGCATGGGAAAGGCTCCTTCTAATATGTATCCTAATTCGATGATGAGCTGCTTGCCGAATAGTATAGTAGTAAACTCTCCAAACAATAAGGTGCAAGATAAGTTTGGGACTATGGCTGGAGAACTCTTTCCATTATCCACCGAGGAGTTGAACGAATCATTTTTATCAGGGAAGCGGCTTAACATGGATAGGGTCTACCGATCAGAGATAAAAGGCTGCCACCAAGAACTCAATATGGAGATGTTATGAAGATAGGGTTTTTAGTTGATAACGTAGGGGCTTCCCAGTTATCTTATTATCTAGGCAAGAATGTCAATAATTACTTGGAGGAAAACCCAAGTGCAGATATAGTATGTTATTATGATAGTTTTGAGAGAAATTGTGTTAATAATAATTTTGCAAGCTCTAATATCATAGAAGCTTGGAGTCAGAACGGGGCGATGATAGCCACATCTGAAAACACAGCAAGTAAGCTAGCAACATTTGTAGGAACTCGTAATAAATTCTTTTATGTTTGGGATATAGTATATTACCTAAAAAGGTTTGCAGGCAGAAAGTATGTAGATACTTTTGATCTAGATAACATATACTCAAACAACAACCTAGAACTCATATGCAGGAGCGAAAGCCATGCGAAAATTATAGAGAATAACTTTAATAGAGAAGTAAAATATATTGTAGACAACTTAAATATGCATAAAATGGTGGAGATAGTTAACAATGAGCTTGAATAGAGAATACCTTATAGAAGAATACGTTCACAAGAGAAGAAGCTTCGCTGATATAGCCAATGAGTTTGGTACATACCCTAATAAGATACGCCGTGAGGCAATTAGGTTTGGAATAAAACCACGAGGAAAGAGTGAGGCTCAAAGAAACGCTCTAAAGTCTGGTAGGCATAAGCACCCAACAAAAGGTAAAGAGAGATCTAAAGAGACTAAAGTTAGGATCTCAAATGCCGTTGCTGAAAGTTGGAAGAACATCTCTGAAAAAGAGTACAATAAACGTGTTAAGCAGGCGCAGAAGCGATGGGCAAAGATGTCTAAAGAAGACAAGCAGGCGCTCATGAAGGCTGCTGGTGAAGGCGTGAGACGGGCAGGCAAGGAAGGATCTAAGATGGAAAAATATCTCTTAGAAAGTTTGAGAGAACACGGTTACGTGGTACAATTTCATAGGAAAGGCTTAGTTCCCAATGAAAGGTTGGAAGTTGACCTTTTTTTACCTAACCTCAAGACAGCCATTGAGATTGATGGCCCGTCACATTTCTTTCCGATTTGGGGAGAAGAACACTTGGCTAGGAATTTAAGATCAGATTCTCAGAAGACAGGTCTTTTAATAACGAGAGGTTTTGCCATACTGAGAGTCAAACATCTCGCCAAACACATTTCGACTAAGCATATGCGAGATCTATCTAATAGAATCATTGAAGAGCTTGAGCAAATCAAGTTAGGTTTTCCCACGGAAGATAAACGACTAATTGAAATAGAGGTATAAGATGTCTAGAACAGTTGAAGAAATACGTTCTGTACTTAAAGGTAAGTATGGATATAATGAGAGCGATTTGAAAGAAAGCAAGAAGTTGTTAAGAGAAAGATTAGAAGCACATGAAGCCGAAGAAGTTTTGGTTGAAATGCTGGAGGATATTGAATTGGAAGAACAAGATGAAGAGAAGCCTCTTAGCTTAGATGCTTCCGTTGACTTGCATGAGTTAATGGAAGAGCCTTTGCAGCCACCTATGGACTCACCTGACTGGGCTGATTACGTCCTTTCTCGATTTAGAAGTGATGAGATGGATCAGGGTAATCCTACATGTGATGGCTTACGAAGAGTTGCCGAAAGCTTAGTGGGCCCTATTGTAGGAAGAAGCATTAACATTCACCAAGCTCCTAACAAGGAAAACTACGGAACTGCTACTGTAACTTGTTCTGTGACTATTCTTAATAATATCCCTGACCACATGTTGTTTGGGAGAGAAATTACGGAGGAGGATGCTGCGGATGTCAATAGATACAATACGCAGGAACCATTCCACTTACATCCTACAGCCACGGCTACAACCAGAGCTGAAGCTAGAGCTTTGCGAAAGATCTTACGATTGAAGAAGGTAATCGCTGCTGAAGAGTTTGCTGGAGATGCTGTAGACGATTTTGCTGATGCTTGGCGTCCTAGTGATCCTGTTCAGGATGAGCAAATCAACCTGCTTGACATTGTGTGCCAAAGGTGCGATATCAATGTTATGGAGTATGTAAATAGCGGTGAAAGAATCTATAATACGATTTACGAGCTTGATAAGAATAAGGCTCAAACAATGATCCAACACATAAATAAGATTCAGCAGGGAAAAGCTGAGAAGCCGCACGGTGTTGGTAGATATGAAAACAACTGGAGGAACTAAATGAAGAAAGTAGACAGACCCGTCGAGTATAGAATCTATAAACCCTACAAACAGTCTGATGGGGCGGCATCAGGCTTTCAAATGAAGATTACTCACGACCCAGAAGCAAAATGGAATAAGAGGTCGGTAGACCTATTCTGGGTTGCTACTAATCAGGTAGGTATCAATCCCGAGACCAAGAACCCTAAGTTTGGCTGGGATGACAAAGCCAAGTCTGCTACTATGAAGCTAGGCCTTATGGATGTAGGGGAGCTTCTTCTTATACTACAAGGAAAGAAAGAGGAAGTAACCCTATACCATCAGAACCGGCAAGGCAACACAATCGCTAAACTAAAAAAGGCCCAGACAAAATCTGGACCAGTTTTAAACTTCCAAATGTCCTCTAAGAGAGGGGAAGGTTTAGTTAAAGTTGCTCACAACATATCTCAAGCAGAAGCTCAGATCCTAATTCAGCTACTTAAGGACTTCATTAGTTCTTATCATAGCTGGGGTCAATTAGAGGTATTCTAAAGCCACGTAAAGACCGTATTTGGTCTTGGAGCCAATGCTATTTGGTGAAGCTGACATAGCCACAAACCAGTCGTGAACTGTCGATGAGTATGTCGAGTTTCCGTTACCCACAAAAACACCTGTTGGCCCCGGAGATGGGGATAGGTTGAATGTCGTTGCGCTTCCGGCAGGCGTGTACCACTTACCATCGTTAACGCCTGAGCCAGCCGTGACAGGCGTCTGTGTAGCCCAAGGATGGCAAATCTCAGCAACCTTTGTGGTAACTCCAGACGCAGCATTAGCTATATTGCTTCTGTCATATATTCTCAGTTCTGGGTTCTGTACCCGGACTGTGCTTGTGTGTTCAAACTTGATTTGAAGCGAGGCTTGAGTGTAAGGCATAGCATCAATACCGATGCCGCTGCCAACAGCTCCGAGGATGCCACTTCCAGCATTGACAAATTTAATATTGTCCCCTTCAGGGCCCTGTGCTGTGCCAGTAGAGTTTGTAATAAAGGTTCTACCTTGATACGCCCCTACTGCAACGGACGCACCAAAGCCAGCATCGCCATAAAAGCCCAAACCGGAGCCACCGCCGATCTGGTTGCCGTCTGCATAAAATGAAATTGTAGCCATTTAATAATTCCTCCGGTCTAAGATATCTTATATATAAGTATACACCATTATTCTTCTGGTGTGTCCCATCTATCTATAGGACATTTCTCTGATCTCCACCTAGCCTTTTTAGTAATAAAACACCCACATCTCATATGTCTGCATCTATTATTTTGTAAAAACTGGCATGAGTTGCATTTTTCTAATCTTTTCTCAAATTCTTCTTGTGAAACTTTCCTGCCTCCATCTTTAACATGATTTGCAACTGCTCTTGCAAAGTTTGCTGCTAATTTAACTACACCGGGGCCTTTTGGCTTTTCTCCTACCGTTGGAAGGTCAGGGTCGTCCTCCATGTTCCTATACGGGCACATCTGACACGTCTCAAGGCGTGCTACGAGGGGGTCTCCGTGTATGATTCTATTGGTAAAACACTGGCAAGTTACGTCCGACAGTATCTTTCCTCTCCTATTACATTCTGGAAATTCGCTCACTATTGTTCTCCTATACAATAAAGCTTAATGGTTTTCCTGTTTTTGCATCTAAAGCCACCATAGGCATCCTTAACGCTTCGACGAAAGTAAGCGTGTGTCCTACATCACTTACGCATGCATCGCAATCAAACGATCCATCCGCAATATCGCTGGGGACATCGGCTGGGTCGTATATTGTTATGCTTTCACTAATGATTCCATTACATGTTCCCCCGCCACAATCGCTAGTCCACTCTCCATTCACCGCAGAAGCAAATGTATTGGCACATATTGATCCAAACTCACATTGTTCTGCGTTTCCTGTTGAAGCTAGAAGTCCGCTAGCACTAAAGTCGTCATATTTGAACAGGTTCATTATGTATGTTGATTTATCCGTCAACGCTGTGCTATATTGGTTGCAGCATACTAACTCTACACTTCCTCTGATTTTACACTGTGTCGAAGCTGGGTCAGCCTCGCAGTCTACACAGGCGACCTCAAAGGTGCCTTGCCAAGCTTTGCCTGCTCCTCCTAGCCCGGTGCATTGACCTATAGCGGTATCTGAAGGAGTTGCTACTTTACTCATAGTAATGTCTTTGCTTAGGCATTCTCCACAAGGCCCAGCGAATGGGCCAACTAAATTATAGAAGAGCTTGGCTGAAAGCGTATCGGGGGCAGACCCGCAACAAGAGACAGAGGCAGATTCGGAAGCAAGCTCCTCGGACGCTTCTTCTGACTCGAATACAACTTCTGACGAAGCTTCGGCAGAGGCAGCGACAGACGACGACTCAGCAGCGGACTCAGAAACAGAAGCAGATTCAGCAACGGAGGCAGATTCAGCAACGGAGGAAAACTCAGCAGAAACCGATGATGCAACTGAGGCAGATAGAGATGATTGGGCAGAGACTGACACTGAAGATAAGTCGCCGCATTCATGCTTGACACACACAAACCATCCATCCTCTCCTTCATCTGTTACTGACGATACTGTTGATCTTATTGCTGTTTGGGCGCTGGCACTGTCCGGACATTGAAAAGTATCAGATTTAAGAGGAACGTGAACCGCTAGACCACCTGCGTTGCTGGATGTATCTATCGTTATTCGGTTTCCATCGGCGTCTGAGGGATAAAAGTCTACAGCAAAAGCTCCTGACTTTGTATGCTGGGCAGAGTTGGCGTCTACTCCAATTTGATTTTCCTCTGCCGGTGAAGCAGTGCACTCTGATACTTCTACCCTAGCTGATTTGAATACACATGTATCATGCCATGTTGCGGGTCTAAAGCCGAATTCTGTCTTCCAGCCGAGGTAGGGAGCGTTTATAGTCTGTTTGCCGGGGGTTAGTCCTGAAACATACCATCCGTGTTGGTCGTAATCAAAGGAATCTCCACCTCCAGCTCTTAGCATTATACTCATTTTGCCTTCTTCGCATTCAATAGTCGCAGTCAATGAGGCATTTATTGGATCACAGCAGGCACAGTCTGGAAGAGGGGCTCCGGGTATATAGATGCCGGTTGCAGGCCTCACATCAGTCGGGGAAATAGTTTTCGAGCTAGTGGAATACTTACCTCCGCCGTTATGTTGTAACGTAACATAGCTAGTTTCGTACAGACCCTCTTCTTCGCCCAGTTCGTTTACGCCTTCTACGACCCATTGTTGCGTTCCGAAGTCGCCGCAATCAGGGTCTCCTTCACCAAAGTCGTCCGCTGGAGGACAAGTAGGCATGAAACCACTAGTCATAATGAGCACCCTAAGAGAGTCCGGGTAGTTGGGGCCACAGCCGCATTCTCCCGGCTCTTCATTTTCTGCCGGAGGATCTCCTAATATGCCAATTCCACCACTACTGCTAGTAATCGTACCTAATGAAAGCTGGTTAGCCAAGTGCCATAAATCACAGTTTGTTGTCGTTGATGGGTAATCTGGCATTTCTGAGAAGCCAGTGGGAGATGCTGTTCCTATTCCACCGGATGATGAAGAGGACGAAGATGATGAGGATGAAGATGAGGAGGAGGAAGAGGAAAAGAGCGCTACCCCTAATGCATCGCCCCCAGCGCCTCCGGTGTCTGCAACGGGAGCCTTACAGCAGACTCTTAAAACACCTCTATAGTTATCAGTGTCTGTTGGGTCACAATGCTCTACTATATGATTTAACCCAGAGAAGTTATCTTTTGCGTATTGTATGTCGTCTGACTTTAGATTGCCTATAACCGCATCGGTTTCCCAAGGGTAAGATATAGTCCCTCCGTACTTGCACTCATTCTTGACAAGAACCCAATCTCCATTGTCGTCTCCTGTCTTTATTTCTCCACATATTCCGGCATATGCCCATAGCGTCGAACCATAAAAACACCCGTCAGACTCTTCTGACTCTGATGTCTGCTCTGAAGGTAGTTCTGCTGAGATTTCTTGTGATGCTGCTTGTGATGCTGCTTGTGATGCTGCCGGGTCGGGGCCTTCATCTACTTCTCGTCCTTCTAACGATTTTGAAGACTGTGAAGACTGTGAAGACTGTTGAAGTGACGGAGACGTTCCTATAACTTCTTCCTCTTCTTCTGACGAAGATATCCCTTCTGAAGCCTGTGATGAAGATTCTTGAGAAGATGCGGCTGAGGGCACTTCCTCAGACGAGAGGAGTGCGCTTATTGTAGAGGCTGTCCTCTCAGATGAAACTAATTCAATGCCACCCGCAGATGACACAGTTATTGTACTGGGCGAATCAGATGCTGCGTCAGAGGGAGCTGCTGATGGTTCCGGGGTAGTCTCTGTGGGACACTTGCCACAGATTCTTACTATACCTCTATAGCCATCCGTGTCTGTAGGATCACAAAACTCTACTGCATGAGATGCTCCCGATACTGATCTGGCTGCCGTTAAATCTCCAGTGTAGAGAATAGATGTGACCGCTTGACTTTCCCAAGGTGCGACTATTGCTCCTCCGTTTAGGGGGTTGCTATTGACCATGACCCAATCACCATCATCTTCGCCAGAATTAAGCTCTCCGCATATACCAGTATAAACCCATAGACTGGAGCCACACTCACATTCCTCGCTAGGGGCTATAACTTCTGATGCGACTTGGGCGCTTACCTCTTCAGAAGAAGACTGAGGTTCTTCATCGTCGCTAGTCGTCTCGCTTCGGCTTTGCTCTGGAGGTTCTGGTTCGGGCGGTTTTGGTGGAGTCGTGCATTTAACGAAACCGCAGACAGCAGTCTCCTGCCCAATGAAGTATCCGGGGATTCCTGCTGGAGTGCCATACGTACAGGTGCAATTACTAGGAAGCGTATTTTGGTGTTCGTACCTATCTAAATCCCATGAAGTTCCATTCCATTTGTATATAGCCCATCCGCACGGGGGACATGGAGGTAATGGGTATCCTGTGCATATTGGAGATTGAGGCCACACATCACAAGGGTTAGGATAAGGAGGCCAAGGAGGACGAGGAGGTCTGGGGCCTCTAGGTGGTCGTGGGGTTGGATCAAGAGGGATACTAACACCCTTACACCCATCGGGGCCAGAAAAATTACTTGTGTCTATATCTGTACCGTCAGCGCACACACCCATAGCGAAGTGAAGGTGGCCAACAGCCGGATTGACATCGCCAATATATGTACTTGCATTTACTTCGTCCCCAACTGATACTTGCACATTAGTTAGATGCCCATAAACAGTGTAGGAACAAGTACAATTACAGGGGCACTCTCCATCGCTAGATGAAGACAGTTCTTCTTCAAAAGCCGCTGATGGCTGAACAGCAGATGGTATATCTGACGGCTGAACTGAAGCCTCTTCTGACGGCTGTGCCGAAGGCTGCTCTGGAGGCTCGTCTGACGGCTGAGCTGAAGGCTCGTCTGGCGGCTGGACTGAAGGTTGCACCGAAGGCTCGTCTGACGGCTGTGCTGAAGGCTCGTCTGACGGCTGAACTGAAGGTTGTACCGAAGGCTGCTCTGGAGGTTCATCTGACGGCTGTACTGAAGGCTCGTCTGACGGCTGAACTGAAGGTTGTACCGAAGGCTGCTCTGGAGGCTCGTC
>MDSV01002749.1_pt1 | contig 16393 bp, 19 predicted proteins | sample 810851 | NCBI WGS metagenome assembly MDSV01 (sample SAMN05326640, study PRJNA326480) | marine metagenome | isolation source: seawater | place: Atlantic Ocean: North East | collected 2012 | reverse complement strand
TTCATAAAATTCAAAATTACAAGCTTTTAAAGCTAAATGAACTAATATTGTATGTGTTTTATCCATATTAATAATTCTTATACCTTCTTTTGTAAATACAATATTTGTATCCAATAATATATCTTTTAAAGCAGTCATTAAAATTCTAAATGGAGCAATTTGAACAGTTTTTATTGTTAATACATTATTAATATTTGTTTCATTATTATCTAATGATAGATTAGTTATTTTATTTTCTAATGACATTTATAATAGAATATTTATTAATAAGCTTTAAATAGTTATATAAATTTATAATTATATAATTAATGTAAAATTATTTTTAAACAATTAACAATATATTTCATTTATGAAAACTGTGTTAGTAAATTATTATATAATAAAGTAATAAGGTATATATAAATTAATAAAATATAACATTCATCATCTCAATTGTAATAGAGTTTTTATTAGATTTAACACCAAAAAAAATTATATATAAGTTGTTCCTTCTTACATATGATTTTTTATATTTACCAAACATATTATAGAGTAATATTTAAAATTATTGGACAATGATCCGAACCTAATATTTCATTTTCAATTGTTTGACTAATATTTTTATCACTTTCAAATAAGTTTTTTGATACTAAGAAATAATCAATACCCCAACCATTATCACTCTTTCGCTGCCCTTTCATAAAATTTGACCAATATGTTGATCTGTGTTTTGTAGGATTTAAACTTCTAAATACATCCACTAAATTTAAACTTTCTGTCATAAATGCAAAATCTATTCTTTCAAAATCAAAGAATCCTGCAACTTTATTTTTTTTTAATTTTGGGTTACTTATATCAATATCCAAATGTGCAACATTCATATCGCCACATATTATTACATTTTTTCCTTCTCTTTCAAATTCTGAAATATAAGTTATAAATTTATTATTCCATTGTTCTCTAAATTTAAATCTATCAGAATCTAATTTTTGAGAATTTGGAACATATACATTTACCAAAATAAACTTCTCAAATTCTACAGCAACAATCCTTCCTTCTAAATCAAATTCAGGTGTAGGCAGCGCTGTTATGGGTGGACTATTACACCAAATAGTTGTTCCACTTAAACCTTTTCTTTGACTTGTTCCATCTGTTGAATTCCAAAAACGATATGGATATCTAATTTCAATTTCACTAGGTAAAGTTACCTCATTTTCAGTGCATTTAGTTTCTTGCAAACAAACTATATCATAATAATTATAATCTTTACTTTCACTTATTTCACTAAATAATGCTGTCATTAAACTATTATTTTTTGTTTCACTTGATTTAAGTCTGGCACGCAATCCAGCAACATTCCAACTGAAAATTTTCATAATAATTGATAATAATATTATTACTAATATATCTTTAATATTATTATCAATTTTTTTTAAATATGTATTGGTAATGATATAGCATTTAGTATACTATTATCTATTTTATCATGCAAAATATGTGTATGAATAAATAACATTATTAAATATCGCACAAATGATTTAGCTAGAAAGTTTTGTATTTCTTTTAATTTATTTTTTTTTAAAATATTATTTGAAAAATAGCCTACTATAAATGAAAATATTGTTATTTCTTCCAAACTGTATTTGTCATAATTTATTTCAACTACTGTATCTTTTAGTAAATTTCCCATTATTTTAATATTTTCTTTTAAAGATTTAATTAATTTGTAACTATTATCATTGTTTTCTTCTACTATAATTGGAACATTTACTGAAGACATAAAAATAGATGGTGTTTTTTTAATTTCTTTTTTATTATGTGACATTTTGGCTAAATTCCCAGGAGCACTTTTTACTCTTCTCATAAATCTATATTTTTAATATAATTTAATATTAATATTAATATCAATTTTTTAATTAATATCTATATTACATAATAGATATTAATCTCTCCCTACTCCGGATCGAACGGAGGACATTGTGATTGCCGCTGATATACAATTACAGTCACACGCTCTACCAACTGAGCTATAGAGAGATATAATTATTATTCTACATAAGATACAGATATCTGTATAATATATATTATAAAAAATCTTTATACTATTTTTTATAATATATATTATTAAATTTATAATTAAAAAAAAATATTATTTATAATACATTTATCTTTTTCTTTTTGTTTTTGATGATTTTGATTTAGATCTTGATTTTGTTTCTTTTTTAACATATCCAAATTTACCTTTTTTAGTAAAATATCCATATTGTTGAAGACGTTTTTCTTTTTTTGCTGTATTAAATTTTTGTTTCGATACAATACGACCACGTTTATTGTAGTGTAATTTATCTCTTGTTAAACCACCTTCTGTCATATATGCTGTTCCAGCCCATACTTGACGTCTAGCTCCTCTTAAAAATGAATATTTTTTACCTTTAATGTGATAAAATCCATCCGCTGATTTCATATGTTTTTTCATATTTTATAAATTAATGAGAGAAAATAATTTATTTATAATTTAAATTATTATTTTGCCTAAAAATTATCTAAATATTATCATAAATAATATATAAATGACTGACTATAATAAAATTATTACAACAGTTAATTCAATTACTCCAGATTATCAATTTATTCCTGACCTAAATAACACTATTGTAATTGATACATCTGAAAATAGAATTGGAATTAATACAATAACGCCTGATGAAAATATTCATGTTAGTGGAGGAACTATTAAAACACAAGATTTAATTGTTTTAGGAGATTTAAGTGTTAATAATTTTTCCGGTAATATTATCCCTCGCGATGATTTATCTTATAATATAGGAAGTATCAATTATCGATGGAATGATTTATTTATTGGTTCCGGAACCATATATATGGATAAAACTCGTATTTTAAGAATGGGTGATTATACTCGTCATGGTGCTAATGATATTTCTGCGCTTATAATTGATAACTCTGGTAAACATTTAGATATATCTGATATTAGACATATTAATATTGAAGGCGACGTATCTATTAACAACCACGTTGATATTTCAGACCAATTGACAGCATTAAGTGATGTATCTTTTATGAGTAAATTTTATGTAGAAGACGATACTTCATTCAATAATCATGTTGATATTAAAGAACAATTAACAGTATTTAGTGATGTATCTTTTATGAGTAAATTTGTAGTTATTGATGATTCTTCTTTTAATTCACACGTTGATGTTAGTGGTATTCTTCATGTTAAACAATCACTTACACCCGATGGATTAGTCACTACTGGAAGTAAAATTTATACTGTATATGAAAATAATTCCGCTGGAAATCCTACTACTCGCTTAATAATTGACCCATCTGGTGATGGAATTCCAGGCAGTGTTGCTGATCAAGGTGAAGTTGTTATTATGGGAAATTTAGATGTTAAAGGAACTACTACTTACATTAAATCTACCAATCTAGATATTAGTGATAATATTAGTAGAATGAATGCTAATCATAGTTCTGTTACTGATGGTGGTATTTCCGTTAAAAATTCTTCTAATGTAAACAAATTATTTACTTATAATAATCAAGGTGATTATTGGAGCACCCATGACACAAATATTAATCTTGGGCCTAATGGTGGAGTTGTTACTTCAGGTTTTATGAATATTGATAATGTTAATATAGACGGAAATACTATTGATGTTGATAATGGTGACTTAATATTAAAATCTGATCCGGGACAAGTTGTTGTAGAAAATGTAACCATTGAGTCAAATACTATATCTACTAATTCTAATAAAGATTTAAATATTACTGCTGCTGGAGGAGATATATATACTCAAAATACTAATCTTGATTTAGGTACCGGGATTCTTACTGTAGATAGTGTTGTACATGCACATGTTCCCCGTGGTGCTATTATGATATGGTATAGTGCAAGTAATCCATCAACTGCGCCTATTGGATGGGCTATTTGTGATGGAACTAATGGAACTCCTAATTTATCTGGTAGATTTATTGTTTGTTCTGGAGCTTCTGAGACACATTACCAACCCGGACAATCTGGTGGAACAGATAACTATAGATTAAGTACATCACAAATTCCTTCACACAGTCATGGAAATACTTGTTCACATACAGATCCTCAACATACTCATGCAAATCAAATTTCACAAACAACTGTTACAATGCAAGGCGGCGTGGGTGGTGCAACAGATGGCTTTACTCAAGTTGGAGATAAACAACATTCTCACAATGGCACCTCTCATGGCGGCGGCACACATGCTGGCGCCACAGGAGGGTGGACTACATACGCAGATGTAGCACATACTCATCCAAATGAAGTATCCCAAACAGATGTGAATCATATTCATCCGGATGCCACATCAGCCCAAACAGTTGTGAATCATAATCATGGAGCAACTAGTAATTCATCACAAAGTACGATTACAGTGGGAAATACAAATCTGGACCATACACATACGATCGGACTACACAGCCATACCATCTCCCAACACACCCATCAGAGCACAGCCCATACACATTCTTGTGGGTCACATAACCATCAAACTTCAATCGGCAACCACAACCATAGTGGTAGTTTTGCTTTCGCTGCTTCATCAAGTGAAAAGAGTGATGGTACAAATTCTATTTTAACAGATGATCAAAATCAGGGAATGGTAAATACAAGTCAATTAAACCAGTTCCAAATGGCAATCTCCCAGGCGGGCGCGGGCACTTTTGGGTCGTCGACGGCGAATGTGAATGCGGGGTCAGGGGGAGGGGGGCAGCCCACTACAGTGGCATCTAACTCAGACCCTACCGGTCAGACCGCGGGAACAACAGGAGGCATGCAAGCCTCGCTGCATAACCATACATTAACTACTAATATGGTAACAAATACAAATATAGCTCAAACGTCAACAAATCATGGCCATAATGTAGCAATACCAAAATCAACAGATAACGCTCTAAATCATAATCATATAGTAACAATACAAAACGAGACGGAGCCACATAAGCATATTGTAGCGATGGATCAAATAGCACATGATCATGGAGTACAAATACAACAACACGACCATATAGTAACAATACAACAATCAGCATCTAACGCTCTAAATCATAATCATACTGTATCAATACAAGCAACTGGAGGCGGGCAGACTTTTGATAATAGACCGAGATGGTATAGTTTATTTTATATAATGAAACTATAAAAATATATATTTCTAAAAAATTATAAAATATATATTTACTTTTTCAGTAAAAAATTTTCTGAATTTTCATATAACCAACTATTTATCGTATATCTATATGTTCTATTTTTTAATTCCATAGTTAAATGAGGATGTGTCCAATATGGAGGAAAAACTATAATTTGTCCTTTTTTTAATTTAATTTTTATATCTTGTATTGGAAAATAAAATTCTCCACCTTCATAATCATCATTTAAACAAATTACTATACTTGCTATTCTAGTCTTATTAAAATCAGCAAGATTAGCAGAATCATAAATACCATCTTTATGAACTCTTGTTGGTCCAAATATTTTACGAAATTGAAATCCTGAATCTCCTTTAATATTTAAGTCATAATTTTTTTCCAAATATTCTTTAATATTATTAAATATTCTTGTTGTTTTATTTGTTATATCCTTAATTAAAGATTGATTTAAATACTCATTTAAATTATTCATTAAATCATTATTTTTAATTACAAATGTATTACAATTTACATTATTTCCAGGTTTCCAAACCATATTAGAATATGTATTATTACTAATAAAATTATCTATAATTTCTCTATAAAAATCACAATCATCATAATTTAAAATATTTTGATCTTCGATTATAAAAATATTATTACTAGTATCACGTTTAAATCTATTTATTAATGTTTCATTATGTTTAAATTTTTTACAAGAATCTTCAAATACTAAAAATTTAATTGTTTTAGTATAATCTAATTTAGATTCAATTATTACATTTTCTACATTATCAATATATAAAACTTGTTCAAATGTTGCACCATTAATAGTAATTGTTTCATTAGTAGAATTATTTAAAATAATTGCAAATTGACTATTTTTATCAATTGTTAAGTTTTTTGTTTCAAATTCATCTATTGTTACAAGTTTTAATCTTTCACTATGGACATTAATTTTTTCAGATATATAATCAATTATATCTTTTATTTTATCATCATCAATTAAATTATTTAATTTTTCTTTATCAAATGCAAACATTATTTAATTTAAATATAAATTTATTTTTAAGTTATTAATATTTAATATAACCAAGTATTCATAGTATACATATATGTTTTATTTAATAAATCATTAAAATAATGAGGATGAGTCCAATATGGAGGATAAACTAATATATCTCCTTTTTTCATTTTTATTATTCTATTTTGAAGTGGAAAACATATTTCTCCGCCTTCATAATCATCATTTAAGCAAATTATAATACTTAAAAATCTTTCTTTTGTATCTTTAATAGATTCATGTAGTCCATCAAAAAATGGAATAGATTCTCCATAAATTTTACTAAATTGATAACCTGTATCGCCTTTCATATTATCTAATATTGGTATTTTATTTTCTTTTTTTAAATGAGAAATTAATTTTTTAATAACATTAAATAGTAAATTATCTATTTCTTTATTTAAAATTTTATTTGGATTATTTTTTGAAATTATATAAGATAATGATTGTGTATTGCTGTCGTGGATCCAAGATATATTATTAATATATTGATTTTCAATATTATTATCAATAAATCTAGTAATTAAATCACAATCATGATTAGTAAATATTTTTGTATCATTAATGAGAAATATATTATCACAGCATAAATATTTATTTTTATCTTCTATTGATTTTTTTATACTAAATTTTTCTATTAGTATATATTTTATATCACTATAAGTTAAATCAGTATCAATTTCTATATTTGAATTGCTATCTATTATTAATACTTCATCAAACTTTATATTATTAATAGATATTTCATCATGTATAGAATTATTTAATAGTATGATAAAATGATTTAGTATATCTATTTTTAATTGTTTATTTTGAAATATATCAATTTTTTTAATTGATAATTTTTCTTGTTGTAAATTATATTCATTTGAAATATATTGCATTAATTCACTTATTTTATTTTTATTTATATATTCATTTAATAATTGTCTATTCATTTAGTTAATATCTTATTTTTTTTTTTAAGTAATTAAATATAATATTATATATATAATGGCATTTACAAGATTTCACGATGATCCGTGTAGAATACAAAAATATTTAGATGAAACTACATACGTTGGAAATTATGAAATTAATGTTCCTGGTAATGGTGACAAACCTATATTTTTTAATGATCCACATTTACGTATGCAAAAATGGGGAGCAAATTTATCTCAAAATAAAACAGAATTAGAAAGTGATTTAAAAGGAATTACTAGAAAATTAAATAGTGATTCTATAGAACAAAATAATTATCTAGATTATAATAATAATAATAATTTATATAATCCTAATATTTATCCTCTTCAAAATAATGAAATTACACATCAACCTAGAGCAACAAATCCTGCATGGGAATTAAGAGAAATTGATTCTATTAATACACCTAACAATTTTAAATATTTATTATTAGATCCACAAAAGCACGTATGCATACCTTTCCATAATAATATATCCTCAAGAATTATAGAAAAAGATTATTATTCTTTAAATACTAATTATAAAAATTAATTTTTAGATAAATAAATGATATATTTATTAGAAAAAATATAATAAATATATTATTTATTATTATATTATTTATTATTATATAATGGCCGCAATTGCTATTCCAATAGTAGTATTAGGAAGTCTATATATATTATCTGAACAAGAAAAGAAAAAAGAAAATTTTCAAGAACAAGTGCAAGAAGAACATCAAAAAGAAGAATTTTTAAGTGGTAAAAAAAAAGAAGGTTTCTCTAATTATCAAATGCAAAAACTTAATAATTTTGATAATTCAATTACTCAGTCTGTAGATAGTTATAATAATTCTAATCAACACACAGATAAATTTTTTGTTCCACCATCTAATAAATCCAAGAATGAAATTACTCTTATGAATGGACAAGTTGTTAATCCTGATACATTTAAACATAATAACATGCAACCTTATTTTGGTGCAAAAATTAGAGGTGCTACTTCTGATTTTAATAATACTGAATCAATTTTAGATTTAAAACAAGGATGTGGTAGTCAAATATTTAGTAAAAGTGAACAAGCTCCACTTTTTAAACCAGGTGAAAATACAAATATGTCATATGGAACTGCAAGTAATACAAATTTTATACAATCAAGAATGAATGAATCAATGAAAATGAATAATGTTACTTTATGGGAACCACAAAGAGTTGGACCTGGATTAAATTTAGGATATGGTTCACAAGATAAAAACGGATTTAATAATGGAGGTACCGAAGGAAGTGGGGGTTTTAATGCTGGTATGGTTTCTAGAGATACTTGGATGCCTAAAAGTGTAAATGATTTAAGAGTTGAAACAAATCCTAAACAAACATTTGATTTAAATGGACATCAAGGACCTGCAAATTCTATAATTAAAATGCAAGGAGATAATAATAAAATTGGTAAAATAGAAAAACATAATCCTGATAAATTTTATGAATCCGGTCCTACTAGATGGTTTACTACTACTGGTTCTGAAACTGCTCCCCCAATTAGAAGCACACAAGTAATTCCTATGGAAAATAGAATTGATACTACTAGAGAATATTATGGTGCTGGTAGCCATGCATTATCTGGAAATGCAACATATACTGATGTAAATTATGAAGAATCTAAAAAACAAAATCTTAGTGGACTACCTATTTCAAATGCATCAGCTAAAGGGCAAAATTTTGCAAATCCTAATGATTATGCCGTGAAAAGTTATAAATTATTACCCAATAATAGAACAACTGATCAACATATGCCTGAAATGGGAGGGGTTTATGGTATGGCTAAAGCTGTAATTGCACCACTTTTAGATATTTTACAACCAACTAGAAAAGAAAATGCAATTGGTAATTTAAGACAATCAGGCAATGTTAATGGGGGAGCTAGAACAGGTCATATGTATAATGAATATGATAAAACTAAAACTACTAATAGAGAAATGACAACTGGTAAAATTGATATGAATTATGTAAATGTTCAAGGTCAAAATCATAGAACTGGTTATCAATCTACTCAATATCAACCTGTTCAAAATCAACGTGATACTACTAATCAAGAATATATAGGTCAAGGTATAAGAGGTGGAAGTGGATTAAGACCATATAATGCTGCATATGCTCAAAATAATAATGTTAATAAAACTTATGAAAATCGTCCAAATCAAGGAGCCATGAGTTTATTTAATAATCAAAATAATATTTCAATGAATAGAGATGAAAACATATTAAAAAATGATAGAAAAGATTTTCCTACAGGTGGCCCTAATCTAATTCCATCTGCTGAATTTTTAGGTGAAATGAATGGACCAGCTGGTTATGATATGCAATTTAATTCTAATAGAATGGATGCAAATTTATTATCAGCATTTAAAAACAATCCTTACACACAATCTCTCAACTCTAGTGCTTAAATCTAAAAATTATAATAATATATTTTTTTTAATTATTATTATAATATAATATGGCTAAAACTTATAAAAATTGCGCTAGAGTACCTGCAAATGAATCTATGAATGAATGTAAACCTCGTTATGTGAGTCCTTTTTTTAATGATAAATCTAATGCGTCTTCTAATAATTGGGGACTATGTAATATGAAAAATTGGTATACTAAAACATCAAAAAAACATAAATACTACAAACAATTTTGCAATAATAAAAAATCGAAGTTAATTAAATCAAAAAAAACTAATAGTGTTGATGTTATTAAATTACATAATAAAATGCCTTATATTTGGAGATTTTTAAAACCTAAAACAAGAAAACATATGATAGAATTAGCAAAAAAACCTATAAAACAAATTAATATACCATTTAGTTTATTTCCAGATAATATAAAAAATATGTCTTCCAACAAAACACTAAAAATGTATGATAAAACAACACGTAAAAAAATATATAATTTGCGAAAAAAATACAAAAATATATAATTTGCGAAAAAAATACAAAAATATATAATTTTATTATATTATAAATGATTAATTGGGATCAAGTAGACGGCAAAGTTAAGGTTTTTTCATATGAAGGTAGAAAATGTGAAGGTAAAGTTGTTAAAGTTTATGATGGTGATACTGTGCATATTGTTTTTCCTTTAACTGATAAAGAACCAGATAGATTATATAAATGGAATTGTAGACTTATAAATGTAGATACTCCTGAATTACGAACAAAAAATTTAAAAGAAAAAGAATTTGGAAAACAAGTTCGTGATTTTTTAAAAGATAAAATATTGAATAATATAGTAACAGTTGAATGTTTTGATTTTGATAAATATGGTAGATTATTAGTTGAAATATTTATTGACAATGAAAGTATTAATAATTGGCTTATTGAAAAAGGATACGCCAAAAAATATGGCGGTGGTAAAAAAAGTAAATGGTTTATTGAAGAATAATTTCTTCATCATTAAATTAATTACCTTTATATTCTATTAAAAATGAACTAATTCCTTCTGGAGTTTCTACTTTTCCGGGTGCACCATATCTAGATGTATAAATAGAAATTTCATCATTTGCGATACAATTGAATATCCATGTTATTGTTCCACTAGCTGCAAATATTTCTATATTATTATCAATTAATGTATTTCCTATACAACAAACAGGACCTTCCATTATATTATTTTTGGCCAATCTAAAAGAAACTGCGGTTTTATTAATATTGGATCTAGTAACTAAATTTACAGTAACTTTATAATAACCATCTAATAAAATTGTAGCTCCTTTAGTAGTTGACAATATCATATTAGGATTAGTATTAAGCATGCCATTTAGCGTAGATATATTCCAAGAATCATATATACGCCAATCTGTTATATTACTTGAAATACCATTAGTATCAAGTGATGTAATTATATTATTAGTTATATCACCATTATTAACTTCTTCATTTTTTACATTTACAGTTTGATAAAATTGTATACTATTATCTAATCTATATATTTGATTAGATGAAATATCTCCATCGATTGATAAATTTTTTACTCTTACATATTTTCCTGATAAATCTATTGTATCTATAGGTTCATTATTCATTGTTTCTATAACAAATTTGTTATAACTTAAATATATCTTAGCCTTTTCATTTGAGATTCCAATGGACGCCATATTAATTAAAATAAATAAATATTATATATTTTAATTAATTAAATATTATTAATTTTATCATAAATAAGGTATATATTGCATTACATTATTATCATATACAGTAACTCTAAATAAATCATTATAACCTTCTACATATACTGTATCTCCATTATAAACATTATCACAACCAGTATCACTTGTACAACTTTTATTTTTAAATGTAATTGGTAATTTAATCATATTATTTTTATCATTCATAGTAAAAAAATTCCATTTATCTCTATTACTAAATAATGGTCGTCCCATTAATGGTAATATTGTTTCTCCACCATGAACGCGCGTAAGAATTCCTATTTGTCTATAATTAGTATCTACTGATTGTGTAGGTTGATTTATTGGAATTTTTGGTCCATTATAATTATAATTATTAAATATTCTATCATCTCTAGTTGGCGCACTATATGGATTTAACAATATATCATTATTTACATTTGAAAAAGAATAACTTGGCCTTGGAAACAAACCTTTTTTATCTTTTTTACATTCACCTGGAATATCACAATTACAAGATGGATTATTTAAAATATTATTACTTGTCTTATTAGAATTTATAAATAAAAAAAATAATACTGTTAAAATTAATAAACCAAAAAATAAGAAAGTATAATTTTCAAGACATATTATTCCTGGTGGACATTTTTTTGCCATATTTTATTATATATATATAATAAAAATATATAATAGAATTTATTATTATATTTTTAGATCTAACTTTAATAGTTCACTAGTAGTTGAATTATTTTTACTTCCATCATCTTTTAAATCTACTTGTTCTGCTTCTTTTTTCTTTTCATTATCTTTATCTTTTTCATCCATTTTATCCATTAAATTATTACCATTATCTTCATCCATACCATCTAATTCTATTGAACCTCCTTCTTTATTCATTTTATCATTATTTTTAACGTTGCTCTTTCCAGCTTCAAACTTTTTATCATAATTACCTTCTCTTATTAAAAATTTTTTATTTAATATATCAAATATAATTATCAATAAATTATATAGAAAAATTTTACTACCAATTATAAAATATCCAGAAAATAAAATTATAAAATAAATAAATATTATATTATATTTTTTACTTAATAATGATGAAAATAAATATAAATAAGAAACTATTCCTGATAAAAGTATTAATGATGATTTATTTTTTAAATTAAGCATAATATATTATATTAAAACATAATATATTATTTTTTATTTAATAATGATGATAATAAATATAAATAAGAAACTATTCCGGATAAAAGTATTAACGAAGATTTATTTTTTAAATTAAGCATAATATATTATATTAATATATTTATTTGCTAGTTGTTGCATTAAACATAGATTTTAATCCTCCTAAATCTATTTTTCCAATTGCTCCCATAGCTTCATGAAGTGCTGGAGTTATATTTTTTAATCCTTTTAATAATTCATTTTGCTGTCTTACTAATTCTTTTGTAGAATCAGACATAGATTTTATTCCATTTTCACCAATTACTTGCTCTAAATTATCATATGCTGCTTCAATTTTATCTGCTTGACCTAATTGTTTTTCTAATTGATCTTTATTTGGAATATTAAACAAACCAGGAGTTAATTTTTGTTGATTTGTATAACCTGATTTAATCCCCTTCTTTTCTAATTTATTTAATATATCTGCAGCATCTTTACCTACATTTTTTAAATTTTCTTTTTCTTTTTTACTTGATAATTGTGGTTTTTTTTCAAATGCATTTTTAATTTTTTCTTCTTTAGTTAATTCTTCTTTATCTTCAAAATTTTCTTTTGAATCTTTTGCTCTTTTGTCTTGTAATTTAATTCTATCTATTATTTTTTTTTTACCTAGACTTATTGTTTCTTCTTCTTCGTCATCTTCTTCAATTCCTTCTTCATTTTCCATTTCTTCTTCATTTTCCATTCCTTCTTTAAAACCCATTGTATTTTTTAATAAATGAGCTAATGTTGTTACTATTAAACTTGTTAGTAAAACTAATGTCATATTTTTTGTGTAAAAATACGTAATCATTCCAACTAAGTAGAAAAATAAAACAGCACTAAATTCTTGTCTCATTATATATCCTAAAATATCAACTAATGCTATTAATGCTACTAGATATAATACATATTTATTTTTAACTAGATTCTTTACTGTTATGCCTTTCAAATTAATATTCATTTTATATATAATAAATATAAAATATTTACATCAATATTTGTTTATAAGGAATTAATTCTTTTTCTAATAAGCTTAATTTTAATAATAATTTATTTGTTTCTAATTCTTTATTTTTTGATTCAATTAAATTTAAATATTCTAAAAGTTTTAATATTGCACTATGTTGTTCTTCTTTACATAGTTTCTTATATAATAAAAATTTTTTACGTTCTTCTAATTCATCTTGTATATAAGGAAAAAAATCTTTTAAATTATTTTCTTTAAATTTATTTAAATTATCATATTCATTAATTAAAATATTCTCTTTTTTTTTTATATTTCTTAAAGTTCTTTTTATTATTTCATCTTCATATGCAATGTCTTCTCCTAAACTAGTATTCATCTTTATAATTATAAATTATTTATATTTAATAATTAATTTATAATCAATTTTTCTTTTCTTTTTTTTCTATTTTTTTTATTTTTTCTTTCGTCTTTTCTTGTTTTGAATTTGATTTTTTCATCATATTAATAATGTCATTCTTGTCTTCAAAATTTTCTTTTACATCAATTATTTTTAATGATAAAAATAAATTTGTTAATATTATCGAAATTCCTAAAGCACAAGCTATATTTTTACATATTAAAAATATTAATAGTGCCATAACATATAATATTACTAATGCATGATATGTTTTATTTACCAAATAACCAACTGATAATGCAATAGTTAAAATTAAAACAAAATTTGTTAAAATATCATTTTTAAAAATATTACCAACATTCTTTAAACTTCTAGAAACATTTTTTACACTAAAAGACATTTATATTATTGTTTTATAAAATAATAATTATTTTTCAAATTTTTTCTAAAATTTATAAAACTTATTTTAAAAAAAATATAAAAATATTAACATATATTATTTAGGATGAGCAAGACATTTATAGAACCACTATTAAAAGATGACGATAATAGGTATGTAATGTTTCCAATTAAGGACATAGATATTTGGCAAATGTATAAAAAACAAGAAGATTTATTTTGGCGAGCTGAAGAAATTGATTTATCGAAAGATATGAAACACTGGGATAATCTTAATGCAGATGAAAAACATTTCATTTCTATGATTTTAGCATTTTTTGCTGCTAGTGATGGAATTGTTTTAGAAAATCTTGGTTCAAGATTTATGTCTGAAATACAACTTGCTGAAGCTCGTGCTTTTTATGGTTTACAAATTGCTATGGAAAATATTCATTCTATTACTTACTCAACTCTTATTGATACTTATATTAAAGATAAAACTCAAAAACATAAATTATTTAATGCATTAAATGAGTATCCATGTATAAAAAAGAAAGGAGATTGGGCTATTAAATGGATTCAAGATAAACGTTCAAGTTTTGCAACTCGATTAGTCGCTTTTGCTGTTGTTGAAGGTATATTCTTTAGTGGTGCATTTTGTTCTATCTTTTGGTTAAAAAAACGCGGAATCATGCCTGGATTATGTTTCTCTAATGAATTAATTTCAAGAGATGAAGCACTTCATACTGAATTTGCTGTATTATTACATAGTAAATTAGAGAGACCTCTTAAAAAACAGAAAATTGAAGAAATTATTAGAGAAGCTGTTGATATTGAGATTGATTTTATTAATAATGCTTTACCCTGTCGTTTAATTGGTATGAATGGTATGTTAATGCAACAATATATTGAATTTGTTGCTGATCGCTTATCTGTTCAACTTGGAGGTGATAAAATTTATGGGTCATCTATGCCGTTTGAATGGATGGAGACCATTAGTATAGAAACTAAAACAAATTTTTTTGAGGCGCGCGTAGCAGAGTATAGTTTAGCAACAAAAGTAGAAAATAAAGACGATGCTTTTACCTTTGGTGATGATTTTTAGATCAATAAAAATTGATTATTATTATTATTAAATAATTATCAATTAATATTATTTAATTTGATGATTTATTTATTGACATACTTTTACTTAAACTATGCAATTTAGATAAACCAAAATCTGTAATTTTTGCTAATATTAAATAAATAATTTCAAATTATTATTAGATTATTATTAAATTATTATTAAATTATTTATAAAAATAATCTAATAATAATATATTTATGACACTCAAAAATTTTAAAAAAACAAGAAAAAATAAAAAACCAAGAAAAAATAAAAAACCAAGAAAAAATAAAAAAATAACACAAAATAAAAAAAAATTATATAAAAAAAATTTAGTGGGAGGAGTAGACAATATAGAATGGAATAAAGGACAATATAGTGTAATGGAACAGTGGATAGAACACAAGCGGCAAATAGCAGAACAAGAGCGGCAAATAGCAGAACAAGAGCGGCAAATAGCAGAACAAGAGCGGCAAATAGCAGAACAAAAGCGGAAAATTGCAGAACAAAAGCAAATAGCAGAACAAGAGCAGAAAATAGTTGAACAAGCGCGGCAAATTGCAGAACAACAGAGACAACCAGAAATAACAGCTACACAAGAAAAGATAATTAAACAGTGGATAGAACACAAGCGGAAAATAGAAGAACAAAAACATATAGAACCACAAGATAAAGCACACCAGGACGCAATACTACGACAGACACAAGAATTACTATCAGAACAGACAATAAAGAAAAGAAAAACGCCAATTTCAAAAAGAAATAAACCAGTAATTAGTGAGAAATTAATAAATGATGCAATAAAAGAATTAGTTATTGAAAATGAAGTAGATAATTTAAAATTTACAGATAATGAATTAAAAAAATTGGAAAAATTATTAAATCAGAAAGATTCCACAAGATGAAACATAGTTACTATAATAAAAAGTAAATATATTTAAAGTTATTATTTTATTTTAATTTAATGTATAAAAATAATCTAATAATAATATAATT
>MDSV01030239.1_pt1 | contig 16395 bp, 18 predicted proteins | sample 810851 | NCBI WGS metagenome assembly MDSV01 (sample SAMN05326640, study PRJNA326480) | marine metagenome | isolation source: seawater | place: Atlantic Ocean: North East | collected 2012 | reverse complement strand
TTAGCTGCTGCAAAAGAACTTACAGAAGGTTTAATCAAAACAAAATCTATCTGTATAGCTTATGAAACAGTAACAGATGATAATGGTCGTTTACCTTTATTGGCACCAATGAGCGCTGTAGCTGGAAGGATGTCCATACAAGCAGGAGCTCATTCACTTGAGAAGAATCAAAAAGGAAGAGGTTTATTATTGGGCGGAGCCCCAGGCGTTGAACCGGCAAATGTTGTGATCTTAGGCGGAGGAGTTGTTGGAGAGAATGCAGCTGTTATAGCAACTGGTATGCGAGGAAAAGTTTATGTTGTAGATAAATCAAAAGAAAGATTAAAACAATTACACGAAATGTTTGGTGATAAAATTATACCAACAGAAAGCGACAAAACTGATCTTAAAAAATTAATTTCTGAATGCGATCTTTTAATTGGTGGTGTTTTAATACCTGGCGCTGAGGCTCCAAAATTAGTTACAAAAGAGATGGTTAAAAATATGAAAAGAGGATCGGTAGTTGTAGATGTTGCTATTGATCAAGGAGGATGTGTTGAAACAAGCAAACCAACAACTCATGCAAATCCAACTTATTTAGTAGATGATGTAGTTCATTATTGTGTAGCGAATATGCCTGGCGGTGTACCAAGAACTTCTACAATGGCTTTAAATAAAGCAACTTTACCATTGTTAATTAAACTAGCAGATCAGGGTTATAAAAAAACATTACAAGAAAACAAGAATTACTTAGCTGGTCTAAATGTTTATAAAGGTAAAATTACATTTAAAGGAGTAGCAGATGCATTTAGTTTAAATTACACGCCAGCAGGGAATGCTTTATCAGAATAAAGCACAATTTAGATCATTATGGGTGTTTTTATTGATTTTTAGCCCATTATGCCCTTACTATAAGTTTCATTAAGAAGTTTTATATGGTGAAATGTAGTTGTATGGGTTCACCACAAATAAAGTTCGAAAACCACAAGACTCCTCAAGATAGCTATATAAAAGATAAAGTTAAGCTTACTGATTTACTATCAAGAATGAATCTAGAAAAAAAAAGAGAAAGAAAAAGTAATATCGCTCTCTCAGTAGCTGCTGTTTCTGCAGTCACTGTTTTTGGAATAATTTTATCCCTATAAAATTTTTTTATTAAAATCTTTTATAAATTATTTGATTTTTTTTAAATCGGATTCCATCATTTCTTTAACAAGTTTTTTAAAACTAGTTCTAGGTCTCCATTTTAATTCTCTTTTTGCTTTTGAAAAATCACCTCTTAATTCATTAATATCGGTTGGTCTGAAATAGACAGGATCAACTTTAATCAATATTTTTCCTGTTTTTTTATCGTATCCCACCTCTTTTAAACCTTTGCCTTTCCATAAAATTTTGATTCCTATATATTTAAAAGATTCTTCAACAAAATTTTTTACAGTATGACTTTTTCCAGTTGCTATTACATAATCTGATGGTTGTTTTCTTTTTAACATTAACCACATACTTTCCACATAGTCTTTTGCAGACCCCCAATCTCTCTTTGCATTTAAATTTCCTAAAGTAAAAAAACTTCTTTTCTTTCTAAATATCTCACATACCGCTCTAGTTATTTTTCTTGAAACAAAGTTTTCACCTCTTCTTGGACCTTCGTGATTGAACAATATTCCATTAACAGCAAATATATTGTATGCTTCTCTGAAATTTACTGTTGACCAATAAGCGTACAGTTTTGCTATTGCATAAGGACTTCTTGGCCTAAATGGAGTTTTTTCATTTTGAGGTATTTGAGTATTTCCAAAAATTTCAGATGTAGATGCTTGATAGTATTTTGTTTTTTTTTGAAGATTTAATACTCTTATAGCTTCTAAAATTCTTAAAGATCCAATCGCATCAACATTTGCCGTGAATTCTGGAATATCAAAACTTGTTCTTACGTGTGATTGCGCTCCTAAATTATAAATTTCATCAGGCTTAACAGATTTAATAATTCTCAAAATATTACTACTATCAGTCAAGTCACCATAAATTAATTGAAAATTATTTTTTGGTTTAATGACTTCATCTGTGAATAATAAATGGTCTATTCTTTTTGTGTTAAAGCTAGATGACCTTCTTTTAACACCAAACACTTTGTATTTTTTTTTTTAGAAGAAAATCAGCTAAGTGAGAACCATCTTGACCAGTAACACCAAAAATTAAAGCTTTTTTTTTCATATTATTATTTTGTATTTGTATATTTTTTATTCAAATAATGAAATAATTTTTCAAAATGAGGCTGGTAATAAAAATCAAAAGCATCTTTACCCGAAGGCTGAATTATTGGAAATTCTGGGCAAGCCTCTAATAATCGAGGCACTTTTAAAGCCTCAGCCATAGGAAATGCTATTGATGAATTTCCAATAAAGAATTTGGAAGATTTTATTATATTTGCCATATCTAAATAATCTTTACATTCATAAAAATTTAGATTTTTAATTTCTTTTTTTAAATCTAAATATTCATTTTCTAAACCAATAAAAAAAATATCATTAAAATCATTTAAAAATTTAAAATTTATAAAATTATTTCTATATCTAAATGTTCGATGTAAAATAATTTTGTTTTTCATATCTTTATGTTCTGTTGCTTCCAAATAAGGTTGAGTTAAATCAACTTGAACACCAGTTATATGAAAAAACCATCTGGGCGCATTAAAACTAATATTGATTGGCATTTCTCTAAATAAATCTAAATCTATGTCAATCTCTTGCTCATTGTAAACAGCAAGATTATTTATATATTTTTGTTTCTTCAATAGAGGTTCTATTAAGTTATAAATTCTTTGATCTATAAAAACATCACCAGCTGGATGTTTATAATATGGAAGAGGCATTTTTTTATTTATTTTAATAAAGAGATTACATTGATGGCTTTTAGCAAGTTCTTGTATGACTGGTAAACTACAAATAATATCACCACAATGACCTGAATGTAGAAAATTAAGAGATTTTTTATTATTTATTTTTTCTTGAATATCATAGATTTTTTTTTCAATTATATTTTTATAAATGTCCTTATTTTCTTCAATTTTTTTTTTTGTCTTTAAAAGTTGATATTTATTTTTATCTAAAATTTTTAAATAAATTTTTTTAAATAATTCCATATGCACAATGTTTAATACAATTAAGTCATTTTCATGATCACGAATTTCAATAAAATAGAGTTATATATTTAAACAATAACATTGATAGACTATTGTTGAAGTTGATATATAAACTTTATAATAATACAAATATATATAATAAACCTAATTCTAATTATGAAAGTCCTTCCCAGTGAATATAATTTTTTAATTCCTTTAAAAACACCTTCATTAAATAGACTTGGAATTAAAAAAGACGGAGGGTATATAGTAGATGAAGATTTACTTAAACTATCAAATTTTCTTATTTCATTCGGTATGGCTGACGAGTATTCTTTTGAAGAAGATTTTTTAAAATACAGTAAAAATAATAGTTTGATTATTTTTGATTTTTCAATAAGTCACGGTCATTACATTAAAGATTTTTTTAAGAATATTAGACGAATATTAAAACTTCAGCGTAATTTAAAGGATTTAATTGTATGTATAAGAAATTATTTTAACTTTATAAAATTTACTAATAACAAAAAAGTCAAATTTTATTCGAGAAAAATTAATAACCAAGTCAATTCAAGTAAAGATATTACAATAAAAGAGATATTTGAAAATATTATTCAAAAAGACAAAAAAAACATAACTTTAAAGATTGATATTGAAGGTAGTGAGTATGATATTGTAGATAAAATTTTATTATATGAAAATCGAATTGATCAATTAGTCATGGAATATCATGACACTCATAAAAGAAAAAAAGAATTTTTTGAAAATATGAAAAAGATAAAGAATTTTTTTTATATTAGTCACTTGCATGCAAACAATTATCAAAGTTATAATTCCGACGGGTTTCCAATAAATATTGAAATTAGCTTTTGTAATAAGAGATATTTAAAAGATAGTTGCAAACAAAGTTTTAAATATCCTGTAGATAGACTTGATTATCCGAATAATCCTAATCTCAAAGACTTAGAATTTAGTTTTAGAAATACAAATAATGAGTAAACATTTTAAAAATAAAAAATTTTTGATCACAGGAGGGCAAGGATTTCTTGGTCAAGCATTAATTAGACAATTAAAAGAGCTTCATTGTAAAAAGATTTTTATCGTAAGTCATAAAAAGTACAATCTTGTTTCGGAAATCGACGTAAAAAAGGTATATAAAAAATTTAAACCAGATATCGTTTTTCATTTAGCTGCCGCAGTAGGCGGAATAGGTATAAACGCAAGAAATCCTGGAAGATTCTTTTATGAAAATGCAATGATGAATTTAAGTGTTATTCATCAAGCTTATATTAATAAAGTTGAAAAAATTATTTCTACCGGCTCAGTATCATCTTATCCTTCTAAATCTCCCTTACCTTTTAATGAAAAAAATATCTGGAATGGCTACCCTGAAGAAATAAATTCATCCTATGGTATTGCAAAAAGAATTATTCATACGCATTCTTTAAGTTATAGCAAACAATATAAATTTAATTCTATTTTACTTTTGCTTACTAATTTATACGGACCAAATGATAATTTTAGAAATAATTCTTCTCATGTAATTGCAGCACTCGTTAAAAAATTTTATGAGGGAAAAATTAAGAAGAAAAAGTTTGTTGAGGTTTGGGGTGATGGAAAAGCAACAAGAGACTTTTGTTATGTTGATGACGCTGCTAATGGTTTAATATTGGCAGCAAAAAAATATAAGAAAGTTGAACCATTAAATCTTGGGTCTGGCAAAGAAATATCTATAAAAAAACTTGCTTCATTAGTTAAAGATAAAATTGGCTATGTAGGTAAAATTAAATGGCTTAAAAATAAGCCTGTTGGGCCAAAAAGAAGATTTTTAAGTATAACAAAAGCTAGACGAGAAATAGGCTTTAAAGCTAATACTTCTATTGACGAAGGCCTGAGTAAAACTATTAATTGGTACGTTAAAAATAATCACAATCTTAGATAAATTTAAATTTGAAAAGTTTGAAAAAAATCTTACAGCAGTTCTATAAGCAAATTTCCTATAGGTTATTTCATATAATCTATGGAAAAATAAACGACGTTCTTCCTGATGATGACAGTAGAATTAATATACAAAATATAAAAATTGATAAAAATTCTTATAAAATTTTTTCTTTAGAAAAAAGCAGATTATATACAGATACCATTCATGATTCAGCATTAATAATTGATAATAAAATTGTTGATGGCCCGTCATTTCAATTAAGAAATCATATAAATGTAAATTCTATAGAAAATATTGTTTTTAAAAGAGGGACACCAAAAATTAAAAAAATTTTTAAAGGTAAAGTCTTGTCTTTATTAATAGGGGGCGGAGGAAACTATAATTATTGGCATTGGCTCTTGGATATTATTCCTAGATTGAAAATGGTAGAAAAAGATATCGATAATATAGATTTTTTTCTCTTACCTAATATTGAAAAAAAATTTCAATATGAAACACTTGAACTTTTAGAAATTCCTTTGAACAAAACAATATCAAGCAAAAGATATAACCATATACAGGCTGATGAGATAATTGTTACGAGCCATCCTTATAACTTGACTAATAATCCTTGGGTTGATCATCTACATATTCCAAGTTGGATTTATAAGTTTTTAAAAGAAAAATTTCTTCATTTTGCAAGAAGCGATAAATTGTTTCCTGAAAAATTTTATATTGATAGAAATGATACGGACTCAAACAATCAATATTCAAGATTCATAATTAACGAAAAAGAAGTGAGAGAAACTTTGTTAAACAAAGGTTACAAAATGATTAAATTGGCTGATTTATCTTTTATTGATCAAGTAAGTCTATTTAAAAATGCTAAATCAATTGTAGGATTGCATGGAGCAGGTTTTGCCAACGCTATTTTTTGTAGTCAGTCAGCTAAAATTTTAGAGCTTAAATCTGAAACAGCTGGAGATATTATAAAAAATCTAGCGATGAAAAATGAATTAATCTACAACGATATTACTTGCAAACCCAAAACTATAAATAATTTTAATCAATCTGGAGATATAGAGGTAAATATAGACTTATTGAATAAGATGCTGAAAAGTATATAGTTTATATCGTGGACGAAATTAAACCTATAATTTTATTAATATCTAGCGGTTTGTTATTAAGGTATTCATTAACTTTCACCGGGCAAGCATGGGCAAAATCACATGCTCAAACAGTTACATTTATGGTTCTTCCAATTATTACCTATGTAATTACTAAAACGATTTCAGGAAATATAGCTTTATCATTAGGTATGATTGGTGCTTTATCTATAGTTAGATTTAGACATCCTGTTAAAAGCGCTTTGGAACTCGTAATGTATTTTGATTTAATAACAATAGGAATCGCAACTAGCGTAAGAACTAAGTGGGCCATACAATTAGTTTTAGCAACTGTTATTATAATTTTTGCAGTAAAGATGTTGCAAATTCTATATAAAAAATACGGAAAAACTTTTTACAGCATGTCATTTAACGAAGGTATGAGCACAAATACCTTAGAGGTGACCGCAAAAAACAAAGTTGAAATAATTGAAAACAGTGAATATTTGATAAGTTCATTTAATGATTTAAGCACAAAGCAATTTATTTACAGATTAAACTTTGAAAACAAGAAAGTTCTTCAAGAATTTAAAAAAAGTTTAGATAATACAAATGATATTGAAAAAATTAATGTAATTTTTAATTAGTCTAATGAGAAAATATGTTTTTTTCTTAATATTTTACTTTTGTTTTTTAAATATAGCTGCAACTCAAGACAAGCCAATAAAGAACATTAAGGGTTGCGATACTGAAATAACTGAGTCCTATTTAAGAAATATTGATAATCTGCCAATAAAATTAATAGAAGTTGACGTACATGACTATAGAAAATGGACTGTCAACGGAATAAGGATTTTAACAAGCAGATATAGGTATGTACAAAATAAATATAAGAGGAGGTATGACGCTACTATTTTAATAACTTATGGAGATAATACTAAATGTTTTTTTGATGCAAGAATTAGACATAGTGGAGATGAAAAAGATCATATCAGTCAATTAGATAATTCTATCACCCAAAGTTTAGATGTTCATTTGCGATCTGGAAATATTAGAGGAATAACTAAATTTAAGTTGTTAAGAAAAAATGTAAGAGGAAACCTTGAAGATGAAATTTTCTTAACAGAAATCTTAAGAAAGTTAAATTATTTAGCTCCAAGAACTTTTAAAGTAAGCACAAGAGTTAATACTGTTAGAACTCAAATGATTTTTCAAGAAAAAGCTGCAAAAGAGATGTTAGAGTTTAATGGAAGAAGAGAAGGACCAATCCTTGAGGGTGATGAGCGTTTTTTCTTTAAATCAGTTGAAAAAATTGAAGACAACAATCTGAGCGGTTGGGATTCGGGCGTAGTGCCATTAATGAACAGCAGTTCAAAATATATGCTTTCCAAACAGGTAAATTCAGATATTGCTCAAAAAAGCTTGGGACATAAAGATATGTCTTTACAATCATCAGCATACTTAAATTTGATATATTTGTATTTTGCAAATAGATTTCAGGACGATTTAAACAAATTCAATTATTTTGAATATGACCTGGATAATTCATTATTAGCTTTATTTGATAAAGAAAAAATTTTAAAACTAGATGAATATAATTTATTAATACAAGCCACTAACAGTCACCATGGTTTAGCTATAAATAATAGAAAATTTTATTGGAATTCTCTCGAAAATTATTTTGAACCTGTCAATTACGATTCAAACCCTAATATTTCTAAAGAAATAGAACCAGGTAGTTTTAGGTTTCCTTTTAATGAATTAACATTTAATGCTTTTTCAAGTCTTAAGAAAAAGCTGAACGATATAGATATAAAAGAAGTAAATAAAAAAATAAATGCCTCTGGCATTAATATGACGACTAAAAAAGTTAGACAGAAACTCGAAAAGATTGTTGAAAATCTTACTCAGGTAGAAAAAAACCACTTAAATTTTGCTGATAAAAAACTTGTAAAACATAATAAATTTAAAAAAATTGATGATATTCTAAAAAATTACAGTAACAATTTAAAATCATCACATTCAGAAGTTTATTTAATTAATTATAATCAAGAAGAAAATAAATTTCAGAGATGTGAAATTTATTTTCAAAATTGTAAAAATATTAGATTTTCACAAGAAAATTTATCTGCTTTATTAGAAGGAGAACTTAGTATTAATAACAAAGACTATCAATATTTAGGAAAAAATTTAAGTTTAGATAATTTATCCAAAGGAAATTATTATAAAAAATTAATTTTTGAAGACACTAATATTTATTTTGATAAAGGAATCGAAATAAAGATTGATCAATTAAATCGTGTCATAAACATTAATCAATTTATAGCTGGTTCTAGAATTTATTTTATGAACGGAACATTAGAAAAATTAAGAATTAATTATAATGGCTTTAAAATTAAAAAAGCAGAAGGTTTAAACTTAAAAAATTTACCAAAAAATTACCCAAGTGACATAAAAGGTTTAACAGGATGTTTATCGTTTATAAACCTTAACGTTGATAAAATTGATCTTAATACTAAGAATTCCAGCTGCGAAGATACTGTAAATTTTATTAATGTTTTTGGATCTATAAACAATATTGTAGTAGATGAATCTTTTAGCGACGGTTTAGATGTTGATTTTTCTAATTTAGAAATTAACAATATAATTATATCTAATGCTGGAAATGATTGTGCAGATTTTTCTTTAGGCGAATATAGAATCAAGAAGATAAGTTTAAAAAATTGCGGCGACAAAGCCCTTTCAATTGGAGAAAAGTCTTTAGTAAAATTAGATAAAATAAAAGCAAGTAAATCTAATTTTGGTATAGCATCTAAAGACAGTTCAATAGTTGAATTAAATCATGCAAATTTTAATGATTTGAAAACTTGTGCTGCAGCTTATAATAAAAAACAAGAATTTAATGGAGGGTTTATAAAAATTCGAAAAATGAAATGTAATAATTATGATAAAAAAATTATGATAGATAAATATTCAAAAATTTTACAAGAAGATAAAACTTTATAAAGACAATTAAAAAATGAGTTTTAGAATAGAAAATAAACTTTTTATTAGTCCTGATAATTTAGGCCAATTTAAAGAATTTCTCAGTAAAAAGTTAGCTAAAAAAATTTATAACTCAAGAATAATAAAAAGTTTATATTTTGATAATTTAAACTTAGATATGTACAATGATTCTATAGAAGGTTCTGTTCCTAGAAAAAAAATAAGAATTAGAGAATACCCAAATACAGATGACAATAAATATTATCTTGAAGTTAAAACTTCTTCTGTTGAAGGTCGTTTTAAAACCAGAGAAATTATTGACAAAAAAAAATTTGATTTAATAAAAGATTCAGGAGTTTTAGATACACAGTATGGAACTTGTTTACCAAATTTTTATGTCACCTACGAAAGAGAATATGTTATGATGGATGACGTTCGAATTTCTATTGATACTAATATTATTTATACAAATTATCGAAATAATTTTAAATTTAATGATAAAAAAGTCATAGTTGAATTGAAAACTTCTATAAATAAAAATTTAGATGACTTGTCTAAAACATTTCCTTTTCAGAAAATAAGATTTTCAAAGTACTGTTTTGCAGTTGAAAAACTGAATTAAAAATTGTTTGTTTAATCATTTATATTGTTATAATAAGCAAACTTTAGGCGAGGTAGCTCAGTTGGTTAGAGCACAGGACTCATAAGCCTGGGGTCGGCGGTTCGAATCCGCCCCTCGCTACCAAGAAAAAGAAAAATTGTCATGAATAATTTAAAGATGTATTGCATTACTATTAACGACAATCATATTAATTTAATAAATAAAATTGGATATATACCTGTCGGTCTTGGAAAAAAGATTAAATCAGAAGAATTTTTGAGAGATAATACAAAAGAAAATATTTCTGAAAAGAATCCATACTATGGCGAATATACTTTTCATTACTGGTTGTGGAAAAACAAAATGAATGAACTAGAAGATAAATGGATAGGTTTTTGTCAGTATAGAAAATATTGGTTTAAAGAAAAGATAGATAAAAATATAACTGATTTTAATAATTTCGATAATTTATTAATTAAAAATATTTCAAAAGAATATAATGATTATGAAAGTATTTTAGGGGAACCTTTTTTTGTAAATCAATTTAGATTATCTAAGTTCATAAAAAAAAACCTAAAAACTATGATAAAAAATCCTGCATTATTCTTTAATAAAGATAAAAGAAATCTAAAGTTTCACTTTGACATGATGCACGGCCATGGAAATTTGTCTAAAGCAGTAAATCTCTTAGATCTTTCTGAAAGAAAAGACTTTCAAAATTTTTTAGAAAATTCTGTATCTTTTAACCCTCACAATATGTTTATCTGCAGGTCCAAAAAAATTTTAAAGAACTATTACGAATCTTTATTTCCATGGCTTAAAAGCTGTGAAAAAGTATTTGGTTTTGATTTACGCGGGTATGATTTGCAAAGAATTTATGGATTTATTGCAGAAAGATACATGTCTTACTGGTTTCAAAAATATACAAAATTCAAGCTGATGCCAATTTATTTTAAGGATATATCTGATTTTAATTAATTAAAGGCCACCATAAATATTACAAAATTTATGGAATGAGATTAGTTTTTTATCTTTTTTTGACACTATCATTTTCTTTTTAGGCCATTTGATTTTTAATTTTTTGTCATTAAATATAATTCCGCTTTCATACTTTGGTTGATAAAAATTGTCTAGTTTATAATAAATTATATTGTTTTTTTCATAGCTGTAATATGCGTGCCCGAAACCTTTGGGAATATAAAGACCCGTAGCATTTTTTGATGATAAAATTATTTTATAAATTTTGCCAAATGTTTTGGATTTTTTTCTTAGATCAATAACCACATCAAGTATTTTTCCCTTTAAAACATTTACATACTTAGCTTGTTGAAATTTAGTTTGAAAATGAAAACCTCTTAGAACATTTTGTTTTGAGGTTGTGCAGTATTCAAAAACAAAATTTTTTTTTAATAATTTTTTATTAAATGTTTCTCTCAAACAACCTCTAACATCGGTGTTATTTTTTTGCTTTACAATTAAAAGACCTTGAATTTTTGTTTTTAATACTTTCATTAATTAATGATTTTTTGAAGTTTTTTTAAACTCATATCCATTCTTTTTGGAAATTCTCCTTTAGAAATTTTTTTTTTTATATTCTTATTGTTTAGTTTTACAAAGTCATAAATTTTTTTACTTTTTCCACCAATATTAATAATTCCTTTTTTATCTAAAATCTTTACTATTATTTTTGCAATATCTTCTTGAAAAATGAAATTAGATTTAACATTTGCATAGGCATGAGAATGAAGAAATGGTTTTTCCGTCATACACAATCTTAGTATTAGAGAATTTTTGTACATTTGTACTGCGGACTCCCCTCCAAGTTTTGACCATCCATAATTATTCCAAGGTTTTATTGGATCTGTTTCCTTATAATTACCTTTTGTTCCTTCATAAATGTAGCTTGTAGAAAAATAGATTATTTTAATACCAAATTTTGAAGCTTCTTTAACTAAATTACAGGTTCCAATAATATTTAAATCAATACTTTTAACTATATTTTTTTCATGAACTGACATCGGACGAGATAGTCCAGCTATATGCAAAATATAATTAGGTTTAAATTTTTTAATATTTTTCTTAATGGATTTAATAGATAAAATATTAAGTTGTTTTTTATCTCTAAAAATAAAATTTTTTTTTGTTTTTAAATTACTTAAAATCTTTCCAAATCTACCATTTGATCCTGTAACTAGAATTTTTTTCATCAACTGATTATTGATTTAAGATACTTCGAGTAATCACAATTACCGTAAAATTTAATTGAATTTTGTATTTGTGTTTTTTTTATCCATTTATTTTTAAAAGCAATTTCTTCAAGACATGCTATTTTTAATCCTTGTCTATTCTCAATTGAAGAAATAAAATTTGAAGCATTATAAAAGTCTTTTATACTGCCTGTATCCAGCCAAGTTGCTCCTCTTCCAATTAGCTCTGCTTTTAGTCGGTTATTTTTTTTATACTTTTTTAACAGATCAATTATTTCAAGTTCTTTTCTTTTAGACGGTCTTAATTTTTTACTGTGTTTAATTACACTATTGTCAAAAAAATAAAGCCCGGTTACAGCAAGATTAGATCGAGATCTTACTGGTTTTTCCACAAGTTTAGTAACTCTAAATCTTTTATCTACAGATGCCACTCCATAAAGATTAGGATTTTTAACAGAATGAAGAAAAATTTTTGCTCCATTTTTTAGCGTTATATTTTTTTTGAGTATTTTTGTTAAACTTTGTCCATAAAAAAAATTATCTCCTAAAATAAGAGCGACTTTATCTTTATCTATGAACTTCTCACCTATTATAAAAGATTCAGGTAAGCCTCCTGGGTTTTTTTGTTCTCGGTATTGAATTTTTATTCCTAAATTATTTTTTTCTGGTAAAATTTTTCTAAATTGATTTAGTTGACCAGCATTTACAATAATCAAAATATTTTTAATTCCGGCTAACATTAAAACAGATAATGGATAATAAATTAATGGTTTGTCGTATAAAGGAAGCAGCTGTTTGTTTACAGCTTTGGTTAAAGGACTCATTCTTGTTCCCATACCTCCAGCTAAAATAATACCTTTTTTAATCATCTATTTAATCCTAATCTTTTTTCATAAATATTATTTGTTCTCTTTAAGAAATTTTTATTTTTATAATACCATTTTATAGTTTTAGATAATCCTTTTGAAATATTAATTTTTGCTTTCCAATTTAATTTTTTTAAAATTTTCTTACTATTTAATGCGTATCTAAAATCATGACCCGGCCTATCTTTAACAAAAGTTATTTTAGATTTTTTTCCTAATTTAATATTTTCTTTTTTACATATTTTTAAAATATTATTTACTAAATCTATATTTTTTAAATTTATTCCAGATCCAACATTATAACTCTCACCAGACTTACCTTTTAAATAAAGCATGAATAAGGCTTCGCAATGGTCATCTACATGTATCCATTCTCTAGAATTTTGACCTTTTGCATAAATTGGTAACTCTTTATTGTTAAATATATTGAAAATCATTTTTGGAATTAATTTTTCTGGAAATTGGAAGGGTCCATAATTATTACAACAGTTAGATATAACAGCACTTATTTTATAAGTTCGAATATATGATTTTACTAAATGATCCCCGCTTGCTTTTGATGCAGAGTAAGGCGAGCTAGGTTTGTATTGATAATTTTCATCTGACCTATTGTTTTTTTTTTATATCACCATACACCTCATCAGTTGAAACGTGTATTAGTTTAATATTTATATTTTTTTTCTTAAAAGATCTTATTACTTCCAAGATATTAAAGACCCCAAAAATATTTGAATTAATAAAGTTTCTTGGACCATCAATAGATCTATCTACATGTGTTTCAGCAGCTAAATTAAAAATTGCTTTAGGCTTATGTTTTTTTATGATTTCAGTTAATTTATTTTTATTATTAATATCTGCTTTATAAAATTTATAATTATTGGTATTTTTATTTTTATTATTATATTTATTGGATGAGTATGTTAATTTATCAACATTAATAACAAATAATTTTTTTTTTATCAGAAAATTAATTAAATTACTTCCAATAAAACCACTACCACCGGTTACTATTACTTTTTTCATTCAATTTACAAGACTTTGCAGAAATATTATATATATTATTATTAATAAAGTATTAAAATAGATATCTTTTGAAATCAATATAATTAATCTATGGCACCTAATGATATTACAATTGTAATAAATACTTTCAATAGCGAGGAACAAATCTTTTCATGCTTAGACTCAATAGAACAAAAGTTTAAAGTACAAATTATTGAGAATTCTAGCAATTTAGAATTTAAAAAAAAGATTGAAGAAAAGTATTCAAATGTTTCTTGCGAACTTACAAATGACAATTTAGGTTATGCCAAAGGAAATAATTTTGGTTTATCAAAAGTAAAGAGCAAATTTGCTTTAATTCTAAATCCAGATACGACTCTTGCAAAAGACGCAATAAATAATTTTTTAATTTCAGCAAGTAAAGATACTGATTTTGCGATTATATCACCTGCGATTCAGGATGAAAAAGATAATAAATTGAATCCATATCAAAACATAAATCATTTGATCGAAGTTGATCATGTAAAAGGTTTTGCAATGTTTTTAAACATGAATCAATTTAAAGATATAGGTTTTTTTGATGAAAATTTTTTTATCTATCTTGAGGAAATAGATCTTTGTAGACGATTAAGAAAAGCAAATAAAAAAATATATTTAGATACAAGTATTATTATTAATCATATTGGCGGGAGTTCACACAATCAGTCTATAAATTTTGAAATGGAGATGTCTAGAAATTGGCACTGGATGTGGTCAACTTTTTATTATCAGAAAAAATATAATGGCTTTATTTTTGCATTATTTAAGGTTAGTAAGAAATTAATTTCATCACTAATAAAAGTCCTTTTTTATTCATTAATTTTCAATCAAAAGAAAAAAAAAATATATTATCAAAGGTTTTCAGGATTAATAAATTCAATATTTGGAAAAAAATCGTGGTATAGACCAAAATTATTATAATTGTTTGATTTATTTTTATTTAAATTATAAGTATTTCTCATGTCGTTTATAAAAAAAAATATTTTAGTAACTGGAGCGGCTGGATTTCTTGGCTCACATTTATCTGAAGAGTTAAGCAACCTAGGACACAATGTTGTTGGGATCGACAACATGTTAGGTGGCTATGAGGATAATGTTCCAAAAAATATTAAATTTCATAAAATTGATTGTTGTGACTTTGAGCAAGTTAAAAAAGTAATGAAAAATATAAATGTTGTTTATCATTGTGCAGCTACTGCACACGAAGGACTATCAGTTTTTTCTCCTTTTGAAATAACAAAAAATAATTATTTAGCGTCTGTTTCAATTTTTACAGCTGCTATTAATGAAAGAGTTCAAAGAATAATTTTTTGTTCATCGATGGCTAGATATGGAGCGCAAAAAACTCCATTTACAGAATTAATGAAACCAAAACCAGTTGATCCTTATGCTATTTCAAAAGTAGCTTCAGAAGAAGTTTTAAAAAATCTATGTGAGTTAAATAATATAGAGTGGGTTATTGCAGTGCCTCATAATATAATTGGCCCAAGACAAAAGTATGATGATCCGTTTAGAAATGTGGTCTCTATAATGATAAATCGAATGATGCAAGGAAAAGCGCCTATAATTTATGGAGACGGAAAACAAACTAGATGTTTTTCTTATATCGACGATTGTTTAAGTTGTTTAATCCCAATGATTGATCAGAAGAATCTAAATAAACAAACTATTAACATTGGTCCTGATGAAGAATTTGTGACAATTAATAAAATTGCAGAAATATGTTCTAATATAACTGGTGTAAATTTATCACCAATTTATAAAAAAGACAGACCTCAAGAAGTCAAGCATGCTATTTGTTCCGCAGATAAAGCAAGATCGTTGTTGAATTATCAAACAAAAGTAAATCTAAAGGAGGGTATTGAAAAAACTTTTGAATATATCAAAAGAAGAGGAACGAGGCCTTTTGATTACAATATTAATTTAGAAATAAACAATGATTTGACACCATCAACATGGAAAAATAAAGAAATTTAATGTCCAGGGAATTCTATTAAGCTCTCTGTTTTATAGCCTTTTTTTTTAAGAAGATTGTTTCCAGGTAGATCAAATAAGTTAATTACAAAGATAAAACCAGCAACAATGCCTCCAGATACCTCGATTAATTTAGCTGCAGCCTCAGCAGTTCCACCTGTAGCGATGAGATCGTCAATAACAAGTATTTTTTCATTTTTTGAAATCGAGTCTTTATGAACTTCAATTGTAGCTTCTCCATACTCAAGTTGAAAATCAACGGAAAAAGTTTCTGACGGAAGTTTATTTTTCTTTCTTAACAAAACTAAAGGTTTGTTTAAAATATAAGAAATAGTAGATGCAAATACAAAACCTCTAGATTCTATGGCTGACACTTTATCAAAATCCATTTTTTTTGATAATTCAATTATTTTATCGTTTGTATATTTGAATGCTTGAGGATCTTTTATTAATGTTGTTATATCACGAAATAATATCCCTTTTTTTGGGTAATCGGGAATAGATCTTATATGTTTTTTTAAATCCATATTTAGCTTCAAGTTCTAACAAAAAAGCATTAATAATAAAATGATGAAAAAAAGAAAGCTTGGGATA
>MDSV01080481.1_pt1 | contig 16399 bp, 13 predicted proteins | sample 810851 | NCBI WGS metagenome assembly MDSV01 (sample SAMN05326640, study PRJNA326480) | marine metagenome | isolation source: seawater | place: Atlantic Ocean: North East | collected 2012 | reverse complement strand
TACATGGACTGGCGCTGTTACTGCTTCAGCTGCTGCTCTTGCAAATATTAGTAATACTGAAAAATGGACAATTGCGAATGACAGTTCTTTCACTCTTAGTGATGCTGTTCTTGCTAATAATCCAGGAGTAAGCTTGAATATTAGTGGTAATGGTACAATTACAACTGGAGAAGATTCGTTAGGTGCTTCTTTGATGTCAACCGCTATGTCAATAACTGCCTCTTCAGCTGGTAACCTTAATCTTATTACTAGTTCTGGTGACGATACATTTACTTTTTATGCAACTGAAAGTTTGACTGCTGATGATTCTATCGATGGTAACAAGGGTACTGATACTATCCAAGTTTCAAATGATGATGATCTTAATGGTGTTGGTGATGCAACTACTGCTGCTTTCGGTGCTAATGTAAAAGGTATTGAAAAGATCTTAGTTGTTGACGCTGCTGCTGATGACACAGCTGGTGATGTTACAATTACTATTGCTGATGGTTATACAGATGCTGCATTAACAATCGATGGTTCAGCTCTTGATCTTAATGCTGTAGACCTTACAGCCGGTGAAGCTCTTACTGTTACAAGTTCTGATACTAATGTTGCACTTACTATTACTGGTGGTGCATCTCATGATACCTTAACTACAAATTCTGGTGCTGATAGCATTACTTCCGGTGGTGGTAATGATACTATCGAATCTGGTGGTGGTAAGGATACTATCTACGGTGGTACAGGTGTTGATTCAATTAGAGCCGGTGATGGTGTTGACTTTATCGATGCAGGTGCTGGTAATGATATTATTGAAGTTGAAGATACCTCTGACTTTAAAACATCTGGTGGTGTTGAAACTGTTAAAGGTGGAGACGGTACTGATACACTTAAATTTACTGAATCTGCTGTCTTAACTATTACAGCTCCTGAAGTTGAACATCTTTATAGTATAGAGAAAATTCAATTAGCTAATGGTGGTAATGCAGCTTCTATTACATTTGGTAATGCTACATTTACAAACCTTGGCGCAGAAACTATTACTATTGTTGGTAATACAGTTAATGGCGGTACTAACTTTATTGATGCTTCGGCTGTTACAAATGGTGCAATTAGCACTACTGGTAACACTGACACAGGTGATAACGATAGTATTTATGGTGGTGGTATGAATGATACCTTTACTTTCTCTGGTACAGCTGCTCTTGAAGATGGCGATGTTATTGATGGTAATGGTGGTACTGATACTATTGCTCTTAATGCGGATGCTGCTGTTACTGCAACAATTGATTTTGATGATGTTTCAGATGTTGAAGTTATCAAAATTGTTACTGTTGATGGTGTAACAGGTGGTACATCTACTATCGTCATTGATGATAATGATGCTTCTGCTCTACTTGATCCAGCAGCTATTACTTTTGATGGAACTGGAGCAACAGCTCACAGTATTGTTTTCAATAATGCTGGCCAGGATTCACAAACAACTGTCTTTACTATAACTGGTGGTACAAAAGTGGATACTCTTAAAGGTTCATCAGGTAATGACATCATTTCTGGTGGTGGAACAACTACTGGTGATAGTCTTTATGGTATGTCAGGTAATGATAGTATTACAGGTAATGCCGGTGCTGATAGTATCGATGGTGGTGCAGGTAACGATATAATGTTATCTGGTGCTGCAGGTAATGATACTATTCTTGGTGGAACTGGTAACGATACAATCGATGGTGGGTCTGGTACAGATCAAATTGATGGCGGAGCAGGTCTAGACAACATTACTACTGGTACTGGTCTTGATACATTGCTTTATGATGCTGCTTCAGATTCAACTGGTGCATCACGTGATGTTATAGCAGACTTTACTCAATCCGTTCTTAATGCAACTACTGGCGCTCAAGTAACAGCTGGTGATAACATTAGAATTACCGCTACACTTGGAAATTCTATTAATACATTTACTGTTGCAGATAGAGGAGATGTTGATAGTGCCGGTCTTACTAACTCAGTATTAACTGGTGTAGCTGGTGACTTTGTATTCTCTAAAGATATCAATACACTTTACCTTGATTTTGACGGTAACGGTTCATTAAATGGTAATGATTACCAGTTTACAATAACTGGTGCATCAGCTTTCCATGATGATGATCTTGATTTCTATCTAACTGTTGGTACTGGTGGTGACACTGTTACAACTGGTGATGGTGATGATAGTCTTACAGGTAACTCTGGTGCTGATAGATTATATGGTGACGGTGGTGCTGATACTATTACTGGTGTTAATAATACTGCTGATATTTTATCAGGTGGTGCAGGATCAGATAAAATTACTGGTCTAAATGGTGCTGATACTATTTATGGTGACTTAGCAGCTACTGGTGATACTGTTGGCGGTGGTAATGATACTATTGTTACTGGTGACGGTGCTGACTTCGTTTATGGTGGTGCTGGTGCTGATACTATTACAGGTGGCGGTGGAGTTGATAAACTCTATGGTGAAAACGGTAATGATACCATCACAGGTGGTGCTGCTGCTGATAGTCTTTATGGTGGTGCAGGTAATGATGTCATTACTGATGCGGCCGGTGCTTCTAGCATTGAAGGTGGGGCTGGTAATGATAGTCTAACTGGTGGTGCTGATGCTGATACTATTAAAGGTGGTGACGGTAATGATACTGTAGCTGGTGATGCTGCTGCTGATAGTCTCTATGGTGATGCTGGTGATGATATTATAACCTCTGGTGCTGGTGCTGACTCAGTTTATGGTGGTACAGGTAATGATAGTATTACTGATGCTGCTGATGCCTCTCTTATGGAAGGTGGTGCTGGTAATGATACCATCACAGGTGGTGCTGCTGTTGATACTATGACTGGTGATGCTGGTAATGATACCTTTATTGTATCGGATGTTGCAGTGACAGCTAATGCTGCAGTTATTACTGACTTCTCTGAGACTGATGATTTAATTCAAATCTTAGCGGCTAATACAACAGTAACTACAGCTGCTGGTTCGGCTCCTGTTCTTGGTACTTCAAATACAACAAGTCCAGCTGCTAACTCAGCTTATGTTCCTAGTGTAAGTACAACAACAAATGATGTTATTGCTCTTACAGCAACAAGTCTTGCGAATGGTGGAAACTCAACAACATTAACTGGTGCTTTACTATTTGAATCAATGGCTGCAGATAATGCTGGTAATAGTACAATATCTCAGATTACTGCTACTACTGCTGGTGATAAGTTCTACATTGTTGCTTACGATAACAATGATGTCATGATCTTCTTCGCTGATGCAGGTGCCGGCAATACGGTAGTTGCTGAAGGTGAAGTGAACTTAGTTGCTCATATTAGTGGACCAAATATTGCAGTTGGTGGTCTTGAAGCTGGTGACTTTATCCTGGCGTAATGGCTAAAACTAATAAAATTAAAGGGAAGCTTCTGCTTCCCTTTTTTTTGTCTTTTATAAATAATTTGGATTTATAAACATGAATAAAAATTTTTTGCATTTAGGCTGTGGTCGTTTAACTAAACTCAATTCTACCCCAGAGTTTAGAAATGATATTTGGGAAGAAGTTAGAGTTGATATAGATGAGAGTGTTAATCCTGATATAGTAGCTTCTATGACTGATATGTCCGTTATAAATTCGAATGATTTTGATGCTATTTATTCTTCTCACAATATTGAGCATCTTTTTTCTCATGAGGTACCCATTGCTCTAAAAGAAATGCATCGTGTCTTAAATGATGATGGTTATTTAATTATTACTTGCCCAGACCTTGTAAGTGTTTGCAATGAAGTTGCTCAAGGTAAATTAACAGAGCCTTTATATCAGTCTGGTCTTGGACCTATATCTGCTTTAGATATTCTTTATGGTTTAAGATCGGATATTGCTAAGGGTAATCATTATATGGCTCATAATTGTGGCTTTACAGGTTCAGTCTTACACGCAACTTTAGCTGGTTGTGGCTTTAAATCTATTGCCTGTGTTACAAAGGCTAGTCAATATGCTTTATGGGCAATTGCTTATAAAAATAAATCTTTATCTCAAGACGATTGTTTAAATGAATTAAGTAAGCATGTTAAATTGTCTTTCAGTAATTCTTCTCATGTTGATTAGCATCTGGTATCATTTTATTCTTTATTTAACTTAGGTTATTATGACTATTTATAAGAAAAATAATCCACTTTGGGCTCTTTATTATCAACATGAAGGTTTTGAAATGGATGGTAATAAACTTATGGGAAGACAGGCTGCTGGTAATGCTTATCTCAGGGCACTTGTTCAATCAAAGCCTGATACACTTGGTCTATACTTAAAAAATAATAATCAAAAAGAATTAGCTAAAAAAACAATTTCCTCTTTTCTTTATAAAGATCAAAATATTAAGATCCATGCAATACCCTTTGATAAGCCCGATGAGTCACAAAATTTTGGAGGGATATTTTTACCTGGACCATCTTTAACTGAATTTTGTGCAGGAAGAGGTATATATGGTCACAATAGGTATAGTCTAGTTGGAATAACTCATACAACAGCTTCTCACGGTGTTATGAGCTCTATAGCATCACTATTTACAACACCGGTAATGCCTTGGGATGCAATTATTTGTACCTCTCAAGTCGTAGCTGATACTATTAAAAAAGTTACTGATGAAAAATTTAATCAGTTGAAGTTTTATCTTGATGCTAAGACCTACCAATTACCAAATTTCCCTATTATACCTCTTGGTGTTCACCCCGAAGATTTTAATTACTCGGATCAGTTTAAGATAAATTCGAGAAAGGAACTGGGAATAGATGATGATGACATTGTTATAGTTTATGTTGGTAGGTTGTCGTTCCATGCTAAAGCTCACCATCTTCCAATGTATTTAGCCTTAGAGGCAATCTCAAAAAATCTAAAAAACGGAAAAATTCATCTGATACAAACTGGTTGGTTTGCTAACGAATCTATTGAAACTGCTTTTAAGGAAGAAGCTAAAGTTGTTTGTCCAAATATTAATTTTCATTTTTTGGATGGGAAGATTCAAAGTAATAAACATCTATCTCTTAGCTCAGGTGATATTTTTATGTCTTTAAGTGATAATTTTCAAGAAACTTTTGGTTTAACACCTCTCGAAGGCATGGCCTCTGGCCTGCCAGTTATTGTTTCTGATTGGAATGGGTATAGATCTACTGTTAGAGATAGTGTTGATGGATTCAGAATTCCATCATATTCTCTTTCTAGTGGTTCAGGCGAGCAGCTAGCCTATAATCACATGGTTGGTTTGATTAATTATGATCAATATATTGGGTATTTATCTCAGAACGTTGCAATCGATATTGATATTTGTTTAAAAAAATTACTACTTCTTATAAATGATAAAAATCTTCGTCAAAAACTAGGTAATAATGCAAAAAAAATAGCTAATAATGAGTTTTCTTGGAGTAATATTATTTCTCAATATAAAGACTTGGGTAATGACTTAGATAAATTAAGAACAGGGACTGATTCTTTATCTAGATTACCAAATTTTACACATCCGGCAGATAGACTTGACCCATTTTTTATTTTTGAAACCTACCCAACATTTTCAATAACTGGAGAAACCTTAATTATAAAAAATAATAAAATTCATGATCTTGATATTAAAACTGTTATGTCTTTCAAAAGTGTTATGTTTTCTGTAAATTCTTTACCATCAATTGATCTTTTTAATAAAGTTAATAATATTATTGATGAAAATAAAGAGTTTTCTCTTAATGATATATGTGATGCAACTAATTTATCTATTGATATTGTGAGTCCAATAATTATATGGCTTTTAAAGTATTCCTTTATTAGTCTGACCGGAGATAATAATGAGTAAAAAAATTAAAGTTTTATTTATGCACCAAAATTTTCCTGGTCAATATAGAAGTTTAGCTCCAGAGTTGAATAAATTAGATGAATATAGTATTAGGTCTCTTTCTATAAAAGAGGAAGGTGCAATTAAAGGTATTCCTCATTATTTTTATAAAATTGGTCAAGGTTCCAACCTTAATACCCATCGACTAGCTCAAGAGTTTGAAGCTAAAATTATTAGAGCAGAGGCGGCTGCATTAAAGTGTATTGAATTTAAAAAAAGTGGATATACCCCAGATATTATTATAGGCCATCCTGGTTGGGGCGAAACTCTTCTCATAAAAGATGTTTGGCCTAATGTTAAATTGCTAACCTTTTTCGAATTCTATTATAATACAGTTAATTCTGATATTGATTTTGATACTACTCTAGATGATGATCTTATGCCTCCAAGTGGCTTTCCTTTAAGCTCAAAATTAACTGCACGTAATCATACTGGTTTAATGGCATTAAGCCAGAGTGATGCAATAGTTAGTCCTACTCAGTTTCAAGCTGATACGGCTCCTAAATTATTTCGAGATAGAATTAATATTATTCATGATGGAGTTGATACTAGTGCTTTAAAGAAAAGTGAAGATGCCTTTATCGAGATAACGAAAGATGGAGAGCCCAATAATAAAATAAGACTTACAAAGAAGGATAAAGTTTTAACTTTTGTTAATAGAAATTTAGAGCCGTATCGCGGGTACCATATACTTATGAGGGCGTTACCTGAGATTACAGAAAAGCACCCTGATGCACATATATTAATTGTTGGTGGTAATGGTACTAGTTATGGAGCAAATGCTCCAGATGGAACGACTCATAAAGATATCTACCTTAATAAGGTTAAGAAGGATTTAAAGAGCTCCAACATTCGATTTGTTGGTCGTGTTCCTTATAATTCTTTAGTAGCAATGTTTTCTATCTCAACTGCTCATATTTATTTAACTTATCCATTTGTCCTATCTTGGTCAATGTTAGAGGCAATGTCTCTTGAAGCTTTAATAATTGGTTCAAAAACTGGCCCAGTTGAAGAGTTAATAAAGCACAATCAAAATGGTTTGTTAGTAGATTTTCTTGATCATAAGCAATTGGCTAAAACCGCTAATGAAGTCCTTGATAACCCGGGTGATTATGAGGCGCTAAGAAAGAAAGGTCGTGATACTATTGTAAAGAATTTTGATCTTCAAAAAATTTGTCTTCCTAAACATCTTCAGCTAATAAAAAGTCTAGTATAATGGAAAAAGTTTCCTTATTTAGTGATATAATAAAAATCTCACCCTTTTTATATAAAGATATAAGAGGCTTTTTTTCAGAAGATTATAATAAAAAAGATTTTTCTAAATTGGGAATTACTGATAATTTTATTCAGGATAATGTTTCTTTCTCTAGGTATAAAAATACTATTAGAGGTCTTCATTTTCAGTTAAAGCCTTTTGCGCAAAGTAAGCTTGTAAAGGTAATTAATGGTTCAATTTATGATGTTTTTATAGACCTTAGAGAAAAGTCTCCGACTTATGGAGAATTTGGAAGTTATAATTTATCAAAAAATGATGGATGGATATATATTCCAGAGGGTTTTGCTCATGGTTTTTGTACTTTAGAAGATAATACAATAGTTTCTTATAAAGTTAATCAGTATTATAACAAGAATAGTGAATTAGGGATTTTGTGGAATGATTCTTTTTTTTCTATAAATTGGCCTTTAAAGGGAGCTAAACCAATAATTTCCGATAAAGACCTTGGCTTACCGTTATGGGATGAGGCCTTAAAGAAAATTAATTTTAGGTAATGCTTTTATGAAAAAAAATATTTTTTTAATTACTGGAGGGTGTGGATTTATTGGCTCTGCCTTAATTAGGAGGCTCTTATCAGATCAATCAAATACCGTTATTAATATTGATAAGCTAACTTATGCAGCAAATATAGCTAGTCTTGAAACCACAAAAGATAAGGACTATATTTTTTATAAAGAAGATATAGTAAATAATAAGTTTTTAAAAAAAATCTTAAAAAAACATAATCCAGACTATGTTATTCATTTAGCAGCTGAAAGCCATGTAGATAGATCAATAGATTCACCTGAGACATTTATCATGACGAATGTTCTTGGAACATATTACTTACTAAATAGTTCATATGAATATTGGAAAAGTCTTGATAAAAATAAAAAAAATAAATTTAAGTTTCTTTTAGTTTCAACAGATGAGGTTTATGGATCCCTTGATGAAAAGGATGATAGTTTTACTGAAAGTAGCTCATACAGGCCTAATAGCCCTTATGCTGCGACTAAAGCATCATCTGATCATTTAGCGAGATCATGGAATAAAACCTATAATTTTCCAGTTATAATAACAAATACTTCAAATAATTATGGAAACTGGCAATTTCCTGAAAAATTAATTCCCTTAGTTATAAGTAAATGCCTAAATAAAGAAGAAATTCCTATATATGGAAACGGTCAGCAGGTAAGGGATTGGATACATGTTGATGATCATGTTAGTGGTATTTTATTTGCACTTTTAAATGGAAAAAGTGGGTCTAAATACAATATTGGATCAAATAATGAATTAAGCAATATAAGTGTTGTTAAAGTCATATGTGGAATTTTAGACAATTTAAAACCTCTTGACACTGGATGCTATGCTGAATTAATTAAATTTGTATCTGATAGACCTGGTCATGATACAAGGTATGCTATAAATTCAAAAAAAATGATTGATTTAGGTTGGCATTCAAATATTTCATGGGAAGAGGGTATAAAAAGTACTATTAACTGGTATTTAAAGAATAAAGATTTTTTAAATAGTAATTCTGCAAAAAATCATTCTGGCAAGCGTCTTGGAAAAATATAATTCTAATAAAGTTATTTTAGTTACTGGTGGAAGTGGTCAGATTGGTATAGATCTGAGAGCAATTCCTAAAGATAAAGAAATTAATTTTCTTTTTCCTTCATCATCCGAGCTAGATTTATCTAAAAACTCTCTAATAGTTGATTATTGTAATAAAGTTCATCCTGATTTAATTATTAACCTTGGTGCATATACTAATGTAGAAAATGCTGAAGTAGATAAGAAGGAGGCTTTATTAATAAATCATTGTGCTGTTAAAGAGTTAGGAAAGTTTTGCTTTGATAATAAAATAGGTATAATTCATTTTTCTACCGATTATGTTTTTGGAAATAATAAAGGCCCCCATAAAGCCAATGATATTAAGAGTCCTATTAATCATTATGGGCTATCTAAAAATTACTCTGAAGATGATCTGATAAAAATTAATCCTAATAGTCTTATAGTAAGGCTTGCATCAGTCTTTAGTGACAAAGGAAACAACTTTGTAAAAACAATTTCTAATCTTATTTTAGATAACAAAAAAATTAATGTTGTTTCTGATCAAAAAATATCTCTTACTTATGCAGGTGATGTTGCAACTATAATTATGCTTCTAATTAATTCTTATTTTTTAAAAAATAACTTTAAATTTCTAAATAGTAATTTTATACATTTTACCAATACTGGTTATACAGATTGGTTTTCTGTTGCTAAGCTAATTCAATCTGAAATAAAGAATTCTAATGATAATAATCAATCTAAATTATCTAGTATACTATCAAAAGATTGGAATTCTAAGGCTAAACGTCCGTTAGACTCAAGGTTATATGTTGATAATAATTGGTTTACGAGTAAAGGTATGGTAATTCCTCATTGGGAGACTAGAGTAAAGAAAGTTGTTTCAAGTATCTTACTTAATAGTAAAAAGGAGTTTTAAGCTGAAATGTTAAGAAGTGATCACAAGGGTATTATTTTAGCTGGTGGCTCAGGAACAAGGCTTTTCCCGGTAACTAAAGTTGTTTGCAAACAATTATTACCAATTTTTGATAAGCCAATGATATATTACCCTATATCTACTTTAATAAATTCAGGTGTAAAAGATATTATGATTATAACAACTCCTGAAGATCAAATTCTCTTTAAAAAACTTTTGGGCGATGGTAGACAATGGGGTGTCAATTTTGAATATGAAATTCAAAAGAAACCTGAAGGAATTGCTCAATCATTATTGATAGCCTCTTCTTGGTTGAATGGTTCTCCATCAGTTTTAATTTTGGGTGATAATCTTTTTTTTGGTCCTGATATTTTTTCAATAGTTAATAGAGCTATGAAGAATAATAATGGCGCAACATTGTTTGGCTATAAAGTAAATCATCCTCAAAGATTTGGTGTGGTTGATTTTGATGAAACCAATAAAGCAATTTCAATTGAAGAAAAACCTGAAAATCCAAAATCGAATTGGGCTGTAACTGGACTTTATATTTTTAATCAAAAAGCCGTTAGTTATGCAGAAGGTCTAAAAAAATCAAAAAGGGGTGAATACGAAATTACTGATATTAATAAGTTATATCTTGAAGATAAAGAGTTAGAAGTTGTTCTTCTAGGGAATGAATTTTCATGGCTAGATACCGGCACACATCATTCACTTTTGGAGGCATCAAATTTTGTTAGAAATACTGAATTAAAGTCAGGTATACAGGTCGCTGAGCTAAAGAATGTGTGACTATTCTTGAAGTGCTTCCTGGGATAATTTTGTAATAGGATTCAATAGATAGCTTATTACCGTCCTTTCTTGGCCTATTACAGAAACATCAGCAACCATTCCAGGTTGTAATTTGATTTTGGCAGCTCTTTTGAGCTCTTCTTCACTAATTTCTATTACTATTGGATAAAATGGAGGTTGGTCATTATTTTCTTGAGTAGTATTTGCTCCAACTTTTGTAACAATTCCTTCCATCTTTCCAAAAATTGATTGGTCATAAGAGGAAAAGCCAATAGAGGCTTTTTGATTTACCTGAACATAAGCAATATCTTTAGGTAAAACTTGACCTTGAATTTTAAGCTTATCATTCTCAGGTACAATCTCTGCCAATAAACTTCCTTGTTTTATATGTTGTCCTAAATTAACTGCGTTAACCTTACTAACAGTTCCGGTTATAGTAGCCTTAACTGAGGAAAACTCGAACTGTCTCTTAGTCATATCATAACGCTTTTGACTTTCGTATAATTGTAATTTTTCATCTAAAAGACGAAATTCTGAGTCAGATCCCTTCATTACCAACTTCGATAATATCTCAACTTTTCTTGTTCTAGTTTCAAGCTCATCAGTTGATATTTTGTATAATTTAGATAAATTATTATGATCAATTGTGAACATTGTATCACCTAAAGTGACTTTATCCCCAAGAGCAACATTTATTTTCTCGATTTGGCCATCAATACTTGATTGAATAATATGTACTTTTGAGTCTGGAATTACAGTGCCAGTTGCCTTAACCACTTGATTTACATTTGCTATTGAAGACCAAATAAAAAAAATAATAGTAAATGAAGCAATAATCCAAAACAATATATATTGCTTCCTATTTTTAGTCCAAGATTCTGGCAAGATATAAGGGAGAATTTTTTCGAAAGTAATTTGAATTTTTTCGATGTTAAATTTTTTTATCTTATCTAATATTTTGTTAATCATTTTAAATCTCTAGATATTTGTATTATTTTGCTGTTTCAAAATATTATTTTTATCATCAAATCTTGCTACTTTTCCATTAACTAGAATACCAATTTTATCAACTTTCGCTAAATGATTAGTTCTGTGGGTTGAAATAATAATTGTTGGTTTGTAATCAAGATCAAGAATATTACTTATAATCCGTTCTTCAGTTTCACCATCCATGGCACTAGTAGGCTCATCTAATACTAAAATTCTGGGCTTTCTAATAAAGCACCTCGCAAGAGCTATAGCTTGTCTTTGGCCCCCAGAGAGATTTGAGCCATTTTGAATAAGAGGATAATTATATCCACCAGGTAAAAGCGCTATAAAATCATGTGCGCAGGATAATTTTGCAGCCTCTATAACATCTTCTTCAGAAACATCGGAGCAACCAGCAATAATATTATCATAAATAGATGCTGAAAAAAGTTGTACCTTTTGTCCGCAGTAACCTATATGGTCTCTAAGATTTTTTGCAGGAATATTTTTTAAGTCATAACCGCTTACTGTTATGTTTCCTTTTGTGGTTTGATAAAATCCAATAATAAGTCTTAATAATGTTGTTTTTCCACTACCAATATTTCCTACTAAACCAATTTTTTCTCCATCTTCTATGGATATATTGATATTATCTAATATTTTAGTATCTTCGACCTCATAGCTTGCATCTTTAACTAAAATATTACCATTTGAAAGTTTAACTGCAGTTAAATTTTTTGTTTTTTCATCATGAGTATCTGTTTCCATTAGCTCATCAATTTTTACATAGGCTGCAAATGCGTGGTTCATTTTTGTTAATAATTGGCCTGCTTGTACTAAAGGCGACAACACCCTTCCTGATAAAATAACTACAGCTATTAGCGCACCTGCAGAAATTTGAAGTGAACCTACTAAAATCACTCCATATGTAACAACAGCAGCTTGACTTATTTGTAGTCCTGTCCCAGCGAAAGTCGTAGCAAAATTTGAAACAGATCTCGCTTTTGTAGATGCATCACTTTGCGTTTCTACACTTGAGTTCCACTTATCATGCAAAAATCTTCCTCCAGCAACTGTTCTTACTGTTTCAAGGTTACTTAAAAGCTCCATTAAAGTAGACATCTTTGATTGCTGGGTATTTAAATTCTTTTCGCTGTATCGTTTTAATATTGGCTGGACTAATGCTGAAACACCTAAAACAAGAGGAACAATCAAAATAGGTACTATTGCTAGTGGACCTGCAATTGCATATATGACTCCTAGAAAGATAAACATGAATGGTAAATCAATAAATGCAACCATACTTGCGGAGGTAAAGAAATCTCTTACGCCTTCAAATTCTCTTACTGTATGTGCAACCCCAGATGATTTAGTTAAAAAGGACTCATCGTGTGCCGTAATTTTTTCAAATAGTAAATCACAAATTGTTTTTTCCATTTTTGAGCCAGCTATATCTATAAAGTAAGCTCTCAATAATTTAACGATAAAATCAAATATTATTACTATCGACATACCGATAGTTAGCGCAACTAAAGTCGTTAAAGCGTTATTTGGCATGACTCTGTCATAAACTGTCATAATATAAAAAGCACTACCAAGCCCAAATATATTAATAAAAACTGAAGCCAAAGCTATTTGGGTATATGTTCCCTTATTGGCAAGTACCGTTCCCCAAAACCAATGTTTATCATATTCTTTTATTTTTTTTGCTTTTTCAGTCATGGTTTTATCATTATAAAAGAATTTAATGCCCTATTTTGGTGTAAAAATTGCATGTATCCATCAAGTAAGTTAATTTCGGTTATAAGAAGTATTTCTAGTTGGTTAAGCTCTTTAAAACCAGTATCAACATAAGCTTCAGGAGCAAAATTTATAATTTCTAGTCTATCTTCTATTATACCTCTTTGCTTTTTAGTATCACTAAAAGTATTGTAAACATCCTCCCTAATACTGAGAGAACTCTCAATTACGTTAATTACTTCTGCCTCTTTACCGTCATCTATTTTTCTTTCAATATCTATGTACATTTTTGCAGCTGCTGCTTTAGCTTCATAAGAAGAAACTTTAGCTTTAGCTCTTCCAAAGGTAAACAAGGGTAAAGAAAAATAAATTCCTCCACGAATATCACTTTCATTTTCATCATCTTTTAAGTCATACTTAGTATACCTTGTATTGAATCCAAATTGAGGGCGAAACTCACTTTTAGTTAAGGTTGTTTCCAGTTCCTTACCTTTATGACCTAATATAGCAAGCTCTACATCGTAACCTACACGTTTCAAATCTTTTTTTACTGAGGAAACAAAAACACTTGGAAGATATACATTTTTATAATCAGTTTTAAAAAAATATTCATACATTGCTATATCACGATTTTTTTGGGTTTTTAGTACTTGAACCTTTGAGTAAAGATCATTAAATCTAATTGAAAAAATAGCCAAATCCATAGGATCTGCAATTCCAGATTCAACACGGTCTTTAACCCTATCAAGAAAAGGCTGGACATCTTTAACAATTTTTAAACCATAATTATATAAAATATCTGATTTTATGGCCTGCAAATAAATCTTGTTAGCCTCAACAATTTGTTCAGATACTGTTTTGTCTCTTATCAAATTAGAAACAGTAAAATCATTTCTAGCCATTCCAATTCTGGCATTAATTGCACCACCAGAGTATATTGGCTGAGAAAGCTCTATTGCTGCGTCAAAACTATCATCGCGCCTTTTTCTAACAGATGATTGATCCTTTATATCACGCTTAAGAACACTATCATTAATAATTCTCATTGATAAATCTGGAAGCCTACTTCTTTCTGCAAACCTTACAGACATATCTTTTTCTTTTACTGTGGATACAGAATACAAATATTCTGGTTGATCAATAATACTTATTCTCAGAAAATTAAGATAATCAATTTCGTTAATTAAAGGAATTGAAGGGTCTACTTTACTAAAAGTTTTGTAATTATCGTTAGCTTCAGATAATCCAGGGTAACTAAATAAAAGGACAATTATTAATAATTGTATAACTTTGATCATAATAATTATCCCTTAGAGGTTTGTAGCAAAGTTAATATAAATTTATTAACTATTATTTATTTTTTTTATTCGATTTACTATTCGAATTTGATTTTTTAGAAGGTTTGTTGTCTGAATCTTCTTGCTCATTTGATTCATTGAGTTTATCAACAATTCCTTTCGAGGCAGATGCAAGTCCTTGAATTACATCACCAACTTTTGCTCCGGGTATTTCAATACAACCAGCCTCTACGATTTTTCCTTCCCCATTTATATTTGTAAGTTGAACTCTTAATATACCATTTACAAATGTAACTGACCCTAATCCGTCTACAATCATTTTGATCTCCTTTTGTTATAATGAATAGATAGGTATTATTTTTTTAAAATCAAGCTATATTAGTTCGATTCGTATTTATTTATTTATTTAACTGGATAATCGCTTAAAAAATAACGGTTTAAACTTAATAAAATCACAAGGTTTAATATTTGAAAAAAGAAATTAATGAACTAATTAATCTTTTAAGAAAAAATAATTTTCAAGAAATATTAAAAAAAAAAGATATATTGCATTCGACATTCCCAGACAATGAAATAGTTTTTGATATTCTTGGAATTGCACTTCTTAATAAGGGTTATTATGAAGATGCTATGAAAAGTTTTAAGAGAGCTTTAGTTATAAATCCTAATTTTATTCAATCTTATAATAACTTAGGTAATCTTTTGGATAATTTGGAGCGATATGAAGAGGCTATTGAGTGCTACATGAGTGGGCTTGATATAGATCCCTATAATCAACTGATTTTAAATAATATTGCAAAATCTCTTTCCAGTATTGGAAAGTTAACTGAATCAGTTATTTATTATAAAAAAGTATTACAAATTAATCCTAATTTTTTTCAGGCACATAATAATTATGGTAATACTTTAGAAAAGCTAGGACTTTATGAAGAAGCAATTATACATTACAAAAAATGTTTAGAGATCGAACCAGACTATTTTATGGCCCATAATAATTTGGGTGTTATTTTTTCATTAACTGGCGAAATTGATAAATCAATAAAATCTTATGAAAATGTAATAAAAATAAACCCAGATTATGCTCCTACATATTGGAATATGCACGGCTGTTGTAAAGATATAAATGATGCAATTTCATTATTAAGAAAGTGTGTAGGTTTAGACTCTAATTATAAGAAAGCTTATTTAACTCTCGCTTTTCTAGAGGCTTATTTAGGTAATACAGATAAATACATAGAAATATCACGATCATCTCTTAAAAATGACCCTTACATGAGATCCTTTGAGTGGATATTTTCCTTACCTAAATTGCCGCAATTATTTTTCTCAAGATGGTCTTTCTTCGATGGAATGATAGACCTTTCTTTAAAATCTCGACCTTTTTATGAGTTTGGTGTTTGGATGGGAGTTTCCTTTAAATACTTAATGAGAAGCTATAAATCAGGATATGGCTTTGATACATTTAGTGGCCTTACCGAAGATTGGTATAATGAACCTAAAGGGTATTATTCAAGTCAAAACGAAGTACCAACTATTAATGGCGGTAAGTTCATTGTTGGAGAATTTAAAGATACTTTACCTACTTTTTTTTCTAAGAAAAGGCCAAAAGCTTCTATTATAAATTTTGATGCAGATTTATATACTTCTACGTTATGCGCTTTAGAAAATTCATTGAAAATAATTGATAGTAAACTATTTTGATTTTTGATGAATTAATAGTCAACGATTCTTGGGAGATTGACGAGTTTCAAGCTTTAACAGAGTTTACAGATAAATATAATTTAGAATATGAGGTTTTAGCAATATCTATTTTTACTAAACAGGTAGCTTTAAGATTCCATGATATTTAAATAAATGGTGGGCGCGGCTGGGTTTGAACCAGCGACCCCTACGATGTCACCGTAGTGCTCTACCGCTGAGCTACGCGCCCAAATTATTAATTATAAAATGCTGTATGATATGCTTATATGATATTACTTTGCAAAAAAAAAG
>MDSV01074302.1_pt1 | contig 16399 bp, 8 predicted proteins | sample 810851 | NCBI WGS metagenome assembly MDSV01 (sample SAMN05326640, study PRJNA326480) | marine metagenome | isolation source: seawater | place: Atlantic Ocean: North East | collected 2012 | reverse complement strand
GTATCATCTGCATCTGCTTGACTGATATGGTAGGTGACAGTGTAATCATCGCTACTTTGGTCACCAAGAATGGTAGATGTTTGAGAACTAAGATCAAAACTAGAGATAAACCCATCTTTATCATCACCAACGGAATTGTCATCACATTTTATTATACTGCTAACCGCATTAGCTTTAGGAAGTACATTTATTTTTAAATCAAAGGAATTTGTTGTATTGATACATTTAGTAGTGTTGTTTTGAACTCTAACATAAATTTTTTCTCCTCCAACAACTGAATTGGTGTAAGGAGAGACTAGTCCAGTTTTTGTAGTGTCATCTGCATCTGCCTGACTAAGATGATAAGTCACTGTAAAATCACTTGAAGATTGAGTGTCTCCAAGAATTGTTGGACTTTGAGTTTCAAAATTTATTGATTGAATAATTCCATTTGTATCATCCCCATCACTGCTATCATCACAATATGTTAAATCTCCAACAGTATTAGAAACAGGATTCGGATTAACTGTAATAGTATGCTCAGTTCGACATAATATATTATCAATAGTCACTTCTAAGAAATATACGGTTGTTTTTGTTGGAGTAACTGTCAAGCTACTACTAGCTTCATCGAAAAGTGTAAACTCGGTTTTCTCTTCATTAGTATATTCACCCCATTTAACAGACGTAGTTCCGTTAAATTCAAAGACTGGCCATGAATTTCCACTATCTTGAACATTGGTCATATCATTCCATTTTTTAGCAACACCACCAAAATCAAATTGTCCATAATCTTCTTCTCCATTTTCTTCAGAACTAGGATAATCATTTGGTTCACCAGAAGCCCAATTTGCTAGTTCAGAAGTTAGTTGTCTGCCATCTAACCAGTACCATCCTTCATCAACTTTGTTATTTGGATTTAGCTCTGCAGTGTTGTATTGTTTTAGACCAAGCCAAAAGTGGTTATTAGGATTTGTTCCTGCATTAGCCCATCCTCTTTTGTTAAGTTCATCCCAAACAGCATCTTCTTCTTCTTTTGTATTTATTTGATACATAGAGGCTCCAGCGCCAAAGCTTTGAATAAGATCGTAAGCAGTTTCCCAGGGCATTGCTTCTTGTTTTAGAAAGTAATTAGATCCACCATAGGATAAAAATAAATCTAATTCAGGATGATCTTTTATAAAATCCTCTGCAGTTTGTGGAATCCCCGTAACTGAAATAGTTGTCGATTCAGTTAAACATAAAGCATCCTTTGTTGCACTTAGAGTTGGATTAGAAATAAAAGCTTTTGTTTCTGTTCTAGAAGAGCTAAAACATCCAGAACTATTAGTGACTTGTGCAAAATATTTTTTTTCATGTATTAATAACGTATTGGGATCAATTGGATCTCCTCCTGTTTCAGCTTCATACCATTGTACTGAAAGTGTTGTGTCAGGGTCTTTTATTATTAATTGAGAGACTTTTGGTTGATTAGATTCATCGTAACAATATATTTGAATAGGATCTACAATTGGTTTTGAAGGAATTGCAACAACAGTTAATGTAACTTCAGTTGAATTAGTTCCACATAAATATTCACTTGTTGAAACATTTGTTCTAAATTTATTTCCTGACATAGCTAAGGTAATTGTAGAAATACTTAGCTTATTTGTTGTTGCACCAGAATAAGTAGTATCATCTGTAATATTACTCCATTTATTGTTTGTTGCGTCATATAATTGCCATTTATAGGATACAGTTGCTTCAGCCGGATCAGGAGACCCTGCTGTTATTTCAAAGCTTACATTACCATCTTCACATTCACTTGCATCACTAGGTTGATTCGTTATAGAAATTCCTGTTCCAGCTTTTTGAAATAAATAGAGTGAGTCTCCAGTATCTTTAAGCGGATCAGGGTATGTATGGTCTTTATATTTTCCTCTAGAGTCTATCTTTCCATTATCAAAAGTAGGTTGACCTTCTCCCATAATTCCATCTCCATCTGGATCTTTATCCTCAAACCCAGCTTCTGTAAGATCATTACATGAATCATCATCACTATCTAAATCTAAGTAATCATAAATAAATGTACTGTCGGAGTCAGTATTTAAATTATAGTCAATAGTTTCAATAAATCCAGAATAAGAAGATGAGGCGTCTTTGTTAATATTTCTATGAGTAAATGTTATTGATTTACATTGTGAGGCAAAAAATTCATAAGGTGTTTCCCCGGAAGGATTAGGATTAGTTCTAAAACGAATCTCTGAAGCAGTAAATGATGTAACACCTGATTCAAACTTTCCATCATAATTTGTATCAATTAATAATCTGTCATCTGGATCCCAAACTGTAATATTTTTATCTGCAGGAAGTATACTATAGATAAAGCTTTCTCCATCAATTCTATCATGAACTACATCAGGATCTTTTGTAGCATGAAAAAAAAGGAGTTCATCTTGTCCTTGAGAATCTTTTGATGTGGTTGTTATAGTAAAAGTATTTGTTCCAGACTCAGCTTGTGCTACAGTAGATTTAAATGTCCCTGTAGATGTGCCAGTAAGTGAGTTATTTGCTGGATCTACAGTACTTTCTTTTTTTAATTCTCCTGTTAAGACTACTGTATTTGTTTTTCCATTAGTTAAAGTAAATGTAGGGTTTACTGGATCAGCAATATTTATAATTCCTGTTCCTAATGATTCTGTAGTATTTAATATTCCATCATTATCTGTATCTAAATCCAGGTTATCTATAATACCATCATTATCATAGTCTGTTGGACATATACTAATAGGAATGTCAGTTGATTTATATACTGATCCCGTACAAGTGATTGTACCTTTCACAGCATAAGTTCCAATTTCAGTAGGTCTATATGTATTATTTGTTTCACCTACAATATCACTATAAGTATCTTGACCTTCATCTTTTTTTACCCATTGTAAGCTATCATAACTTCCAGAGTTACTAACCTCAAAAGTTACATTAGAGGTTCCATCAGCAGAAATACAAGAGCCTAATGCAGAAGCAACTAAATTCAAAGACACATTTGGGTCAGAGGGAAAACCAGCATAAAAACTTCCAGAAGTAGCAGCACCACTTTGATTATAATAAGCAGAATAAAGCTCATCTGAACTGCTCACAGTTACATTTCCGGAAAGTCCAGTTACATTATAGGTTACATAATCATTTTTTCCAGTTACTGTGGATGGTCCAACAACAGAGATTCCTGCAGGCTGATTAGCAATATCCGTATTATTTATTAAAACTGAAGCAGTTCCCTTAGTAACTATAGTTACTCCACCATCCAATGTATTATCTCCAATTTCCTCGATATAAGCTATATTATTTACATCTCCACGACTTTCACAACTAAGAGGAGGAACAAAAAACATCCCTTGATTAGCTTCACTGCTTCCCCCAATTCCTTGATATGCGAATACATCCTCAGAAGATGTAACATACATGTTCCCATCACTGAATTTATTTCCTTCAATAATATAATAATCACCCTTATTTATTGTTGCTTCAGTTGATTCTTCATTAATTTTAATATTTGTATTATCATAATGTGCAACTATTAGCACGTTTTCATAAGAATCTTGTCCAGCACCTTTTACAAAGATGTACTCTTTTCCAACTTTATCTAACCCTACAATTTGATCAATACCATAATCTCTAGCTCCTCCATTTCCAAAACTTCCATTTGCTGAACCTGAATTTACAACAACATTTTTATCAGCATTAACTAGAGCTCCAATTAGACCATCTCTATTTCCAGGTATTGCGTCTGTTACTTTTAATGCAACGGTATAACTCTCTCCTCTGTTTAGTGTTATGTTTTCGATAGGGAATTGCCCAGAATAATTTTGAATAACTAGACCAGAAATATTATTACTTGTTAAGTTGACTATAGTTTGATCTTCTGTAGCCATTACAGAGAAAAAATTCAAATAATTTGTTTGATTAGTACTTGTAACACCTTGGTTGTCATAGGTCCCAATTCTAAAATTTTTTCCAAGTGCATTTTCCCCTTTACTAACCAATGCCCCAGCTTGTGCTCCTCCTCCTGCATTCATTCTTACAGAAACATAAATTACATCTTGAGCTTCAATAATATATCCTTTATCATTTGTAACTGTGCTAGTTGTAGAAGGGGCTTGAAACAATTGGGAGTAATCTGAGCTGGCAATTGGAATTTTTTTTGGATTTGCATTATTTACTATATAGGAAATTTCTTGATCAGGAGTTCCTCCAACAGGTGATATTTTAAAAGAAACATCACCATTAATTGGGGTTGAAATATAAAACCATTGGTCTAATGGCTCAGCATTTCCCTGATCTGAACTTGTCAAGGGTGGTATATAATGAATTTTACTTAATTGAGAATAACCATTTACAGTAAAAATAAATAAAAAAAGTAAAGCAAGAATTTTTTTGATCACTGTAATGTATTGATTTTTGACAAGTAACAAATATAAAAGTTTAATCTATTTTATTTAAAACCTTAGTTTTAAATATAAATCAACTATTATATTTTTGGATTAATTTTTTTGTTAATTCAATGCCATCAACTTCAGAATGGTTATTGCCTTCATATTCAATACCTAAATAACCGTCATAATTGAATTCTTCAACAATGTCCATCATTTTTTTAAAATCTATAGTAGTTTCATTTCCAAATTGATCAAAATCATAGGATTTGGCACTTACTGCTTTAGCATATGGCATTAAATCCCTCATTCCTTCATATTTATCATATTCAATATCACATGGACCATCATATAAAGATCTATTTTTTCTTTTTATACAAAAGTTTCCAAAATCCGGGAGAGTTCCGCAATTATCCAAATTAACATTTTTAATTACCTCAGCTAAATCTTTTCCATTTGAGCTATTTCCACCATGATTCTCTACTATTATGTTTATATTATAATTACCAGCAAATTCACTTAACATAGTCAGACCTTTAATTGAGTTTTCTTTCCACTTATCAAGCTGGTCTTCACCTTCTAAATTAACTCTTACTGAATGACACTCTAATTTACTTGCCATTTCAATCCACATCTTATGTTTTTCAATAGCTTCTTTTATTTCATTTAAATTACTGGATGATAAATTACCCTCATCATCTACCATAATCAGTAAGTTTTTTATTTCATGTTCTTTGGATTTATTTATTAATTCAATGGTCATTTCTTTTATGGATAACTTTTCTAATATTGGTCTATAAAGAGTAGAAACATATTCAATTGCCTCAAAACCAAGTTCTTTTGATTTTTGTGCAAAATCTAAAGGGTTAAGGGTTTTATCTAATTTAATCATTTTGTGTAATGACCATTGAGCTAGGGAAATCCCATACTTATCAACTTTATTTAAATTAGAACAAGAATAACCATTAGACATAATTATTCCTGAAGAAAGAGAGGTAATTAGTTTATTAAACTTTCTTCTTTTCATTATTTATAGAATTTCTTGATTTATTTTTTTTCTGTTATCCTCAGAATTTGTGTCTATTAATTTGTTATAAGGATCAATTCCCACCTCTAAAGGTTCCTTATCTACAACTATAGAAATTTTATTGTTTATTGATGATATCTTGTGTTTTTTTAGATATAGCTCTGTTTCTTTATCTTCCTCTTCGCCAAAAATACCAACATCTATATAATCTGATAAAAATACCGAATATTCAGCTTTTTTCATTTTATCAGTCTTGAATGAAATTGAATCTCTTTCTTGATTTCCATAAAAAATCTTTCCTTTCTCATCATTTCTATACTTACTTACTTTAAATTCTATATCAACTTGATATTTTCCATTTTCTAATTTTTTAGATTCTGTTGATACTATTTTATTTTGATAAAGAGTAATGGTTTCAAACATATCCTTAATTAAATAATTTAAAGAATCAGGAGTTACTTCTTTTACATGATTTACAAGATCAATAGTAGTAGTGTAGGGGGGGGCTTGAAAAGCTACTTTCTTTACATATTTACTAAGAGCATTGTTTAATTTTTTTTCTCCTATATAATCACTTAATGCATAAAAAATTAATGAACCTTTCTGATAATGAATGTATCCTTGACCATCATTGTACATAAGGGCATTTTCTCTTTTACTTTCAAAAGTTCGGGATGTTAAATATGTATCAAGAGATCTTTTTAAAAACTTTCGCATTTTCTTTTTACCATTAACTTTTTCAATAACTTTTAACGAAACATACTCTGATAAACTTTCAGAAAGCATAGTAGCTCCAAGGACATCTGCACCAATTACTTGATGAGCCCACCATTGATGGGCAACTTCATGAACAGTTACAAAAAATGCGTAGTCGTTTCCTCCTTCTTCAGAATCATCTACATCAGCAATAAATCCAATACTTTCAGAAAATGGAATGGTATTAGGAAAAGATTGTGCAAATCCACCTGAAGTTTTAGGAAACTCTATTATTCTTACCTGTTTATGCTGATACGGACTAAAATTTTCAGTACAATAATCAAGAGAAGCTTTCATTCCTTTAATCATTCTATCCAAGTTGTATTCATGTCCTTTGTGATAGTATATTTCTAAGTTTACATCATTCCATTTATCTTTTTTCACTTCATATTTTGCAGAATTAAATGCATAAAAGTTTAAGATCTTACTGTCCATTTTATAGTGAAAATATCTTCTATCTCCCTCAACCCATTCTTTCTGTAGATATCCTGGTGCAATGGCAATTTGGTCTTTAGAAGTACTAACTGTAGCCTCAAAGTCAATCCAATCAGAATCCTTTGATATATATGTATTTCCAAGTGCTGTCGAATCTGAAGGATAAGGTTTCAATTCATTTGGAGGTAAATCATATTTTTCTCTTGTTTTATCATCAGTTAATTCACCTCCGCTGTATCCAAGTCTAGGGAAATATGAGCTATTTATGAATGTTCCGTTATAAATTACACTCGAATTATTTCTCAATAATGTGTTGGGTTTGTTTTTAACTGTGAAAGCTAATTTTAAAGTATCTCCAGAAAACAACGGTTTTTTTAATTTATAGATATCAAAATTATATAATGTATCTTCAGAAACTAAAGAGTTTTCTTTATCAAATTTAAAAGTACTTAAAGCTGAGTTATGGTCTAAAAATATACTATCAATTGGTTCTGTTGTTTTATTTATCATAATGTACTCACCAGAGGCATTAATGTTTCTTAATTTAGGATAAATATTTACATCTACATTAACAGAGACAATTCTTGGTTGTTTGTATTTCTCATATTTTTTATATTTTTTTTCCCATTCGACTGCTTCAATTTCTCGTTCTTTAGATGAAGTCCTGTCATTTAAAATGTTATTTGTATAATAAATATATCCTCCAATAGAAATGAATAAAATTGTGAAAATGGAAATTAAAAAGGGATACTTACCATTAAATCTAGATTTTGCAATAATTAATTTTTCTCTGAAATTGTTAGGTAAGCCTCTAATGTAAAATAGTGCTGTCAAAATATAGAAGATTATTCCCAAACAAAGCCAATAAAAATTATATATAAAATAGGGACCCAATCTTGATCCATATCCATTCATGTCTGAATATGAAAATCCTGGCCCTTGATTGTATTTAAAAATTGATTGTTCTATTCCTGCTAATTGCGTTAGTGGAATACCTATCAATAGAACTATCATTACAAATAATCCAACATATGGGTTACTAATTAGAGTTTGAATAAGAAATGCTAGAAATGCCCAAATAATAAAATAAATAAGGTTTAATGCTAATAACTCATAAATGTAAAGACCTATTTCATAATCATAGAAACCTTGGAAGGTTTGAAATAATAATCCTGTAATCATTATTAAAGAAAGAAGGACTAATTGCATTTTTAAAATTGCCAGGAACTTGGACCCTAAAAGGACCCAGTTTGGGATCGGTGTTGTATCAATTAATTGATTGATATTAGAAATTCTAGACCTATGAATTAAAATACCCGCATAAAGAAATGTACATATATTAATTGCTAGAGTAAAGGTCGATCCAGCTTCTAACATTCTCCAAGTTCTGGGAAGGGTTGAGGTTCCAAAAATATTTCCAAGTTCAAAAAGACCTATTAAATTAATTAATAATCCAGCTAAAACTATTGAAATAAAAGGCCAGCTTTTTACAATAAATAAAAAATCAATATTTGATAATTTCCAAAGTGATTTTAAATCATTTTTAAACGAAAAATCAAGATTTATTTTAGGTAAGTTTATTTTTACAATTCCTCCAAAATTTGATTTTGTTGTTCTTTTAGAATCTTTTTTGTTAAAATTAATTGTAAAGGCATTTTGACTAAAGCTGAAAAGCTTATATATGGTGGTGAAAAGTGCTATTCCAACTGCTGCCCAAATTAATCTATTATAAATTAAAACCCCTTTTATTGGAATATAGAATTCATTTTGTTCTGAAACTGTCCAGTATCTAGTATAATAGCTAATTGCTGAATCCCCAAAAGGGTCTAAAATTGCGGCAATAAACCTTTTTTCAGGATCATCAAAAAGACTAACTAAAAATCCTTGAGATATTAATAAAATTAATACAGTAATAAACCCAGCTGAGATATTTCTCGTAAAAGTTACAATTCCAAAAACTATAGCTCCCATAAAAAGCATGTTAGGAAGAATATAAATTAGATAAATGTCTAAGTATGATCTTATATCAAATGATGTTACTATATCTGGATTTGTTCCAGGAAGAACAAACCCAAGGGCAATTCCCAAACCAATTATTAATACTATAAGATTAACAATAAAAATTCCACTAAAAAACTTGGCAAATAAATATTCTGCTTTTGTAAATGGATAAGAATATAAAATTGTATGCATTTCAGATTTATAATCTCTATAAACAGCAACTCCAATTATTGAAGGATAAAGGAAAATAATTAGTCCAGTTAATCCTCCAAATAATCCTGTTATTCCAAGTGGAGAGTTAACAATCTTTGAAGAACCTGTTGTAACAGTCAAGAAATCAAAAAGTCCTGCAGCTGAACCAGACATCATTAAGGCAATGAAAAGAAAAATAAGTGAGTATATATATAAGGCTGGTCTTCCAAACCAATACTTTATTTCATTAAAAAAAATAGTAAAAAACATATATAATTTATGGTTAATTTATTAAATAAGGATTATTGATCCTTTTTTAGTGCAATGAAATAAACATCGTCTAATTGAGGTTCTGTTCTCTTAAAACCTAATTCAGGTTTTTTTTCTGAATGAACCCTTATGGTTAAAGTGTTATCAACGTTATAATTAGATGATAAAATATTAAAATTAACCTCTGCTTCATCCAATTCTTCTCTTTTAACAATCTTGGTCCACATTTGATTTTTAATTTCCTTAGTAGCTTCAATAGGTTTAATATGTTTTAGTATTCTTCCTCCATTTAATATAGCCATATCATTACATAACTCTTTTACGTCATCAACAATATGGGTTGAGAAAATCACAGTACAATTTGTTCCAACCTCTCTTAAAACATTTAAAAATCGTTGTCTTTCAGCTGGATCCAATCCTGCTGTAGGTTCGTCTACAATAATTAATTTAGGGTTGTTTAAAAGTAACTGTGCTATTCCAAAACGCTGTTTCATTCCCCCAGAATAACCGTCAACATTTTTCTTTTTAACATCTTGAAGATTAGTAATATCTAAAAGTTCATTTACTAGTTTGTCTCTTTTATTTTTGTTAGAAATTCCTTTTAATAGAGCAAAATAATTCAATAATTCTTCAGCAGACATTTTTGGATAAACTCCAAAAGATTGAGGAAGATATCCCAAAATTTTTCTCAAAGACAATTGATCTTTTAAAACATCTATTTCATTAAAGTTAATATCTCCTGAATCTGGTGACTGAAGTGTTGCTATAGTTCTCATTAATGTAGATTTACCAGCTCCATTTGGTCCTAAGAGACCAAACATTCCTTTTCCTATATTTAAAGTGATATTGTCTAAAGCTTTTACTTTGTTACTGTAAGTCTTGTTTAAATTATTGATTATTAATTTCATATTGAATTTTGAAAAAAAATTAAGGTTTCGAAGATATAAAGAATATCTATGCTATTATAATTTTTAGTAATTTTTAATCATATAAAATAATTATAAAAATTGTAATTTAGAATTAATGATTGAATCTTATAAAAGAAAAGTTAAACTAGAAGATAATTATGATGCAATAATAATTGGATCAGGAATGGGTAGTTTAACAACTGCTGCATTACTTTCAAAAGAAGGAAAAAAGGTAATCGTTTTAGAAAGACATTATACAGCTGGCGGTTTTACTCATGTTTTCAAAAGAAAAGGATATGAGTGGGATGTTGGTATCCATTATATTGGAGAGGTTCAGAATTTAAATAGCCCCATTAGAAAAATGTTTGATTACATTTCTAATAAAAACCTTAAATGGGAGGATATGGGCGATATTTATGATAGAATTATCATTGGAGATAAGAAATATGATTTTGTAAAGGGTGTTGAAAATTTTAAAAATAAACTGATTTCATACTTTCCTGATGAAACTAAGGCTATTGAAAATTATATTCAAACAATTTTTGAATGTAATAAGGCTATGAAGAAGTTTTATATGGAAAAAGCATTACCTAGTATTATTAGTTTTTTATTTGGTTTTTTATTTAGAAAAAAATATTTAAAATATTCTTCAAAAACTACATATGAAGTAATTAATTCATTAACTCAAAATCAAGAACTTATAAAAGTTTTAACTGCTCAATATGGAGATTATGGTTTGCCTCCAAAACAAAGTAGTTTTGCCATGCATGCTTCTGTTGTTAAACATTACTTTAGGGGAGGAAGTTTTCCAATTGGTGGTTCATCAGAGATTGTCAAAACAATTAATCCAGTTATTGAAAGATCTCAGGGTAAAATTTTAATTAAGGCAGAGGTAAAAGAAATAATTGTAAAAAATAAGAAAGTTGTAGGGGTTTTAATGGATGATGGAAAAAAGATTTTTTCAGATCTAATAATTAGTGGAGTTGGGGTTTTTAACACTTACAATAATTTAATAAATAATGAATTAAGTTTAAAATATGGATTTAAAAGTTATTTAAAGTCAGTAAATCCATCAGTGGCTCATGGATGTATGTATATTGGGTTAAAAGGAACAGCAAAAGATTTGAATCTCCCAAGACACAATCTATGGATTTATCCTGATAAAATAGATCATGATTCATTAGTTAAAAATTATTTGAAAGATCAAAATGCTGATTTTCCTCTAATATATATTTCATTTCCATCTGCTAAAGATCCTACTTGGAATACAAGATATCCTAATACTAGTACAATTGATATAATTACTTTATTGCCTTATGAAGCTTTTGCTAAGTGGGAAGGTTCATCATGGAAAAAAAGAGACGAATCTTATGAGAAATTAAAAGATTCTATCTGTCAGAGGCTTTTAAGTCATTTATTTAAACAATTGCCTAATTTGAAAGGTTCTATTGACCATTATGAGCTGTCTAGCCCATTAACTACAAAGAATTTTGTTAATTACCAAAAAGGAGAATTATATGGCTTAGAACATACACCAAAAAGATTTAGTCAAAAATTTTTAAAACCTAAAACATCCATTAAAGGTTTATACCTAACAGGACAAGATATTGTAAGTGCTGGAATTGGTGGTGCTCTTTTTTCAGGATTAATAACTGCGAGTTCAATAACCGGAATAAATTTTATGAAAAAAATTTATAAATAAAATATATGGATATAAAAATTAGTATGTCTTATATAGATGACGAAAAATTTAGTGTTAAAAATAATTCTGGAAATAACTTAATAGTTGACATGTATGCTGAGAATAAAAAAGAACATATGTCTCCAATGGAACTTTTATTATCAGCATTAACAACATGTGCAGCGGTTGATATAGTATCTATGATAAAGAAAAGAAGACGAGATTTTAAAGATATCAAGGCAATTTCATCAGGAAAAAGAGTTGATGATTCTCCTAGATATTATAAATCTATTGATATAAAATATTTGATTTTCTCCTCCGATTTAAAAGATAATGAAGCTGAACGTTTTATTTCTTTAGCAATAAGTAAGTATTGTTCCGTGGGCGCAACAATTAGACCCGATACAATTTTAAATCATTGTTTTGAAATAATTAGAGATTAAAACAAAAGATTATTAAATTAACTTTTTAAAAAATTAATTAAAATGAAAAAAATTACTTACCTAATATTTATAATTTTTATTATCGCCTGCAATAGAAATACCAATAAAGAAAAAAGTAATGATTTTTTTATTGAAATTTTCTCTAATTCTGATCAAAATATAGTTGATTTAGATTCTAAAATTGAGATTATAGCAGATTCTTTAATTGTAGCAGAAGGACCTCTATGGAGTAAGGAAATGAATTCATTATTATTCACTGATGTTGCTGCCAATAAAATTTATAAATGGAATGAAAAATCTGGATTATCTGATTATATGATTCCTAGTGGATATACAGGATATGCACCTAATTTTGAAACTGGATTAATTGGAGCTAATGGATTAATCTATGGGAATGATGGAAGCCTTTATTTATGTCAACATGGTGATAGGAGAGTGGCTAAATTAATAAAATTAGATGATGATGTTCCTAAATTTGAAACGGTAATTGATAAATATGAAGGAAAGTTTTTTAATAGTCCAAATGATATGATAATGGATAGTAATGGAGATATATATTTTACAGATCCTCCTTATGGATTTTTTAATCCACAAGAAAGAAAATTTAATAATAAGTTTAAGGAATTAAATTTTAGTGGAGTTTATAAGTTTTCTATTTCAGGTGAATTATCACTTATCTCATCTAATCTTAGTCTTCCTAATGGAATTACTCTTTCTAATGATGAAAATTACCTTTTTGTAAATAATTCAGATGATAAGAATCCTATTATAACTAAATATAATATTAAAGATGATTTTAGTTCAGAGTTATTTTTTGATGGTACAGAACTTTTAAAAGATTATGGAGGAGGTTTTGATGGTTTAAAAGTTCATTCCTCAGGAAATATATTTTCAACTGGTCCAGGAGGGGTTTTGATTATTTCTCCTAATGGTGAATTGATTTCAAGAATTAATTTTGGAGGTGGTGTTACTAATTGTAATTTTGATGAAGATGAGAAATTTCTTTATGTAACAGGTTTTGGATTTGTAGCAAGAGTTTCTTTAAATTAAATATATATAAATGAACATTTTAGAAATAACAACTGTTTTATTGCTTTTAGCATCATTTTTTTCAATCATAAACTTGAGATTACTTAAGCTTCCTCAAACTATTGGTTTGATGATTCTTGCAATATGCTTATCTCTAATTGTTTTAACAATTGGAGTGATTTTTCCGGATTTTTTAGAAATTATTACTGGAATTACTAAAAGTTTTGATTTTAGTATCCTTCTAATTGATGTAATGTTACCATTTCTATTATTTGCAGGAGCGATTAGTGTTGATGTTCATGAACTTTTAAAGGACAAGGTTACAATTCTTTTTCTGGCAAGTTTTGGGGTAGCATTCTCAACTTTCGCTGTTGGTTCTGGAATTTTTTGGTTGATAGATCAGCCTTTCTTTGGTTTAAACGATCTAGGTCTTTCGTATGTTGATTGCCTATTATTTGGGGCTTTAATTGCTCCAACTGATCCTATTGCAGTTCTTTCTATAGTTAAAAAAATGAATTTATCTTCAGTAACTGAAACACGAATTGCTGGAGAATCTCTTTTTAATGATGGAATAGGAGTGGTTATTTTTCTTACTCTTTTAAAAATTAAATTAATGGGAGTTGAAAATGTTACACCTGAAGGAGTTAGCATGTTGTTTGCAACGGAAGTTATTGGTGGAGTTGTTTTGGGATGTGCTTTAGGATATTTTGGTTTAAAACTCGTTAAATATATTGAAAATCAACATATAGAATTAGAAGTTTTAATAACACTTTCATTAGTTCTATTAGTTACTGTACTTGCTAACCAATTTCATTTTTCTGGTCCTTTAGGAGTTGTAATGATGGGTTTATTTTTAAATAGAAACATTGATACTGATAAGATAGAAGATGGAGTTCAAAAAGCAATGGGTGAATATGTGTATAAATTTTGGCACTTATTAGATGAAACTTTAAACGCGATATTATTTATTTTAATTGGCCTAGAAATTATTCCTATATTCCAGAATTTTGTTCCTGCATATTTTTTAATTTCTATAATTACTATTATCCTGGTTGTTGTTTCTAGAGGAATAGGAGTTTCTGTTCCAATTATGATATTATCAACATATAAAAAGTTTGAAAAGAGTACATCATTAATTATAACTTGGGGAGGTTTACGCGGAGGTTTAAGTATAGCATTAGCGTTAAATTTGCCTGATCAAATTGGTGATGGTAAAAACCTAATACTTTTTCTAACCTACATGGTAGTTTTGTTTACAATTGTATTTCAAGGTCTAACATTAGAAAAGTTAGCAAAATAATCTCACTTACTATTTTGGAAATATTTTTCGTATTTTAACAATATGAAAAACATATTTTCCTTAGTTAGTTTATTATCTTATTTTTTTGTGTTTGGACAAAACACTGCTCCAGTAGCAAATAATCAAACTGTTTCAACAGATAAAAATAAAGATGTTGATATAACTCTTGTTGCATCTGATGCTGATGGAGATGTTTTAACTTATATTATTAAATCTTTACCAGCTAATGGTACTTTGAAAAATGGAACTACTGTTATTTCTCAAAATGATCTTCCTTTATTTTTATCTTCTTCAACTGTGAAGTATACCCCTAACTCAAATTGGTCTGGATCAGATTCATTTACTTTTGTAGCAAGAGACCTTTCTATTTCAGCTTTTGCCGCTGCAAATGGTTTAACTGTTATAAATAACAATGGTGTTCCAGTTAGCCACAATAAACCAGCTGGAAAAACTTATTATCTTATGGAAAGTAGTCCTAAAAGAATGGATTGGCCTGATGCTAAAACATTAACCGATTCTTATGATGGAGCTCAAATGTTTGTGCCGTTTAATAAAACAATGGATCAATCAATTTATGATGCTCTTAAATCTATGAACAGATTAGACGGACCATTTTGGTATGGCCTTAGTCAAGATAGAAACGCTAGTGATTATTCAGAACCTGGTGGAGGATGGTATTGGGTGGATGGAGTTAAATTAGGTTCAAGTGAACGCCCATATACAAATTGGCATAGTGGCGAACCAAATAATGCTGGCGGAAATGAAGATTATGCTCAGTTTAATCGTTTTATTGGAGGTTTTACTTGGAATGATATGCAAGTTGGTAACACACAATCTTATGCATTATTTGAATTTTCATTAAAAGATGATGGTAGTGAAAGTAATGTAGCTACCGTTACAATAAATGTATCAACAACTGGATTTAATCTTCAGGATGATAATAATAAAATTACAGTTGGTAGTTGTACTTGTAATGGAACAAAAGATGGCTTTTTAGTTTTATCTGTTGAAGATAATTCATATGACTATACAATTACTGTTAGCGGTTTAGATAATCCAATTACAATAAAAGGTGCTAATAAAACTGCTACTGTTCCAGGTTTAGGTAAAGGAAAATACACTATTTGTTTTAAGGTAGATGGTCAATCCAATTATGAACAATGTTTTGAAGCAACTATTACAGAACCAAATGGAATATAAATAAATTATAAAATGAAAAAACCATTCTCCATTCTCTTTTTTTTAACTTCTTTATTTATTTTAGGTCAAAGTAATCCATGTACTAATACTTCAACATTAACTGTCAGTGGAGATTTTAATGTTACAGCTTCTGGAACTTATCCTATGATAATTCCTCCACAAAATATAACTGGATCTGGTTCAGGATCCCAGGTTTTTAGAAAAAATGTAGATATTAAACTTACACTTGGTTCCGGAGATATTTTTGAAAGTTGTGTAGTTAAATTAGATCTCCAAGATTTTGATGATGGCTTACAATTTGATATTGATGGAGTAAATCTTTTAAATTTTCAACAAAAACATTGGGACAATACATTTGGTGCTAATACAACTGAATTTAATGGTAATGGAAGATTTGTAACATCTGGTAGTATGTGGACCCCATGGTCTGGTCAAGGAAATCCAAAACTTGAAATTTCAACTGGAAAAGTACAGTTAATGGTAGATACAAAAAATGGTACTCGTGAAGATGCATTGCCTTTTATGGATAGTACTGTAGCAGATTGGAAATTGATTTCAACTTTTACTTATGATTGTTTAGCAGGCTTTAATTTACTTATTGGAAATCAAAATGGAGGTGGAGGTCCCTCAGGAATTAATGCAAAATTAACAGTTGAAGCATATGTAGGTCCTTGTGATACAGCAGGAAGTTTTAATCTTCAGGATGATAATAATAAAATTACAGTTGGTAGTTGTACTTGTAATGGAACAAAAGATGGCTTTTTAGTTT
>MDSV01139059.1_pt1 | contig 16406 bp, 17 predicted proteins | sample 810851 | NCBI WGS metagenome assembly MDSV01 (sample SAMN05326640, study PRJNA326480) | marine metagenome | isolation source: seawater | place: Atlantic Ocean: North East | collected 2012 | reverse complement strand
GGTGTTTTGATTGATGACTTGATCACGCTTGGAACAAACGAGCCGTATCGTATGTTTACAAGTCGCGCCGAGTATCGTCTCACTCTGCGGGAGGACAATGCGGATATTCGGTTGACCTCAATTGGACGTGATCTTGGCCTGGTTGATGATGAGCGCTGGGAATTCTTTACGCGCAAATCAGCTGCCGTGAAGGCTGAACTGGAATTTTTGGAGAAGACCCTAATTCATCCAAATACCGCAGAAGCTGAACGCTTGAACATGCTGTTGGAGAAACCAATCAGTAAAGAATACCGACTGTCAGAATTATTAGCACGACCGCAGTTGAGCTATGCGGCGCTGTCTGCGGTTATTAATAAAACCCCGGAAAAGGCAGATGCAAACGAAGATTCTATGTCGCAGCGGATAGAAAAGCAGGCGCGCCAGCAAGCCGATATTAAAATTAAATACCAGGGCTACATCGAGCGACAATCAGAAGAGATTACTCGCGTCAAGCGACAGGAAAACACAGCGATCCCGCTGGAGTTTGATTACACGGTAGTGCAAGGGTTGTCTGCGGAGCTTACACAAAAACTTGAAGCTGCCAGGCCTGAAAATATCGGTAGAGCGTCGCGACTGCCGGGGATGACACCAGCCGCCATTTCACTGTTGTTGATTTATCTGAAAAAGTTTAGAGGCACGACTCGAAAAGCTAGTTAAGCAAGTGACCTAAACTTTATTTGAATGCACTGCGTTCAACTTCCCTTTCATATGTCTCTTAACACTCAACTATCGAATGGATTGGCGGCGCTGAATCTGCAGGTTAAGGCAGAACAGCGGCAAGCGCTGATTCGTTATCTGGAACTGATTCAAAAGTGGAATCGCAGTTTTAACCTGGTGGCGAATAGCAGCGACCAGCAGTTACTGAATAAACACTTATTGGATTGTCTTGCAGTGACCCCCTATGTGAGCCTGAACGCTGGCCAGAGAATACTCGATGTCGGATCTGGGGCTGGCTTTCCTGGAATCCCTTGGGCGATCCTTTACCCCAATACGCGTTTCGTTCTGCTTGATAGTAATGGCAAGAAAACCCGCTTCCTGTTTCAGACTAAGACCGAGCTGCAGCTGGCCAATGTGGAGGTGGAGAATTGTCGTCTGGAGCACTATCAAAGTCCTGGGCAAATTGATATTGTGACCTGCAGGGCATTCACTAGCCTGGCCGAGACACTGGAAAAAGCACGCCACTTGATGACGCCCGGAACCAGTCTATTGGCGTTAAAGGGGCGCTATCCAACGGCCGAGCTGGCTGCGCTGCCGCCAGACTGCAAGGCGCTTTCCGTCACAGAAATTCAGGTCCCCGGCATTGACGGTGAAAGGCATTTGGTAGAAATAGGAACCAGCGCTGAGAGTGTTCCTACAATCGATTCCACAATAGGGTAAACTGTCGCCAACGAAATTGAGATGGCGAATCATTAAAGATCGGCATCAATTAATCAGGAAGTCAGATTGAGTAAAGTACTGGCCATTGCTAATCAGAAAGGGGGTGTGGGTAAAACCACTACCTCGGTAAACCTGGCGGCATCTCTGAGCGTGACGCGCAAGAAAGTCTTGCTTATTGATATGGACCCACAGGGAAATACCACCATGGGTTCAGGCGTCAACAAGAACGAGCTCGAGCTCTCGATCTATGACTTGCTCACAGGTCAGGCTCAATTCGACGAGGTGGTCATTCGCCCTGAAGAATCAGATTATGACTTGTTGCCTGCCAACGGGGATCTGGTGGCGGCTGAAGTCGAGCTGATTGCCCTGGAAAACCGTGAACTACGACTCAGGGAAATCGTAGAAGCGAATCGAGAGCGTTACGATTTCATTGTTATCGATTGTCCGCCGTCACTGAATATGTTGACCATCAATTCCCTGGTGGCCGCAGATGGGGTAGTGATTCCCATGCAGTGCGAATACTATGCGCTGGAAGGTTTATCGGCGCTGATGGATACGATTCGAGCGATTCAGGAACGCATCAATCCAGCGCTGAAGATCGAAGGTATTCTGCGGACCATGTACGACCCGCGCAATAAATTGACCAGTGAAGTCAATGGGCAGCTATTCAATTATTTTGGAGATGCGGTATATCGGACCGTTGTACCGCGCAATGTGCGTCTCGCTGAGGCGCCAAGCTATGGCAAACCGGTAATTAAATATGACCGCCAATCGCGCGGCGCCATCGCCTATCTGGCCCTAGCGGGAGAACTACTCCGACGCGATGATGAGTCAGCCAGGGCGTTAAACTAAAACACAAGTTCAGGCCACCATATTAGTGACAACTCACTAACCCCCAGGGTCGCCGAGGCTGAACCTGATATATGAACGATAAGAAGAAACTTGGCAAAGGTCTTGATGCGCTGCTTTCCGCTGGCAGTACGCAGACTATGGCTAGCCTGCTTGGGCGCAGGCCCAGGGAACCCGACGCAGCCCCGCCTGCTGCTGCTCCGGACAAAGATGGTGATCTAAAGAATATCCCGATTGACCTCATTCAACGTGGTAAGTACCAGCCGCGGACGGACATGCATGAGGGGGCTCTGGAAGAGCTAGCCGCATCGATAAAGAATCAGGGGGTCATGCAACCCATCGTGGTTCGCCCTATCTCCTCCGAAAAGTATGAAATCATCGCCGGTGAGCGCCGCTGGCGCGCCACACAAATGGCTGGGCTCGATACCATACCCGCTATCGTAAAGCCGGTCGGCGATGAAGCCGCCATCGCCATGTCGCTGATAGAGAATATCCAGCGGGAAAACCTCAACCCCATCGAAGAAGCCATGGCGCTGAAACGTCTGCAGGACGAGTTTGAGCTGACCCAGCAGGAAGTTGCCGATGCGGTGGGCAAATCCCGTGTCACTGTAACCAATCTGATCAGGTTGATTGGCCTGCATATTGATGTGCGCCGCATGCTCGAGCACGGCGACCTTGAAATGGGCCATGCTCGGGCCCTGCTGTCCTTGCCAGACGAGCAGCAGACGCAGGCCGCTCGCACAGTTGCAGGTAAGGGCCTGTCGGTCCGTCAAACCGAAGCGCTGGTTAGGCGTCTCATGTCAGGCAATTCAACGCAGCCGGCCGGCAAGATTCTTGACCCGGATATCAAAAACCTGGAAGACAGCCTTGCGGATAAACTAGGTGCCAAGGTGATGGTTCAGCACAGCGCCAAAGGCAAAGGCAAGCTGGTAGTCAAATACAACAGCCTCGATGAACTTGACGGGATTCTTTCCCACATAAATTAGTCACACACAGGGCTTATGGCAGTGTTTTTTCAGAACCCAAAAGCCCATTTTATCTGCCCTTTATCTCCCCTTTGTCAGCCCTGTTATTAGCCCCTATCCGGGCCTCTACCTTAGCCCCGCACAGGGCCGTAAAACCCCGGTGTTTTAAGGCGAAAATTGATACTGGGACGTAGTTGCGATAGCCCATCAAAGCCCCTATAATGCGCGTGCTTTGAGTCTGGTGGACTCCAAAAGCACAGACTTTTTCGGGGATTCAGCGTGTTAAGCCCGCTGTCCACACCGAAACGGCAATACCCAAACTGGCGAACCTGAAAGAGAGCTGGCGTCCGTATTAATCGTGACTACTATTAAGGCTCCTTCCATTTCTAGCATTATCGGCGGCCAAATTGGCGCAGTGGTCCTGTTGGCTCTGATCGGTTTCGGTTTATCAGGCATACAGACAGCTCTGTCTTTAGGACTTGGTGGTCTGGTCTGTTTTATTGCCAATACAGTGTTTACGCTGAAAGCCTTCAAGTATCGGGGTGCTTCCGCCACTGAGCAAATAGTAAAAGAATTCGTCTCGGGAGAGATTTATAAAATCCTCCTGAGTGGGGTCGGTTTCGCTCTGACCTTTATCTATGTACCAGCTGCGACACCTTTGCTGGCGTTGTTGGGTTACATCGCTGTATATCTGGTCGGAATGGTTAGCACCATGCATGTGGTGAGAACCTATAACCAGGCTGGAATTTGAGAAAGAACTCACTAATTAGTTAAGCGAGAGGAAGCAAGTCCTAAAATGGCTTCAGCTGGATACGCGGAAACCCCCCAAACCGCAACAGAATACGTTTCTCATCACCTGACCAATCTCACGTTTGGTAAGATCGATGGGCACTGGGCGTTTGCACACTCCCCAGAGGAAGCTGCAGAAATGGGCTTCTGGGCAATTAATGTCGACTCCATGTTGATGTCTGTGCTTCTGGGTGCGTTGTTTGTTGGCCTCTTCAAATTTGTTATCACTCGCATGACTGTTGAAGCACCAAAGGGCAAGAGCTGGCAAAACGTCATTGAGATGATTGTTGAGATGGTGCAAGAGAGCATCAAAAATAGCTTCCACGCCCGCAATGACATGATGGGCCCGCTGGCGCTGACTATTTTCGTCTGGATATTCATGATGAATGCGATGGATCTGGTACCGGTGGACTGGATACCGCTGCTGGCGCAAACCGTTATGGGCGATTCTCATGCCTACTTCCGCGCGGTTCCTACAACAGATCTCAATATCACCCTTGGCTTCGCGGTCAGCGTGTTCTTCCTTATTATCTTTTACAGCATCAAGGTTAAGGGTCTGGGTGGTTTTTTAGGCGAGTTCGCTTTCCAACCTTTTGGAAAATACGCAATACCCCTGAACTTATTGCTTGAGTTGCCCGGCTTTCTGGCCAAGCCAGTTTCCCTGGCACTGCGACTCTACGGAAACTTTTTTGCGGGCGAGACCATTTTCCTGGTGATCGCATTGCTCGGATACTGGCAACTGCCCCTGCACTTCGGGTGGGCGGTATTCCACATTTTGGTTGTGACCTTGCAAGCCTATCTATTCATGATGCTGACGATTGTGTATCTGGATCAGGCCCATACGGACCACTGATTTTTAATTAACATTTAACGACTATTTGTAAAACACGGAGACTCTAATGGAAACAGTACAGGCTTTTACTCTGCTGGCGGCTGCCATCATATTTGGTATCTGCGGAGCCGGCACAGCCGTAGCTTTCGGTAACCTGGGCGGCAAGCTGATCGAAAGCTCAGCCCGTCAGCCGGAACTTGCGCCGAAGCTGCAAACCCAGTTCTTCCTGGTTGCTGCGTTCGTGGACGTAATTTCTATCATTGGTGTGGGTATCGCGTTCCTGTTCATCTTCGCCAATCCTTTCATCTAAGGGAAACGACTGATCAGTCCTGTCATGACAGGGCAGTTGTTCACCAAGACTGAAGGAGACGCTTCATGAATCTCAACGCCACTATAATTGGACAAAGCATCGCTTTCGCGTTCTTCGTCTGGTTCTGCATGAAATTTGTTTGGCCCCCTATTGTGGCCATCTTGGAAGAGCGCGCCAACAAGATCGCTGAGGGTTTGCAAGCAGCAGACCGGGCAGAACAAGACCTTGTTCTGGCCCAGGAAAGATCGACGGAGCAGGTGAAAGAGGCTAAGCAGGAAGCAGCCGCTATTATCGATTCTGCGAATAAGCGGGCCGCTCAGATTGTCGACGAGGCCAGGGAAAATGCTCGTGAAGAAGGCCAGCGCATTATTGCCGGGGCCAATGCAGAAATTGAGCAGGAGATAAATCGGGCTAAGCAACACCTGCGAGAGCAGGTCGCTGCACTGGCCGTAGCGGGGGCGGAAAAGATCCTGGAAAAATCCGTGGACCAGGCCGCCAACGAGGAAATGCTCAGCAAGCTCGCTAGCGAACTGTAATTCAGATAGCAGGAACCGGATAAGGCAATATAAATGGCCGAACTAACCACAGTGGCACGACCCTATGCCAAGGCAGCGTTTCAGGTAGCACTTAACGATAATGCCCTGGATGATTGGTCGCGCATGCTCGCGCTGGCGGCAGCCATCTCTCGGCACGACCGTGTGCGATTATTGCTGCAGGCGCCAGCGCTTACTTCGAATAAGGTAGCCGAGTCTTTTATCGATATCTGTGGTGATGAGTTAAACGACAAAGCCAAGAACTTTGTACACCTACTGGCAGAAAACAAGCGCATCATCCTGTTTGCGGAAATAGCCAGGAATTATGAAAACCTGAGAGCCCAGCAGGAAAAATCACTCGATGTAGAGGTCATTACTCCCTACGAGATCAGCAGTGCAGTGTCGGATCAACTGGCCGCTGCCCTGAAGTCTCGTCTGCAGCGGGAAGTAAAGCTGGCGACCCGCACTGACCAGAGTCTAATAGGTGGTGCTGTGGTCCGAGCCGGTGACACGGTGATTGACAGTTCTGTGCGCGGCAAATTAGCCAAGTTGACTGAATCAATTAATTCCTGAAACGTTCAGGAACAAAGGAAACAAGCATGCAACAACTGAACCCATCCGAAATCAGTGAAATTATCAAGCAGCGCATAGAGTCGCTGGATGTCACTGCCCAGGCCAAGAATGAGGGCACAATTGTAAGTGTGTCTGACGGTATTATCCGCATCAATGGTCTTGCTGATGTGATGTACGGTGAGATGATCGAATTCGAAGGCGGTATTTACGGAATGGCCCTAAACCTCGAGCGTGACTCTGTTGGCGCGGTGGTGCTGGGTGATTATCTGAGCCTGACAGAGGGTCAGTCCTGTAAGTGCACGGGCCGAATTCTAGAAGTACCGGTAGGCCCAGAGTTGGAAGGCCGCGTAGTCGACGCGCTGGGTAAGCCCATCGACGGCAAAGGTCCCATCGAATCCAAGATGACCGACGCTGTTGAAAAAGTGGCACCTGGTGTAATTGCACGCCAATCAGTATCTGAACCTGTGCAGACTGGTCTCAAGTCTATCGACTCGATGACGCCGGTTGGGCGAGGTCAGCGCGAGCTGATTATCGGAGACCGTGAGGTGGGCAAGACGGCCGTTGCCATCGACACCATCATTAACCAGAGGGGCAAAGGGGTTAAGTGTATTTATGTGGCGGTAGGCCAGAAGGCTTCTTCAATCGCCAGTGTGGTGACGAAGCTGGAAGAGCATGGTGCGATGGAATACACCACTGTGGTTTCAGCATCCGCATCCGACCCAGCCTCCATGCAGTTCATTGCGCCATACTCTGGTTGCACCATGGGCGAGTACTACCGCGATCGCGGGCAAGACGCCTTGATCGTTTATGATGATTTGACCAAACAGGCCTGGGCTTACCGACAGATCTCCCTGTTGCTGCGCAGACCACCAGGTCGAGAAGCCTACCCGGGCGATGTTTTCTACCTCCACTCCCGTCTTCTGGAGCGTGCATCGCGAGTAAGCGCTGACTACGTAGAAAAATTCACCGGCGGTGAAGTGAAAGGTAAAACTGGGTCCCTGACAGCCTTGCCCATCATTGAGACGCAGGCTGGTGACGTATCTGCTTTCGTACCAACCAACGTGATTTCAATTACTGATGGTCAGATCTTCCTGGAGACCGATCTGTTCAACTCGGGTATCCGCCCGGCAATGAACCCCGGTATCTCAGTATCTCGAGTAGGTGGCGCGGCACAGACCAAGATTATTAAGAAGCTGGGCGGCGGTATTCGTATCGCATTGGCTCAGTATCGCGAGCTGGCCGCTTTTGCCGCCTTTGCATCTGATCTGGATGATGCTACTAGGGCACAGCTGGAACACGGCCAGCGCGTGACTGAGCTCATGAAGCAGAAGCAGTACGCGCCGCTTTCTATTGCCGAGATGGCCGTATCAATTTACGCGGCAAACGAAGGCTATCTGAAGGACATCGAGCTTAATAAGGTATTGGATTTTGAGGCGTCACTGTTGAGCTACATGAACAGTGAGCACGGCGACATGCTGGCCAACATCAATGAGACTGGCGATTGGAACGACGACATTGAAGCCAAGTTCAAGTCCGGCCTAGATAAGTTCAAGCAGACCCAGACCTGGTAAACCGGGTTTAAAAGAACAAGCGCATATTTATCGTAAGTAAAACGACAGGTAACTTAGACACATGGCCGGCGGCAAAGAGATACGCACCAAGATCTCGAGTATCAAAAATACTCAGAAGATCACCAAGGCGATGGAGATGGTCTCCGCGAGCAAGATGCGCAAGGCACAAGATACCATGCAGCTTGGTAAGCCTTACGCACACCGTATTCGCGCAGTGATTGGCCATGTTGCCAATGCCAACCCCGAATACCAACATTCTTATTTCGAGACACGCGAAGTGAAGCGAGTTGGGTACATTGTTATTTCGACTGATCGTGGTCTTTGCGGCGGGTTGAATATCAATGCGTTCAAGGCAACAGTGGCCTCGATGAAGGAATACGCCGATCAAGGTGTTGAAATTGATATCGCCACCATCGGAGGACGTGCCGCAACGTTCTTCAACAACTACGGTGGTAATGTTGTTGCCTCGGTTCGAGATATGGGCGAGACGCCGGAACTTACTGACGTAATCGGATCGGTACGTGTGTTGCTCGACAAATTCGATAACGGTGAGATCGATCGGCTTCTACTGGTGAGCAATGATTTTGTAAATACCATGACTCACCAACCCACTGTGCTGCAGTTATTGCCAATATTGCCTTCAGAGGAAGAAGACCTGCAGCACCATTGGGATTATATCTATGAGCCCGATGCCCAGGAGCTGTTGGACGGCTTGATGCTTCGTTATATCGAATCTCAAGTATATCAGGCGGTAGTTGAAAATAATGCCTGTGAACAGGCCGCACGTATGCTGGCGATGAAGAACGCTTCGGATAATGCCGGCGATCTCATTGAAGAGTTGGGCCTGGTTTACAACAAGGCACGTCAGGCTGCTATTACGCAGGAACTGTCAGAAATTGCTGGCGGTGCCGCAGCGGTATAGTGTGTTCACCAAACACATAAACTGGAAATCTTGGCAAAGTGCCATGACGCACAGATAACGAATTAAACCTAAAGATTGAACTGGCTGCTTCTAAGCAGCCGCACTGAAAGAGGAAGCGAACATGAGTAGCGGTCGCATCGTACAAATCATTGGCGCGGTCATCGACGTGGAGTTTGCGCGTGAAAGCGTACCCCAGGTTTACGACGCCCTGACTGTCGACGACAGAGACATCACACTGGAAGTGCAGCAACAGCTGGGTGACGGCGTGGTGCGCACTATTGCGCTGGGCAGTACCGAAGGGCTCAGCCGCGGGCTGAGCGTTCAGGACACTGGCGCACCGGTATCTGTCCCAGTTGGTAATGAAACTCTGGGCCGCATCATGGACGTTTTGGGTAGACCCATCGACGAGCGCGGCGATATAGGTGAACAGGAGCGCATGCCCATTCATCGCAAAGCGCCAAGCTATGAAGAGCTCTCCAGCACTAATGAGTTGCTTGAAACTGGCATCAAGGTAATCGACCTGGTCTGCCCATTTGCAAAAGGCGGTAAGGTAGGATTGTTTGGCGGTGCCGGTGTAGGCAAGACCGTGAACATGATGGAGTTGATTAACAACATCGCTACCGAGCACTCCGGTCTGTCAGTATTTGCTGGTGTAGGTGAGCGCACTCGTGAAGGTAACGACTTTTATCACGAGATGCAGGAATCCGGTGTTATTGATCTGGAAGGCGAATCCAAAGTATCAATGGTTTATGGCCAGATGAATGAGCCGCCAGGCAACCGCCTCCGTGTTGCTCTTTCAGGTTTGACCATGGCTGAAAAATTCCGCGACGAAGGCCGTGACGTACTGCTGTTCATCGACAACATTTATCGGTACACGCTCGCTGGTACTGAGGTATCAGCACTACTCGGTCGTATGCCTTCAGCGGTGGGCTATCAGCCTACTCTGGCGGAAGAAATGGGTGCCCTGCAGGAACGCATCACTTCGACCAAGACTGGTTCTATTACCTCAATCCAGGCCGTATATGTGCCCGCGGATGACTTGACTGACCCGTCTCCCGCCACAACCTTTGCTCACCTGGATGCAAAGGTCGTACTGTCTCGAGAGATTGCGTCACTGGGTATTTACCCGGCTGTTGACCCGCTGGACTCCAGCTCACGTCAGCTGGATCCGCTGGTTATTGGCCAGGAGCACTACGACGTGGCGAACGGCGTACAAACAGTACTGCAGCGCTACAAGGAGCTTAAAGATATTATCGCTATTCTTGGTATGGATGAATTGTCGGATGAAGACAAGCAGACCGTTTCTCGCGCGCGACGTATCTCACAGTTCTTGTCCCAGCCTTTTACCGTGGCAGAAATTTTCACCAACGCCCCGGGTAAGTATGTGTCGCTGAAAGACACGATTTCCGGCTTCAAGGGTATTCTGGACGGCGACTATGACCACCTGCCTGAACAGGCATTTAGCATGGTGGGTTCTATTGAAGAAGCCGTTGAGAAAGCCAAAACGCTTTAAGATCGAATGGGTTTAAAGAACAAACGCTTTAATTGCCAGAATGCTCTTATCAAGAGCAGGCTGCAGTAGGAAACAAGTTCTTGGGTTGGCATTCAGTGCTAGCTAAGAGGAGTTAAAACACATGGCGATGACAATGCATTGCGACATCGTAAGCGCGGAGAAGAGCATATTTTCTGGTCGCGTTGAGATGGTAGTTGCGACCGGCACGCTCGGTGACCTTGGTGTTGCGCCGGGGCACGCGCCGCTGATAACCGGGCTCATTCCTGGTCCAGTCCGCCTGATCAAAGATGGTGGGGACGAAGAAGTGTTTTATGTTTCCGGCGGTTACCTCGAAGTACAAAGCGGTGTAGTGACCCTGTTAACGGATACCGCGCTGCGCGCCGATGACGTTGACGAAGCCGCTGCGGTTGAAGCAATGGAAGAGGCCGAAAGGGCTATGCAGGATGCCAGCGCTGAGCTCGACTACGGCACGGCTGCTGCCCAATTGGCGGAAGCGGCTGCGCAGCTAAGAGCGCTCAGACAGCTGAAAAACAGGGCGCAATAGCGAGCTGACACCAGCTTGGTTACACGGGCATAACGAAGACTGATTACGAAAAGGTAGCGAGAGCTACCTTTTTTTTTGATAGTCTAACCGCAGAAAACTAAATCACCGAAAAAACGAGCCAAACTATGGAAGTCGTCATTCTTGCCGCCGGCAAAGGCACCAGGATGAACTCATCATCACCCAAGGTCCTGCATGAAATTGGTGGTCGTCCGATGCTATCCCACGTCATCAGCAGCGCATTGGAACTGGAGCCCGATAAGATTCATATCGTAGTTGGTTATGGAGCGGACCAGGTTGCGACAAAAATAGAAGACGAATTTCCAGATGTGCCCGTTAATTGGGTAACTCAATCTGAACAATTGGGTACCGGGCATGCGCTACAGCAGGCTTTACCTGATATCAACACCGACTCTGACGAAAATCCGGTACTCGTGCTGTTTGGTGACGTGCCGCTTATTCGCAAAGAAACCTTGTCTGCGATGTTGCTCGAGCCACAAGCGGACGAGCTTTCTTTGCTGACCTTTGAAGCAAGCCCACCTGCCGGATTTGGGCGCATCATAAGGGATTCCGATGCTGCGGTAACAGCTATCATTGAAGAGCGCGATGCATCTGCGGCACAGAAACTTATTAGTGAAGTGAATAGCGGCATTATGGCTATTCCAGCTCAAGCCCTACCTTCCTGGCTGCAGTCACTTGGCAATAATAATGACCAAGGCGAATACTATCTGACGGACATCATTGCACTTGCTCACTCTGAAGGGGTTGCGATCCGTGCCTTCATGGCTCAGGATGAGATGGAGGCCATGGGCGTCAATAATAAGGTACAACTGGCGCTGTTAGAAAGACACCTGCAAAAGAATATTGCTAATGACCTGATGGAAGCTGGCGTAACCTTAAGAGATCCGGCGCGCATTGACGTGCGTGGCACTCTTCGCTGTGGCCAGGATGTTGTAGTAGACGTTAACGCGATCTTTGAGGGGAAAGTTACTCTTGGCGACGGCGTATCGATTGGGCCTAATTGCGTTATCAAGAACGCAAGCATCGCGGCCGGCACTGTCATCCTGGCTGGAACCAACATCGAAGATGCTGAGATAGGACCACAAGCAAGTATTGGCCCGTTAGCGAGATTACGCCCCGGCACCAAGCTAGGTGCGAACACAAAAATAGGAAATTTTGTCGAAACCAAGAACGCCATCATGGGTGACGGCTCTAAAGCCAACCACCTGGCCTATCTTGGCGACGTTGAGCTCGGCTCGGGTTGTAACATCGGCGCCGGCACTATCGTCTGTAACTATGATGGGGTGAGCAAACACAAGACACAATTAGGCGATAACGTATTCATTGGATCTAATAGTGTACTGATTGCACCGGTAAAGCTGGCTGATAACGCCTTCGTCGCGGCTGGATCAGCCGTCACAAGCGATGTGCCCGCTGACAGCCTTGCTGTCGCCAGGGGCAAGCAACGCGTGATAGCCGGGTGGAAACGTCCGAGCAAAAGCTAACAATGCCTTGAACCGTTACTTGCTTACTTAAGCCATGCAACTGGCATCGGCGTGCCCCTTTCAATGACCTGAATCTAAAAGGAAATAATTATGGAAGGACTGGCAGCGGCAGCTTTTTGTTTTTCCCTGGTTGGTGTAGTGGCGCTGGTCAGGACAGAGAAACTTATTAGAGAGTTAAAATCTAAGGGAATCCTGGATCAGGACTATCAGGAAGAGTAATTCTATACGGCCACTTCTCTTATCGTCTGGCTCTTATCGTATGGCGCGGTAATCCAACCGGGCTTGGTTAAACCCAGTATCCAAGCGTGTAATCAATTTATGGGTCAGGGGTGCGCAGGGCCTTCTGACTTTTCTCAAGCCGCTTTAGGTGCTCTTTCAACAGCGGCTTGCGATGCAATGCGACACCGGTCGCGAGCACATCAATGACGACCAGGTGTGCAATGCGTGAAGACACTGGCGTGGCTGCCTGCAAGTCTTCTTCAATATTCACCGTGATGGGGATTGAGCAGGCCTTGCTCAGTGGAGTGCCTTCCGGCGCAAGCCCAATTACTGTCGCCCCCGCCTCCCGCGCTAGCCGGACACTTTCCAGCAGGGCTTGCGTCTGCCCAGACTGCGATATCGCCACGATGACGTCACCAGCCCCCAGTGAAATAGCAGACATGTGCTGAATGTGAGGATCGGTATAGGCAGTGGTTGATAACTGCAGCCGGAAGAACTTGTGTTGCGCATCGGCTGCAACCGAGCCCGACGCACCGAAGCCATAGAACTCAACCCGACGGGCACCGCTTATGGTATCGATCGCTTTCTCCAGGATGTCCGGATCCAGCTCATCCTTCACCGCGAGTAATGAACCAACGGTGGTATCGAATACCTTGTTACGCAGGTCTTCGACCGTGTCGCTATCGTCCACCGCAAACTGCGTGTAAACATTGCCGGAACCTACCAGCTGGGCTAGTTGAAGCTTGAAGGACTGGAAGCCGTCTAAACCCATAGCGCGACAGAATCGAATCACCGTTGGCTCGCTAACCTGCGCCTTTGATGCCAAATCGACTATTCGCATCGAAATGACTTCGCTGGCATTCGCGAGAACAAAATCGGCAACTTTGGCTTCCGATTTCCTCAGGGTTGACCTGTTGTCAGTGATTCGACGTATGAGATTAGGTGATTGCACGGTGCGTCTGTAAAATTGGTGGCGCTGATTCGGCTTCTCAACCATGCTACCCCAATTAGTTCTCCGGGCGCACTTTTTTCGATGGCACAAAACCCCAAGACCTACACTGTCCATTTCCTGGAGTCATTGACCCTGCTGGGCGCCAATAAATGGAATGGGCTGACCGGTATAGAGAATCCATTTACGCGCTATGAGTTTCTGCATGAGCTGGAGCGAACCGGATGTACATCAAAAACATCGGGATGGCAGCCTTTTCATGTAGCCGTTTATGCAGGGAGCGAAGCGAGTGTGCTCAGCGATCAGCCCATCGCGGTGATGCCCCTCTATCTCAAGACCAATAGTTGGGGTGAGTATGTTTTCGACTGGTCCTGGGCTAATGCCTATCAGAGTCATGGTCTTGATTACTATCCAAAGCTAGTCACTGCGGCCCCTTTTACGCCAAGTCAGGGTAAGCGTATTTTTGTTGCAGCTGGTCATGAGCAGCGGGCAGTTACCGAAGTCATCATCAAAAATGTGCAGGAAAAAGCGAAGTCCATGCGAGTCTCATCATGGCATGTGCTTTTCCCTGACCCTGATCAGCATGAGCAGCTTTCAGCACTAGGGCTGATGCCAAGAATTGCGACCCAGTTCCACTGGTTCAATAAAGGCTATGAAAGCTTCGATCACTTCCTCGAGGCCCTGAATTCGCGCAAGCGCAAGTCCATTCGCAAGGAACGGCGCAATGTTCAGGAACAGGGATTCCAATTTAAAGTTACTGAGGGCGCCGATATTTCAGAGGCACAATGGGCTGATTTTTACCTGTTCTATCAATCAACCTATCTTGTCAGGGGCATGCAGGGCTATCTCAAGAGTAGCTTTTTCAGAGGGGTTGCGGAGTCCATGCCGGAGCAGATTTTTATGATCAACGCAGAGTTGGAAGGCAATACTATCGCTGCGGCCCTGTTTTTTAAAAACACTGATAAACTCTTCGGGCGCTATTGGGGCTGCCGAGCTGACTACCAGTTCCTGCATTTTGAAACCTGTTATTACCAGGGCCAGGATTATGCGATCGCCAATGGGATAAAGTCCTTCGACTCCGGTGCCCAGGGAGAGCATAAAATCCCGCGAGGGTTTGAGCCCATCGAAACCTATTCCGAGCACTGGATAGCCAATGAGGGCTTTGCCCAGGCAATCGCGGATTTTCTGCAAAAAGAGCGCCCACACATCAAGTCCTATCAGGAAGAGGCCAGGCAGCTGCTTCCGTTTAAGCAAGCCGGTTAGCAGTCTTTATTTGATTATGCGGGCCTCATGTATCTCAAGGCGGCCACTGGAGGTGCCACAAACTCAGCGCAAAAACAGTAGGACTTCAGCAGCTTGCGAACTAGAATAACTGACATAAAATCAGAACCAGTTGGAGAGAGAAGATGAGAATACTCACCCGCCTACTTAGCACTGCTGCTATTGTGCTACCCATATCTGCACTGGCACAGCAGGAACTGAACTATGACTACTGGCAGCATCAGCGCGAAATGATTCGTCGTGGCCAGCAGGCAGTTTTTATGTGCAACGGTCTGTTTACATCGAATCGAACTCTGGAGCAGGTTTATGAACGGGAGCTGGCGTTTTTCGCTGACCCCATAGGCACAGCGGACGGCGGTGATTACAACGTAGACAGGGATCTTAAGGGCGTTGAAATTGGCGCGCCCGGCGAGGTGCCCGTCATGCGCGCTGTTTTTCGGGAAGGAATCGGTTGCGTCATCTTACCCCCGGATCAGACCCTGGCCGATGCCGACCGTCTGCCGGAATTGACGCTTCCCTACCCGCCAGGAAATCCAGCACAAATAGCCTGGCCGGACGGTGACCTGATTGAGGACAAAGCGCTACCGACCAATGTCAGCGCGGCAGCACTTAAGGCGGCTTCGGATTGGGCGTTTGACCGCCCAACTCCGGAACAGAGCACCATTAGCCTGCTGGTGGTGTACAAGGGCGACATTGTGCACGAGCGCTATGCAGATGGCTTTGATATGACCACGCGGACGCGAACCTGGTCTACTGCCAAGAGTATTGCCTCTACCCTCATCGGTATGCTGGTAGATGAGGGGCGGATGGAGCTTGACGCACCGCTGGGATTCGATTGGCTTCCGCAAGCCAGTTCGCCAGAGACTGACCCTCGCAATGGCATTACCCTGCGTCACGCCCTGAATATGTCTACCGGACTGGAGTCCATCGACAATAACCGCCTGGAGTACGCGACCGGTTCCGGGATGTCTTACTGGGCGGGAGACAGTTCAGTGGAAGGCGCCCGTGCCAGAGGCTTGATTCGCGAGCCGGGCACGCGCTGGGATTATGAAAACTACGACACCTTGCTTGCGATCTATGCCATGAAGCGGGCGCTGGGTGGTGAACGTGAATATGCTGAATTTCCACGCAAAGCGTTGCTGGATAAAATTGGTATGCGCAACACTCTCGTGAGCACTGATCGCTTTGGTGATTTTGTGCTTAGTAGCCAGGTTTATACCAATGCGAGAGACCTGGCCCGTTTCGGCCTGCTGTATCTGCAGGGTGGTGTGTGGAATGGAGAGCGGTTGTTGTCCGAGGATTGGATTGATTTCGTCAGCACGTCAGCACCTGCAACCGCAGAAATTGGCAATATGTATGGTGGCCAGTTCTGGCTAGTGCCGGATGATCGCAACGATGTGCCGAAAGATGCCTACATGACTAACGGCAACCGCGGACAATTCACTATTATCGTGCCATCTCATGATCTGGTGATTGTGCGACGCGGCCTGGATTATGGGCGGCAGGGATTCGATCGGTGGGGACTCGCCAGAGAGGTTATTAAGGCCATCAATTAGTGTAATGACAAAGACATTGTAGGTTTTGTTTCTCTAAACCATCCTTTTTCAGTGCATGGGCGCCCAAAGCCGTGTATCTCTT
>MDSV01082955.1_pt1 | contig 16408 bp, 12 predicted proteins | sample 810851 | NCBI WGS metagenome assembly MDSV01 (sample SAMN05326640, study PRJNA326480) | marine metagenome | isolation source: seawater | place: Atlantic Ocean: North East | collected 2012 | reverse complement strand
TCCTCGATCCACTCAACTTCTTCAACTTCCACATACTTCTTCGAGGAACACCCATTGCAGCTCAAGCCACAGGATGAGAAGCTCAGAGCTAAAAACAGGATCGCCGGGATGAACGCCAAGGTTTTCATAGGAAGCCCGGATGCTAGGGCCCTTCGCCAAGAGTGCAAACAGAATCTCCCCGACATTACGCTCCGAGGAGTCTCGCTTTATTCCGGCAAGCTTTAAAACAACTCCACCCTTGAAATCAGGCTATAGAAAGCACCTGGTCGACCACTCTGCGGGCGTTCGGAAGCTGCTCATCCTCGATGTGGTGCGAATAAATCGCAGGGGCATCGATACTGCAGACCCTCTTAACGGGAGCATCGAGATGGTCGAACGCATGCTCCTGAATAAGGGCCGCGATCTGGGAAGAGACACCATTAAAAGGCTTAGACTCATCGACGAGAACTGCTCGATTTGTTTTCACGACCGATTTAAGGATGGCCTCCTGGTCGAGAGGTCGGATTGAGCGGAGGTCCAGGACTTCCGCGGATATCTTGTGATCATTATGGAGAGTCTCCGCTGCCTCCAGGCAGTGTAGGACAGATCGGCCGTGCGCAATCAGGCTGATGTCGCTTCCCTCCCGCTTGATATCAGCCTTGCCGAGTGGAATGAGAAACTCTCCCTCCCCGGGGTCAGGAACCTCTCCCGCGTTCCCATAAAGCTTGGTGTTCTCCATGATGAAAACCGGGTCGTTATCCCGAATGGCGGACTTCATCAGGCCTTTAGCGTCGGCGGGAGTTGCTGGCGCGCAAACCTTCAGGCCCGGAAAAGCCGCGAAGAGCCCCTCGGGACAATGGGAGTGTGTTGCGCCAACGTTAGTGCCCCCATTTGCTGGCCCGCGGACAACGATGGGAACGTTGATTTTGCCCCCGGCCATATAGCGCACACATCCCGCGTTATTCACCAGCTGATCGAAGGCAACCGAGTGGAAGGACCAGAACATCAGCTCCATGACCGGGCGAACTCCAAGCATGGATGCGCCTACGCCCATCCCAATAAAGCCAGCTTCCGAAATTGGGGTGTCCACCACTCTTTTGCTTCCCCACTTGTCCCAGAGACCTTCTGTGACTTTGTAGGCTCCGTTGTATTCGGCAACCTCTTCTCCAAGAAGAACGACATTCTCGTCGTGGGCCAGCTCTTCATCAAGAGCTTCGCGAAGCGCGTGTCTGTAGAGTAATTCTCTCATTGTTCCGCCGCGGTTTAGTCGTTGAAAAAGTGGCGGCCTGTGTTGCCCGCCTCGGTATCTTCATCTACCTCCCAGTAGACATCATGTAGGATGTCATCTACGGTTGGAGGCGGCGAGCTCTCGGCAAATTTAATCGCTTTAGCCGTCTCTTTCGTTGCCTCTTTTTCCATCGCCTTAGCCTCCTCAGCGGTCAGGTGGCCTTCCTCAATAAGCCGTCGCTCCCAGAGGCGGATGGGGTCATGGTATGTCTTGTAGCGCTCGATCTCATCCGGCGTGCGATACTTATCTGCATTCGCATCGGCAACCGAATGTCCGTAATAGCGATATGTTTGGATCTCGAGGAGGCTTGGGCGGTGCTCCTTGCGGGCTCTTTCCATCGCGATGTGTGTCTTGGCTCTGACCTCGTAAAGGTCCTCCCCATTAACCAGATCCCACGCCATGTTGTAAGCCTCCGCCCGCTGTGCCAGGCAATCTCGATATGCGCTGGAACGAGTTTGTGATGTCCCCATTGAGTAGCCGTTGTTCTCGATGATGTAGACGACGGGGATCTCAAAGAGCGCGGCAAGGTTGAGGGATTCGTGAAACACTCCCTGGTTGATAGCTCCATCACCGAGAAAGCACAGCGCACACCCTGCCAATCCTTTATACTTCAAGGCGTATCCGAGGCCAAGGCCGAGCGGGGTCTGTCCGGCCACAATGCCGTGACCTCCCCAAAAGTTCTTGTCGGGCGCAAAAAAGTGCATGGATCCCCCTTTGCCTTTGGAGCATCCAGTCACTTTTCCAAAGAGCTCGGCCATGCACTCATCCATGCTCATTCCCGCGGCCAGCGCGTGACCATGGTCCCGGTAGGCGGTAATCACGTGGTCATTTTCGCCCATCAGGGAGACTGCCCCAACCGCGACAGATTCCTGGCCGATATAGAGGTGGAGAAAACCACCCATTTTATCCTTCTGATATTGGCCGAGTGCGAGGTGCTCGAAACGTCGGATCCGAACCATCGTCCGATAAAAGTCGATCTTGTCCTGGGGTGTCAGGCCGCGGTTCACCGGTGAGCTGGAAAAATCCATCGCAGCAAACGGTGGCTCTGCAGAAGGGTCTTGCATGGTGGTGGCTACTGGCCGTGCATACCCCTCAGGCGCACTGCGGGCAAGAGCTAAGGTATCACTCCTTAACCTCAACAAGCTCGAGAAGTCGTTGCTGGATTGGTGATCACTTGCTCTGCGCGCCTAAAATGACCCTGACCGAGAAGAAAAAGCGGAGTAAACAGGGCACTAGCAGCCATTTGGCCCTTCAGAAACATCCACGCAGGAGGATAACCTGGAAGGCCAGTGGTCTGACATTGAATCCAGCCCGCCCAAGTTTTTGCATATTGCCCAGACAAGACCCACGCTCCTGTGTTGGTAACCAGGTAAAAGGCAAGAGCAGCTCCGAGGGACCCGCCGATAAGCAAAAACCAAGACTTCTGTCGCATCAGGGTTCCAATCCAGAAGGTAGCCGCCAGACCTGCTATAATCACAAAATAATGCAGCCCCCACTGATGTCCCTGTGTGAGATTAATGACAAAGTAGGAGAGAGTCCACGCGGTGGCGGGTAACCAGATCCACCGTGTTGACATACAGGCTGCAATACAGAAGAAGAGCGGTGGTAGTGGGCTGAAGCCGGGCAGAAGGCCCTGCAGTCCGGGCGCTGCCCAACCGAAGGATACCAGCAAAGCAATCAGGAGGGTTGCAGGGAGGAGACGCTTCACTGTGTTTTTGTTATACCGGTTACTTTTGATCTGCACGCAAAATTGGATTTCTGAAGAGTGGGATTCTGATTTGTTATTCAGATGGATGAAGGAAGAGACTCTTTTTTAAACTCTATAATTCTTCTTCTTAAAGGGGCGAATAACCCAGCAAGAACAGCGTTCCTCACTATTTTTATCGGGGTTCCACAGGAAGAATAAGCCGGGAACAAAGGAGGAGAGGCACCGAGCCTTAGTCAGAGATTGTTGCTGTTCGCGGTCATACTCAATTCATTCCCAAGGTTCGCTCATGATCTTACCATGTTGTCCACGGTTCTTGCTCGAACTGAGTGATGGAGCTAATTGTGAGCTGTGAACGACAGTGAATACATGCGTCGAGCGCTATCTTTGGCGAGGCGCGGATTAGGGATAACCAGTCCTAATCCCCCTGTTGGCGCTATTCTTGTGAAAGAGGGCGTTGAGTTGGGCAGTGGCTGGCACAAGGGACCGGGGCGCCCTCATGCAGAAGTGGAGGCAATGAGTGACGCGGTGAAGCGCCACGGAGAAGGGGCAACACAGGGCGCCACGATGTATGTCACTCTTGAGCCTTGCTCCACCCATGGCCGCACCGGGCCGTGTACGACCGCTCTCATACGTGCCGGAGTTAGCAGGGTGGTGGTAGGGGCTGCCGATCCAAACCCGAGTCATGAGGGCAAAGCCGAAGCTTTGTTTCTCGAAGCGGGGATTGAATTTAAAGAGGGAATCGAAGAGCCGGCCTGTCACTCGCTTATCCGAGCTTTTACAAAGGTCCAGCGGAGCGGGCTACCCTGGGTGATCGTGAAGAGCGCATTCGGAATAGATGGGAAGGTGACACGGCCTGCGAGCGAAGGCCAGTGGCTGAGTGGAGAAGGCTCTCGCCAGGAGGTTCATGAGCTCCGGGGAGAAGTGGACGCGATACTAACGAGCGGCAAGACAGTGCGTAGCGACAACCCGAGGCTTACAATAAGAGGGGCCTCGAGGACGGTAGGAAAGGATCAACCGCTCCGGGTTGTCTTGACATCAAGAGAAAAAGGCCTGCCGGGGAAGTGTCATCTTCTTGCCGATGAGTTTAGTGATCGAACCCTTATCTACAGGTCCAGACGAATCGAATGCGTCTTGCGCGAACTTGTTTCGGATCACGGCGTTCTGAGCGTTATGATTGAAGCCGGGGGCAACATGGTGGGGCAATTCCTGGACGAGGGGTGGGTTGATGAAGCTGTGTTCTATCTTGCGCCGCTGATTACTGGAGGGAACGTTCCGGCGGTGGGAGGAGAGGGAGTGGTCGATCTTAGAGGGCGCATAGAAATGGGAAACTGTTCGTTCAAGCGAATTGATAACGACGTGCGAGTCCGGGCTGCGATTCTCAGAGATAGTAACCCGGTTGGGGCCTGATCTGGTGACCTACAAAAAAGAGGTAAAAGATCAGGGTCTTGTAATACTATGAACATAGTATTAAATAGAGTGGCTCCACGATGTGGTTTAGGGCGCTGGCACCAGGAATCAAATTTCGGTTCCCAAAGCGGGAAGATGTCGGGATCCGCCAGGGAACATGTCAACCGCCTTAACTCCCTGAGGTCTTTTCTCTCGCGGCTTTCTCAAGCCAAATAGAGAGAATCGCTATGTCCGCTGGAGTAATCCCGCTGATTCTCGCGGCTTGCCCGAGAGTGTGAGGGCGGATCTCACTGAGTCGCTGTCGCGCTTCCCGCTTGAGGCCTTCCAAGGTCTGATAGTCCAAAGACGGGGGAAGGGGTCGCATTTCCTGCCTCTGCATGCGGTCAACCTGCTGCCGCTGGCGGAGAATATGGCCTTCATATTTAAAGTCGGTTTCAATCAGGGGCCAGAGTTCCACGGGGAATTTCGCGAGAATGTCAGGAGGGAGTGAGCTCCACGTGTTTTCCTCCCGCCGAAACCAGTGGTCTAACTTGAGGCCCTCGTGAGGCGTTTGCCTGACATAGGCCGATGCCGATCGGAGGAGGTTGATCTTGGTGGCGGTTCTCTTTTCGCGAACAGAACAATTGAGCCCAAGGGAAGCGGCAAGAGGGCCAAGCCGCTGGTCGGCGTTGTCCTGCCGCAGTAGCAGGCGATATTCCGCTCTGCTGGTAAACATTCTATAGGGCTCAGTACAGCCCTTTGTCACTAGGTCGTCAACCATCACACCGAGGTAGGCTTGATCGCGGGAGAGGACCAGAGGGCCTTTGCCCTGTGCCTTGAGGGCGGCATTCGCCCCTGCGAGTAGGCCCTGCCCAGCGGCTTCCTCGTATCCCGAAGTTCCGTTGATTTGCCCGGCAAAGTACAAGCCCTCAACCAGCTTTGTTTCCAGAGTGGGGAACAGCTGTGTCGGCGGGCAATAATCATACTCTACCGCATATCCCGGGCGGATGATGGCCGCATGCTCCAACCCGGATATGGTGCGGATAAAGGATAGTTGCACTTCGTAGGGGAGGGAGGTGGATACTCCGTTGACGTAGTATTCATGGGTGTGTCGCCCCTCAGGCTCCAGAAAGATCTGATGTCGGGATTTGTCTGCGAATTTAACCACCTTATCTTCGATAGAGGGGCAATAACGGGGCCCTGTGCCTTCAATTTGACCCGAATACATCGGACTTTGATCCAGGTTAGCCCGTATTTCATCGTGTGTTTGTGGATTGGTCCACGTGATCCAGCAGGGCAATTGTTCCACGTGGAATGCTTTGTGACCCCAAGTATTCAAGGTGAAAATATCATCAGGTCCCCCGCTTATGCTATCTGCAAGATAGCTGAACAAAGGGGGAGGGTCATCGCCATCCTGCCGTTCGCATTTGGAGAAATCGATGGAGCGGGCGTTGATCCGGCACGGTGTACCGGTCTTAAAGCGCTCTATGGCAAAACCAAGGTCCTGGAGTGAGTCGCTGATCGTGGAGATAGTGTCTCCCATGCGACCGCCTTTCTCGTTGCGCTTGCCCACGTGCATGAGGCCCCGCATGAACGTTCCCGCACTCAAGACTACAGCACGCGCCCGAAGTTCAAAGTGGAGGTTGGTTTGAACCCCCTTGATCGCGTCCCCCTCTATTAATAGGCGGGCTGCATTTCCCTGATGAAAGTCAATGCCTTCGGTTGATTCGAGGGTGTGTTTTATCCGGAATTGGTAAGCCTTCTTATCGCATTGGGCCCGAGGCGCGCGAACACTTGGGCCTTTGGACTTGTTGAGAAGGCGCCATTGGATTGCGGTGGCGTCTGTATTTAGAGCCATGGTTCCCCCGAGGGCATCGATTTCGCGAACCATATGACCTTTACCCAGGCCGCCGATTGCAGGGTTGCAGCTCATCTGACCAACGGTGTCGAGGTTCTGGGTAAGGATGGCTACCTGGGCTCCCAGTCGGGCTGCGGCAAGGGCGGCTTCCACGCCTGCGTGGCCGGCTCCGATTACGAGAACGTCGTATTCTTTTGGGTAAACGAACATGGTTGGGTTCGAGGCGCGGTCGAGGGTAGCTGATAGGGGCAGGAGTTCAAGGGGTTGTGGGGGAAGGATTCTCTTCGTGCAAGCTGACCACTTCCCCTCAAGGGATCTGTTCCACGTGGAACAGAAGGGAGACGCCTCTATGATGGCGAAGCTTGCTGGGGTCAAAGCCGCGGTCTCCGAGCCCCAACGAAAAACTCTAACTAGTTGATATAAAGCAGGTTAGGAGTGATCTAGCCCTAAGACAAAGTCCAGATTGCGTACGGGATACCTCAAGCCGACTGGGGGTGACCCCCTGATTCTCTCTCCTATTATTCACCCCGCTTCAGGTGGCCCTTGGCCACGCGAAGAAAGCGTTCGCGGGCCATAGCGTGATCCACGATGGGTGCGGGGTAGTCGGCACCAAGAGAGACCTTTGCTTTAGCCAGAACCTCCTCGGGGGCATCCCATGGGCGATAAATGTAACGATTCGGCAGCAGATTGAGTTCGGGGATCCAGCGCCTCACATAGGCTCCGCTGGGGTCAAACTTTTCTCCCTGTGAGAACGGGTTGAAGACGCGGAAGTAGGGCTGTGCGTCGCAGCCGCTCCCTGCGGACCATTGCCAACCAGCATTGTTTTGAGCCCAGTCTCCGTCGGTAAGATACTTGAGGAAATGAGATTCCCCGCGGCGGTAATCAATGAGTAGGTGCTTGCAGAGAAAGCTCGCGGTGATCATTCGTGCCCGGTTATGAACAAAACCAGTCTCTCTGAGCTCGCGGGCTGCCGCGTCAATGACAGGGTAGCCGGTTCGGCCGGCGGTCCAAGCCTTCCAGTCTTCGGGGTCATTCTGCCAAGGAAATCCTTCCCAGGCTGGCCGAAAAGGGTGTTTCAGCACTTCAGGGCGGTCCCAGAGCGTAGAATAAGCGAAGTCTCTCCAGATCAACTCGGTCTTGAAGGTTTCGATGGACTCTGCACAGGCATCCGTCTTCACCTGCTCCATCTCCTCCCAGATCGTCCGGACAGAAAGGGTGCCAAACTTAATATCCGCGGACAAGCGGCTGGTCGCTGATGCTCCCAGTTGGTCTCGGCCACTCGAGTAGCCGGCTGCATGCTTTTCGAGGAATAACTTCAACCGATGTTGTCCAGCGGCTTCACCGCCATTCTGCAAAGATGGGTTTCGGTCGATTCCGAGAGCCTTGAGCTCTGGGATGTTCTCGTTATCGGTCAGGGCGACTTTAGGGACAGGGGGAATTGATTGCGGGGGAGGTAAGACTGCAGAGATCCGAGCTTGGCTCCGCAGCGCCCGCGAAAAGGGCGTGAAAACAGAATAAGGGGAGCCCTTACCCGTGCGGAGTGTCCCGGGCGGATGCAGGGTCTCGCCCTCGTAAAGCTTAAAGGGAACGGAGAGGGCATCGGCTACCTTTGCATCACGAACTCGACCAAAAGGCTCCGTCCATCGATGAGCGAAAACCTGGGTGACGCCCCATCTTTCTGCCAAGTCAGGAATGACTGCTGTGCTTGAACCTGACACGCAAATGAGCCGACTTCCAAGTGAGGACAGGCTGTCAGAAAGCGCCGAGATGCTCTCGAGGAGAAATTGGATCCGGTGAGGCAACTTCCGCGCCCGGAGAGGGTGGAAGAAGTAGGGATCAAAAACAAAAAGAGGAATTACCTCCCCATCTTCCATTGCCCTGATGAGTGGCTCGTGATCGGAGACTCTCAGGTCCTTTCCCCTGAACCAGACCAGCGTTCTATGGACTTGTTTCATGCGTATTTTCTGGGAGCGCATTACCGAAGCGCAGCCGAACTGCCGCAGCGCGGTAATGAAACGTTTCTTGAAGCTGCCCTCTGATGAACAAACGATTGGCGATGCGGCCAAGGAGCCCCATAGGGGGCGAGTAATACACCCTGTCTTCCAGTATGGTTTGCCTACCCCTTGCCTCGAAGTGGTGTTCATGCCACCATGAGCGGTAGGGGCCGCGATCTTGAGAATCCACGAAGAATTTTTCCTTTTCCCATTGTTCGATCCGCGAGCGCCATCCGAGGCGGAAGCCTGCAACCCGGAGACGATACTCAATTGTTGCTCCCGCCCCCATTGAGCCCTCCATGTGGTGGATGGTGAAGCCGACCTTCGGGGGCGTTAGCAGAGCCAGATTGGTCGGTTTCGAAAAGAAGGAAAAGACCTCAGGCAAAGGAGCGTCAACTATGGTCGTTGCTCGCAGAAAGTATTTTGGAGGCCTTTGGCGAAGATAGTCGGAATTTCCAAGGGGCGGGGGAGACCCTGGGCCTGCAAGCGTGATATCAACGCCCTGCGGCACGATGAGGTCTTCCAGAGCGCTCTCGATCGATTGAAAACGAAAAAGGAAGCCAGCGGCCTCTGCTTTCCGCGGGTAGCACCGCTGCCCAGAGAGCAGAGCTGAAGCGGCCTCCCCCATGATAGCACGCAGGGCGATCCGCGGAGTGGGGAAGACACTGGTTCGCTTGAGCGCCTTACCCAGAGCGCTTGCGAGGGCTCTCTGGGTTATGGGGGACGGACCCACGACATTGAGAGGGCCCACCAGGCCCGGGTCATGCAATGCTGAGAGGATGAGAGCGATACAATCCTCTAAGTGGATCCACGGTACGAACTGGCGGCCGCTTCCCAGTGGCCCTCCTAAACCGATCTTGAAAGCGGGAAGCATTGCCTCGAGGGCGCCTCCCCCCTGGCCGAGAACGATTCCGGTCCTCAGGCACACTACCCGGGTGCGGGGAGAAGAGGCCTCCAAGGCGGCCTCTTCCCATTCGCGGCATAGCAGCGCGAGGAAGTCCTCGCCGACCAAGGAGCCCTCATCGAGCTCCTCGCTACCACGGTCACCGTAAAAACCGACTGCGCTTCCGGAGACAAATACCTCGGGAGGGCGCTCAGCTCTCCCGATCGCGGCCGCGAGCTTTGAGGTTAATGAGACGCGGCTTTCGACGATCGCCTCGCGCCTGTTCTTGGACCAACGTTTCCCAAAAATGGGCTCTCCGGCGAGGTTGATCACCCCCTGACAGCAGCTCAGGGCTTCCGGAAGGGCACCCTCTCCCTTGGCAATACCGAGAAGTTCGACATCTTCACCAAGGAGGGCTCGGGCTCGGGCCTCATCGCGAACCCAAGCGATTACCGAGTGCCCCTTTCGCTGCAGCGCGAGCACCAGAGCGCGACCAATAAAGCCTGTGGCGCCTGTGACAAACACCTTCATAGAAAGTTTCGAGGCTACTATGCCTCGTTTTCATTCAGCTTCAAACGCGAATGCGCAGGGGAGGCCTGTAGCCGTGCTGGAGAACCTTTTTAGGAGTCCGCTAACAGCTCCGCGCGGGTGAACAGCGAAACGACCTTCACGCCCCGCTCTTCTAGAGCCTGCCTGCCCCCCTCTTCTCGATCAACGAGCACAAATGCAAAGAGGACCTTGCCCCCCTCCGCCTCGATGGCGTCGATCGCGCGCAGGGTTGATCCCCCAGTGGTAACGACATCATCCACCACCACAACCGGATCTCCCGACGAAAAATTGCCCTCGATCCGGCGGCCGGCGCCATACTCCTTAGCTTCCTTTCTTACCGTGAACACTTGTAGGAAACGATCGGCCTGTTGCCTCGCGGATTCCATGCCGATCGCGAGAGAAATTGGATCTGCCCCGAGGGTCATCCCTCCGATAGCCGCTGCGGAAAGATCCTCAGCGGCGAGATGATCTCGCACAAGGGCCCAGCCAGCCTCTCCAATCAGGCGGGCGCCCTGGGCGTCGAAGCTGGTTACCCTGCAGTCCACGTAAAGGTCACTTTTCTTCCCCGAGGCGAGGGTGAACTCGCCTGTCCGGACCGACTTTTTCAGCAGAAGCTGTCTTAATTGTTCACGGATGTTTTCGACCATAAGCTTGGATTCCTCTTGGAAAGCAGAAACACGCCGCGGAAGCGAGGGTGAAGTCCGCCATGGAAAAGGAGCCTCGATGCCTTCCCGCGAGATTGAGGGCGCGATGAACCATCACTAGGCAGCCCAACACGCTTATGTCGCGGCCTTCCCGGTGGCTTCCAACGCCACTCTACTTGACATCAAGACATATAAACGAACCTTCTATGCCCGCCAAACCGACCAGAAAGAAGGGAAGGCGGCGCCCAAATAATCAACAATCTCAAGAATTCATTATATTTTTATTATAAACCAACCCGTTGGTTTGATCCAAAGAGCCTCGGTTGGCTGAATCGATCAGAGTGTGCTCGCTACTTTGGCCGGCCCCCGGCGCACCATGAAGGGAACGAGCCACATGGATAAAATCCAAGCGGAAGGACAACAGCCGAAGTAAGCTGAAGGGTGAAACCCGTAACGATTGGGGAGGGTTCCGGCGCAGGCCGTCCACCGAGAGGCTTACGCTGATGGAACTCACCGCGATGATACATTGGGTGGAAAGACTTAGGGTGCTGGATCGGCCGCCTGCGATTGCTGGATTTGCCAGGGACCTTCGAATGCGCCGCCGCAGGCCCTTTCATACAAGCTCCGGACGAGGGGCCACTGGGGTAAGAAGGGCTCTGAGATAAGGCCGTCTTCGATAGCGACTATCCGAGACGGGAGGTTTCAATGGCGGCCTCAACCAGCAGATTTGGTTAAGAATCCGCGTCGTGAACGGTTGACGAGAGGACAGTTCCAGCGAGCCGGCTCTTGGCGATGTTTCCCTGACGCAACTAACGAGTTGCCCGCGCCTAAATGCCTCGACATCAAGAAGTTTATCTCCTTTGGGAAGATTCCCGCCGCTAAATCATTATTTGGCGCCTTTCCGACACTCTGCCAACACACAGAGAGCGTAGCCCGTTCCGTAAGCGTAATGGTATTTGTAGAGCGGATAGTCCCACCAGCAGCCGTTCTTTTCTTGTTTAGAAAGCATGATTTTCCCATAGTTCTGATAATAAACAGACCTGTCGGTTTCTGGAAGAAGCGCTACACAGTCCATCGCATAGTAATGGCCGTAGAAGTAGAAGTATCCAGAGTTCGCGAAATGGGTTGAGTGAGGCCGAGGCCTTTTCCGGGCAATATCCACCCAACCGTTGCGAAGGATAAGCCGGTCTAGCCACACTTTGACGATCTCATCGGTCGGCGCGGGATCCCCCCAAACTCTTCTGGCTACGTTACACGCCGTCGATCGGCACAATGAACCACCAGGGCGGTTGATGCTATAGCGGGGTCGGTAGCGATGGCTGTTTGAATACACGTAGGCGAAATCCGGGGTTTGTTGGCGTTTGAGAAATTCAATTCCCCGCGTTACCTCCTTGGGTGGAAGTTCAAGGTCCATGACTTCTTTCCCCTTCCATAGGGCCATCATGACAGTCGCCGTCGTAAAACTGGTTGGGAGACCCGTGGGTTTCTGGGTCGCTTCATCGAAGTCATAATAACCCCATCCCCCATTCACATCCTCATAACGCTTTAGTCTCTGGACTTGTGTCTGAGCCAAATTTTTAAGTGCTGATTGCTTTGCGTCGTCCCCATCTCGGTAATTGTAGAGCTCAGCAAGGGCTTTGATGCCGTATGAATGGCCCCAAACATTATACATCGTGTCGACGGTGCCTCTCCGTAGCCTCGGCAGTTCCTTTAAAAACCACGCCTCCGCCTTTTCAATTGCCACGACGGTCTCAGGTCGACGATCTCCAGACCGAAGGATTCCCTCCAGCGCGAGGCCGGTCGAGCCAGCTCGGAATGCGTGGTGTGCGCCTGGAATGGGGGCGGTAATGTTAAGGCCCTTTGTCATTGTGGCCGATCCCCAGGAGCCGTTCTTATTTTGGCTTGATATCAAGAAGTCTACCCCCCGTTTCATCGACTGGTCGATCTGGGCTTTGGTGACGGGCTCGATCTCTGGCAGGGGGGGCAAGTCCGACAGCCAAGGCTTTTCGCTCGAAACCTCTGTTTCGGCAGCCAAGCCCTGAGCCGAGGAAAACGCCATCCCGGCGGCAATTGCTATAAAAGTACAGATTCGCATAGTCCTAAGAGTCGAAATTTGGACGACTTACTTGGAGGCCGGCTCGTCGGGAGTGATGACGATCTGCCCTTCTTTCAGGCCAGAGAGAACAACAATCATCCCATTCGACTCAGCGCCGACCGTCACTGGGGTGGAGGACTCCTGACCATCCGCGCTCTTGACCTTCACGGTGTATGTCCCGTCTTCCTCTTCTTTTAATGCCTTGGAAGGCACAGCGAGGCTCTCCCCCTCATTGCCGATTGTGATCTTTCCCTTGCCCTTCATCCCGGGAACTAAGCTGAGGCCTTCTGGAAGCTCCTCTCCCGAAAGTATCAGTTGAATATGATATTTCCCATCCACGGCGGGGTGAGTAGCCACCTTTCCCAATTCTACCGAGAGGCGTGAGCGAGGGGATGACACCGGTGCGACATAGCCCTTCAGGCCCTCTTTGAGCCTGGCGGCCGCAGCCTCGTCAACAAACGCATCCAGATGCAGCTTTGCGTTGGAGGGGATAAGAGAGGCCAGTGCCACTCGTGGAACAATTTTGCCGCCGACCTTCATAAACTTAGCGGCGGAGACTGGATTCCAGCGACCCTTCGCCATTTCACCATGATAAATCGTGCCGTCGGCGGAAGCGCGGATCTCCATTTGGTCGCGATCGGCCTTTAAATCCTTTGACTTGGCATCGGCACGCTTATCAGCCACCTGCAATGCCTTGATATCAAGCCGCTTTTGCTGGAGGGCAGCTGGAAGTGCTTCCCGGGCGGTTTTCCACGCTACTTCGGCATCCTTAAGCGCCTGTTCCTGATCTACCGCGGAACGAGGAATCGTCACTTCCAGAGCTCGCTTGGTCGACAATTTGGCAGATTTGAGACGGAATTCTGCACTTTCGACCGAATATCGTTGGCGCTTGAGGATGATTTCCTCGGTCTCTTCGGTGAGATCGTCTTCTTTGTACATTTTGAGAAGCTGATTAAGCTCCTCGGTAGCGGATTCCAAATAGCGCTCAGCGCTCTGGAGACTCCGCTTGGCACTTTCCTCCTGAAGGGGACGACTGACCTCTACGAAATACTGATGGTCATCTCTGGCGCGCTTGTAGCCTACCTCAGCAGCCTCAAGAAGCCATGGAGTGGTTTTTTCGAGGTTCGCGAGCTCGAGCTCACTGCCCTTCAAAGCCATTTTTCTCGCAATTGTTGCATCGGCGTCATCCGCCAACTGGCGATCAATTCCCTCTGTGTCGAGGACCACGATCGGATTGCCTTTTTTCACCGCGCCACCTTGGGCGACCAGTTCCTGGATGGTGAAATCGGTCCAGACCTTTGGGTCGATTTTTGTGATGAGGGCTTCTGCGGGAAGAAAACTGCCCTCGAATCCAACGGTGGACTTGAAAGGCTTTTTCTCAACCTTGAATTCACCTGCGTAGGCGGCTGGCAAGGCGAGGAACATGGTGAGGAGGAATGGGGACGGTTTCATAGGTTGGTCTATTAATGTTGAGGCCCACGATGAGTGCGGGTTTGTTCATAGGCGCCCTTCCGAGCAAGCCAGATTGTAGATTGTTGTTTCTGTTTCCCTTTATGGGAGGTGGGGACGACCTCGCGGACTACGTCAAAACCTGCTCTGTGCATCTTCCTCTCGAAGGTGTGATGCTCGGCGCTACAGGAAATGGCCAGAAGGCCCCCTTCCTTTAGCGAAGAATGCGCCCGGTGCAAGAAGGAGGAGTGGGGAATGCCTCCACGGTTGGTGACTCCAGCTTGCGGAAGGCTGCTATCAGCATCAATCACCAGAGCCTGCCAACCCTCCTTGTCCTTTCGCAGGGCGTCATTGAGGGTCTCCTTGCGAACAATCAACCGAGGGTCGTCAAGCTGGCCCTCATGGAGAGAGGCAAGGTGCTGTCTGTGCCATCCGGGAAGGTCGGAAATGGGTTCTGCCACCTGAAAAATAGCCCTTTTCTGGAGAAGAACGTTTCGTAGCCCGCGCAGCACATAGCCCAATCCAAGCCCCGCAAGAAGGACCCGGGGCTGACGGGCGCTCCGGAAGGGCTGGGCGGAGAGGCGCCCGAGCTCTGCCGCTCCATTGTGGGCAAAACTGCTTTCAAGTTGGACGCCTCCCGAATGCAGGGAGAACTCCCCATCGTGCTCGATGAGGGTAAAGGGAGCGCCATTCGGTGCGCAGGTTTCGGCGAGGGTGACAGCAGGCTTCACGTTGCAACAGCTGCAGTGTCACCAGGACGGCACGGAATTCGATACAAAAGTACGAGGGATTCTCTCCGGAGATTCGGACGATTAAATTTCCTGCAAAGGTGTTAGGTTTACCTTTTCCGATGATCTGGCTTTCAACTTTTTGCGCTCAAAGCTTGTAAGGATTTTAGACTCGAGGATAAGCTGCTCGTCCATGCAGGTGAACAAGCTCCTACTTCCAGAAGAGATCCTGTTCGCTGGTATGGAATGCGCCCCGTTGGTAAGGAGAACCGATCTTTCGTCTCGAATGGCACGGCAACTGTTTCAGGGGTTGCCGATACCAAGGATCGTGGGAACCGGCATGACGGTTTTCAAGCGGCGTACGAGACAAACCGAGTCAGAACTTACCGGGCGATCGCGCTCCGCTAAGCCGCAGGCATAGAAGATTGTAACAGGACAGCGTTTAAAAAGAGGATAGCATAATGGCATTTTTCAACGAAAAGGATTGGCGCGAAATGTTTCGCCTCAGGCGGGCGATCGTCCGAGCGGAACAGTCTCTTAGTGAAATCGATCGAGAGATTCTCCCCGACGGACTGTGCGAAAGCGATCTTGCGATCCTCGAGCGCTTAGCCCGTAAGGGCGCGCGTCCGGTCAATGGGTTGGCCAGACAGGTTGGCCTCACCAGTGGCTCAATGACCTCGGCAGTGAAGCGACTTCATCGTCGCGGTCTAGTCGAGACGAGGAGAGACCTTGATGACAAGCGAGTGGTCTGGGTCTCCGTTACCAAAGAGGCAGAAGAAATCGTCGAGCGTTTTTCGCAGCTCCGTGGAGAAGCTTTGGAGACAGTGTTCCAAAAGTGGTCAGAAAGGGAGCGCAGTGTTCTGATCAACCTGCTGCGCAGAGTTCGCTCGGATGCGGAGTCGAACGAGCGGGTTCCCGCCTGAATGTCTTGGCCACTAAGGCCGAGGGTCTCGCGGGTTATGCTTCATTCCTAAAGTCCCCTGTGGCAGGGTGCCGCGGTGCGGGGAGCTTTCATGGGCGCTGTGGAGGCCGCTAGAAAGGCTCACGTAGGTGACCGAGTAGTGAATGGCTCCTTGCTTGTAGAGACGCCAGCGTTAGTTTCCAGCTCCATTCAACAATGACTTTTCTTATTAATATCCTCATCGTGGTGGCGCTCTTCAACGTCATTATCTTTGTCCACGAGCTCGGGCATTTTCTTGCCGCAAAGTGGAGGGGGCTTCGCGTGGATCGTTTCCAGATCTGGTTTGGTAAGCCCATTTGGAAGAAAGAAATCAACGGAGTACAATACGGCTTGGGTTGGATTCCTGCAGGGGGCTTTGTGGCGCTGCCTCAAATGGCGCCCATGGAGGCCGTGGAGGGGAAGAACCGAGAGCCCGGAGAGCCGGAGGAAAAGGAGGAGCCACTGCCTCCGGTAAAGCCACTCGACAAGATTATCGTGGCCTTCGCGGGCCCACTGTTCAGCTTCCTGCTGGCGATCGTCTCGGCCTTCGTGGTGATGGGGGTTGGTACGCCCATGGATGCAGTCGAGAGCACCGTGATAGGATACGTTGCAAAGGACGGCCCGGCACATGGCAAATTACGGGAGGGTGATGAGATCCTCGCAATCAACGGAGAAAAAGTGGACGGGTTCGCTGGCTCTTTGAACTCGGTTCAGGAAAGCATCATCCTGAGCGAGGGAGACAAACTTGACTTCCTCGTCTCGCGAGATGGATCACAGGTCACCGTGACGACGGCATTTAAGATTCGCAAGACGAAGTGGTGGGAGCGCAAGGCAATGCGCCAGGTTGGAATCTCGGTAGAAAACCAGACGGTGATAGCCAGCGTCCTTGAGGGCGGACCGGCAGACC
>MDSV01072115.1_pt1 | contig 16409 bp, 10 predicted proteins | sample 810851 | NCBI WGS metagenome assembly MDSV01 (sample SAMN05326640, study PRJNA326480) | marine metagenome | isolation source: seawater | place: Atlantic Ocean: North East | collected 2012 | reverse complement strand
TCAGTAAAGGTAGTCTGACACATTTTATCAACATCAAATTTTTTTAATACATTTTTTCTACCTTCAATTCCAATAGATTTCAATGAATTATAGTCTTTTTTCATCACAGAGACTATTGTATCAGCTAATGAAATTGGATCCTTATTTTTAAATAAAAAACCAGTAGTATCTTTCTTTATTGTTTCGATTGAACCTCCTATGTCACTAGCAATTATTGGTATTTGCATGGATTGAGCTTCGACAGAAACTCTGCCGAAAGCCTCTGGTTCAATTGAACAAGAACAAACTAGATTAGAAATCCCGTATGCTATAGGCATTTCCTTGCAATGTTCAATAAATTTAATTATTTTTGTTAGTCTGTGTTGATGAATTAAATCAATAAGTTGTTTTTTATAAACAGATCTTCCTTGATCACTTCCAAGAATAATTGCTTCGAAGGGTGGTATATCATTCTTTTCAGAAAGTAATTTAATAGCCTCAATAAATATTTTTTGTCCTTTCCACTGAGTTAGTCTTCCAGGCAAAAGTATAATAAATTTATTTCTTTCTATATTGTGTTCTTTAGAAAATTTATCTAACTTAATAGGTAAAACTTTTTGTGGGTTATAATAATTAGTATTTATACCTCTAAAAATTACTAAAAGCTTTCTACTTTTTTTTAAAAAAAAATTTCCATAATTTTCATTTATGTGGGAAAAAATAAAATTTGATCCTGCTATAACTAAACTAGATCTTACCATTACTGAATTATAAAACTTTTTAAAATTATTTTTAAAATTATAAGTTCCATGAAATGTTGTTACAAATTTTCTAAAAGTAAGTTTTGAAGCAAAATAACAAGACCACGCTGGCGCACGACTTCTTGCATGCACAATATTAATGTTATTAAAAATTATAATTAAAGAAATCAAAAATATATTAAAAAAAATCAAAATAGGATTTTTTGAATGAACGGGTGCTTTATAGATTTTAACTTTTTTATTATCTACGTATTTAAGTAATTCCCCTCCACTAGTTATAATATAAGATTTGCAACCTTGTTCTGGTAAAAAATGGGCTAAATCATAACATCCTGTTTCAGCGCCCCCATAACCTAATTTAGGTATAACTTGCAAAACTTTGATTTTTTTTTTCATTTTTTTGAAATAATATAATATGTCAAATGAATTATAAAATATCTAAATATTTTACCACTTCAAGTAAAAGAAAAATTAATTACTTATTACTTAAAAAAAATAGCCATATTACTGTAGTTTTTTTTCACGGCTTCATGTCTGACATGATGGGTGCAAAACCAACTCATATTCAAAAGTTTTGCAAAAAACATAAATTAAATTTTCTTAAATTTGAGTACTCGGGACATGGCAAATCTTCAGGTAAATTTACTGATGGCAATATAAGTAGGTGGACTAATGATGCAAAATATTTAATTAAATCTAAAGTAAAAAAAAAAAATGATTTAATTTTTGTAGGATCAAGTATGGGAAGCTGGATTGCATTAAATTTATTTAAAAATTTTAAAAAACAAATTAAAGGTTTTATTGGAATCGCTTCAGCTCCAGAATTTTTACATGAATTAATGTGGAAAAATTTTAGTAAAAAAGTGAAAAAAGAAATATTTTTAAAAAAATTATATTATTTAAATCATGGAAATTTTATCTACCCACTTACTAAGCAATTATTTCTTGATGGTAAAAAAAACAAAGTTCTTAATAAAAGTATTAATCTAAGAATTCCAATAACTCTTATTCATGGCTCGAAGGATAAAGTTGTTCCCCTAAAATTTTCAAAGAAAATATTGAAAATTGCAAAAAAATCAAAAAAAAAATTAATTAGAATAAAAAACGGAGACCATAGTTTATCTAGAAAAAGTGACTTAAAAAAAATCTGTAAAGAAATAAATTTAATAGTTAAGAATTGTATTTAAAAAGTTAAAGTATAGTTTCATTAATTATGTAGTTTGGTCTATTTTTTACTTCAAAATAAATTCTACCTACATATTCTCCAATAATGCCTAGCGTAAACATTACTAAACCTAGTGATAAAGCAAGCATCGAGTTTGTCAAAGTTAAACCTTTTGGCATTATTAAGGAAGTAAAATTATAGATTCCAAATACAGGCAAGACCTTGACAGAAAACAAGAAAAGAAAAAAGAAAAAAGATAATAGTGAAATAATAATCCCAGTTATTAAAATAAATCTTAAAGGCAATAGTGAAAATGAAACAAAACCATCCATTGCTAATATGCTTGCACTAAAAAAAGAAAAATTTGTTTTCCCGGCAAATCTTTCATCTCTATTATACTCTATTCCTATTTGCTTAAAACCTACCCATGACCTCAGGCCGCGCATAAATAAGTTCTTTTCGTTCAAACTGTTCAAATTTTTTACAACTTTTTTATTCATTAAACAAAAGTCGCCAGCTTTTTTTGGTGCATCTATCTCACTAAGTTTTGAATATATTTCATAAAATAAATTATAAAACATTTTTTTTATAAAGTTTGCTTTTCTTTTAATTCTAATCCCATAAACTACATCATAACCTTCTTCAATTTTTTCTATAAATTTTGAAATAATTTCTGGCGGATCTTGCAAATCTCCGTCCATAATACATACATAATCATTTTGACAATATTTTAATCCTGCAGCTATTGCAGATTGATATCCAAAATTTCTGGAAAGGGAAATTATTTTAATAGATTTATTTTGCTGGTTGATTTCTTTAAGCAATTTAAGACTATTATCTTTTGAGCCATTTTCTACGAATATTATTTCATATTTTCTTATGTTAATTTTTTTAATTACATCTAAAGTTCTTTTGCAAATTTCATTTATATTTGCGGATTCATTATATGAAGGTATAACAATTGAGATGCTGTCGATCATAAAGTTACTTTTACCTATTTGTTTTATAATAGTTTATTGTTTTTACAAGCCCTTGATTTAAGTTAATTACTGGTTTCCATCCTAAGATTCTTTTTATTTTACTAGTTGAGGGATATAAGTTTAAAATTTCACTTTTTCTTACTGTTTTTTTATTAAACTGTGGTTTTCCTTTTTTTATTATTCTTGTAATTTTATTAATTACAACTTTTAAAGAGATAGGTTTATCTGAACCTGCGTTGAAAATTTCACCTACTGCTTTTTTCTTAATTAAAGATAAAATTATTGCTTTAATTAAATCGTCAACATAGCAGAATGATCTTAATTGATTCCCTTTAGAAACTGGAAATTTTTTGTTATTTAAGCATCCATTGATTACTTGAGGTATTAATCTATTATTTCTTTGTTTAGGGCCATATATATTAAATACTCTTAAAATTGTTACCGGAAATTTTTCTGTTTTATATAACATGGTTAATAAATTAACACTTGCAACCTTTCCAACTGCATAAGGCGATATAGGATCTTCACGGAAGGTTTCTTTCATAGGTGATAGGTTATCACCATACTCATCACATGTTCCTACATGCAAATATCTTTTTATCTTTTTTCTTTTTATAGAAGTTAATATATTCATTGTAGATAAAAAATGATCATCTATTACAACTCGTCCTTTTCCAAAAAACTTGCTATGATCTATATAACCTCCTAAATTTATAACGTAATCATAGTGTTTATTTATTTTTTTTCTTAAAGATTTAAAATTTTTGTAATCACAAAAAATATATTTCAAATTTTTATGATTTAGTTTTTGATATTTTTTTTTAAGTGACAAACAAGTAATTTTTGAACCTAAGCTTAAGAGTTTTTCAATTAAGTTAGCTCCAATAAATCCAGTTCCACCTACTACAAGAATAGACTTATTTTTAAATTGGATCATAGAAAATATAATATCACCATATATAGGAATAACATCTAAGTTAATAGTATTTTTATATAAATATTATTAATCTTTTGAAATTTAATTTATAAAATAGTAAAATTACTTTCTTAAATAATAATATGATTCATGGAATAAAAATAACTCCACTCAACCAAATAGAAGATGATAGAGGAAAAGTTATGCATATGTTGCGTAACGACGCTAAACATTTTAGTAAATTTGGTGAAATATATTTTTCTACGGTTCTACCAAATAAAATTAAGGGTTGGCATATTCATAAAAAAATGACATTAAACTATGCGGTAATTTTTGGAGAAATAAAATTAGTTTTATATGACGGTCGACCCAATAGTAAAACCAAAGGTGAAATACAAGAATTTTTTTTATCCCCAAAAAATTATAAATTAATAACTGTTCCTCCTATGATTTGGAATGGTTTTAAGGGAATTGGAAATGAACCGTCAATTGTAGCAAATTGTGCTGACATCCCTCATGATCCAAATGAAATAGAACGTATGTCTGCATCTGATAAAACTATACCTTATAATTGGGATAAAAATATAAGTGATTAAGTTTATTGATTAGTTAACAAAATTTTTTATTTGATCAGATACAAAATCTAACTGCTTATTGGTCAATCCAGGGTACAAACCTATCCAGAAAGTATTATTCATTATTGTAGAAGTATTTTTAAGATCTCCTACTATACGAAAACTTTTTCCAATCATGTAAGGTTGTTTTGTAACATTTCCTGAAAAAAGCAAACGAAAACCAATTTTTTTTTCATCAAGATATCTAAGTAATTCATTTCGTTTTATAGGTGAATTTTCACGTATAGTAATTGGAAAACCAAACCAAGATGGGTCCGAGTTTTCTGTTGCTTTAGGTAAAATTAAATGCTCCTGATATGATTTTAATGAATTATAAAGATATTTAAAATTACTTTTTCTATTTTTAATAAAACCTTTCAAGCGATCAATTTGTGCCAAACCACACGCAGCCTGCATGTCTGTAATTTTCATATTATAGCCTGCATGAGAGTATATATACTTATGATCATAACCTTTGGGTAATTCACCTAGCTGCCAATTAAAACGTTTTCCACAAGTATTTTCTTCACCAGGTTCACAAAAACAATCTCTACCCCAATCTCTAAATGATTGTGCAATCATTTTAAGTTTTATACTATTTGTGAACACCGCTCCACCTTCGCCCATAGTTATATGGTGAGCGGGATAAAAACTAAGTGTAGAAACATCACCAAAAGTTCCCACCATTTTTTTTTCATATTTTGACCCTAATGCATCACAACTATCTTCTACTAACCAAAGATTATTTTTTTCACAAATAGACTTTACAACTTTTAAATTAAATGGATTCCCTAAAGTATGAGCTAACATTATTGCTTTTGTTTTAGGAGTTATGGCTTCTTCAATAGCTTTTTCATCTATATTATAAGTAGGTATTTTTACGTCAACAAATACTGGAACAGCACCAAATTGTATTATGGGATTTATAGTTGTTGGAAACCCAGCAGCAACTGTAATGACTTCGTCCTTAGGTTTGATTGCTCTTTCTTTTAGTTTAGGAGACGTTAATGTTGAGAAAGCAATCAAATTTGCAGAAGATCCAGAATTAACAGTTATCAAATTTTTTATACCAATAAACTTAGACAGCTTTTCTTCAAAAAGTTTATTAAATCTCCCAGAAGTAAGCCATCCATCTAATGATGCTTCAACCATATTAGTTATTTCTGTATTACCAATAACCTTGCCTGTTGGTGGTATTGTTGTTTTTCCAGGAATAAATTTTATTTTTTTAAATTTTAATTTAGAATATTCTTTTACAAGATTAGAAATTTTACCTCTTATTTTTTTTTTTGGATCTAAAGGCATAAAGTAATTATTTTTTTTCTTTATAGTAATAATGTATTATAAGTATTAAAAATGAGATTAAACGATTTACAGAAAAATTTATATATTTTTTTTTCGGTTATTGTATCTATTTTAATTGTCACACTATTGTGGGAAAATATAAATTTACCTTTAAATAATACAATTGGAGCTAAGGGTTTGTTGGTTTCGGAGGGTTATAATCCTACGAACGACACAATAAGATATGTAATTTTTATATCTATTCCCTTAATAGTTTTTCTTTATTCAAGTTATATTTTTAAAAATAAGTTTATAAATATAAAACAGTTGATAGAAGAAAGAGAAAAATCAATTTCTAATAATTACCAAATCTACATACTAATCTCTTTTATATTTTCAATATTTATTTTTTTAGAATTTTTTTCATTAAATTTTTCTTTCTCAAGCTATGTTTTAGATCAATTTCATGATGGGAATTATTTAACTCCATTCCAAAATTATTTATCTACTAAAAAAATTTGGATATCTTCTCATGTGACGCACGGTGCTTCAGATATTTTTTATCCTGTACTAATGACTAAAATTTTAGGGATACAATCTATTGGAGCTGTTAGAGTTTTTGATATTTTTTTAATTTTATTATTAAAAATATCAACAATTATTTTGTCATATCAATTAACTAAAATTACAAATTTAAGCAAAGAGGGTAAAATATTATTTTTTATAATTTTTACTTCTATTTTGCTTTCAATGAGTCGTTATACCTTTTTAGCTTCTGCTTATTATTTTTCACATAAAGATATTTATATAATTTTATTTTTAATATTATTTATAGAACTATTTTTAAATTCTAATTTAAAAAACTTTTCTTTAATAGTGTTACCTGTCATAGCTACCATTTCAATTTTATTTCATATTGATATAGGAATTTATATAAACTTTATTTTGTTTTTTTATACTTTGTATTTAATTTTAGCAAAAAAATATAACGACATATTATTACTATTTTCATCTTTTTTTGTTGTATTGTCGCTTACTATTATTTTTATTGGACTGGATGAAATTATTGCTTTTCTAAATAATACTAAATCAATTGTTTCTTCTATGGATTTAATGCATGGTTTAAAATATCCGGATCCATTTTTTTCTTTAGGGACCAACCAAGATGGTGCTAGAGCTACTAGAGGACTGCTGCTCCAACTGACGGCAGGTATTTTTGTTTTAAATTATTTAATTACGAATAATGATAAAAAATTTAATACTAAAAAGGTATTTTTTCTTTTTATATTTTTATTAAGTTTTATTATGTATAAAAATGCCCTGGGAAGATCTGATGCTTCACATATTAGAATGTCTAATGACCTTCCTATTTTAATAAATTCTTTTTTTATTCTAAATTACTTAATCTCCCTAATTGAAAAAATTAATTTTAAAAATAATAAGATTTATAAAAAATTTTTTATTTTTTTTCCATTTGTAATTATATTTTTTTACTACATAATCAATCAAAATCATTACAATTATAATAATATTAAAAATTTTAAAAATGGCTTTAAAAACTATGTAAACCTAGAGGATGAAATTTACCTCGATGATAAAACAAAAAACTTAATTAAATATTATAAAAAAATTACATTAAACGAAAATTGTGTAGAAAATATTTCATTTGATGATGCAATTCCTTATCTTTTAAAAAAACCATCTTGCACTAAATATTGGGCCTCTTGGTTAGCTAGTTCAACTAAAAACCAAAAAGATTATATTTTGGAACTAAAAAAAGTTATGCCTAAATATATTTTGTATGAATCTTTGGGTTTACAAAATAAAGGAAATCGTAAATTTGATGGATTGGGTGTTTATGAAAGAATTGAATTGGTTAATTCTTTTGTTTTATCTAACTATCAAAAACATAGTGAGATCGAGGGTTATATAATCTTACAAAAAAAGTAAAGGTATCTACTATTTAACTTTAGTTTTATATCTATTGATAAATACTCAATTGGTGATAAATGTTATTTAATTAAAAGTTTATATGGAAGATAAAGAATCAGTAATTTACCAGCCCGTAAGGACACCCAATCAAAATTGGGTTAAAGAGTTAGATCCTAGGCACATGGACTCTACTTTAAGTGCTCTTAAGGCGCCTGAGAATGATAAAAGAGTAATTACATTGTTAAGACCCTTTGCTGTTATTGCTAAAACGTCCTACAGTAATCCAGTGACTTTGCCTTTGGGTTTAGCTTATGTCGGTGGTGTTCTTGATAAAGCAGGTTATAAAACTAAAATTATTGATGCCACAGGTGAGCAGCAACCTGTTAAAATTCGAAGATCTAGTGATAATCTTTACAATATTCAAGGCTTAACACCTGAAGAAATCTTAGAAAGGATTGATCCTAATACCTTCATTTTTGGAATTTCTTTAATGTTTTCAGCTGAATGGTTTGCTCACAGAAGTCTTATAGAATCAATAAAGAAAAAATATCCAAATATAATTATAGTTGCGGGGGGGGAGCATGCAACAGCAATTCCTGAGTATACGTTAAGAAACTGTCCATCGATTGATTATATTATGAAAGGTGAGGGTGAATTTTCTATGCTTGAATTCTCATTTAATCTGTTTAACAAAAAAGATGTAAACAAAATACCTGGAATATGTTTTGTTAATGAAAAAGATACCTATGTTGATAATGGCTCAAGTAAGAGAATAGAACATATTGATCAGCTACCAAGACCAGCGTGGCATTTACTTAAACCTCAAAATTATTTTACTAATGCATTTACTATAGGTTTAGCAAAAGGAAAACTTAGAAATATGCCAATATTAGCTACAAGGGGTTGTCCTTACCAATGTACTTTTTGTTCGAGCCCAACAATGTGGACAACAAGATATATAATGAGAAAACCTAGTGAAATAGTTGATGAAATAGAATGGTTGATAAAAGAATATCATGCAAATGACTTTGAATTTTTTGATTTAACAGCTGTGATAAAAAAAAGTTGGATTTTAGATTTTTGTGATGAACTTAAAAAAAGAAAAATAAATAATATTACTTGGCAACTTCCTGTGGGCACAAGATCTGAAGCTTTGGATGAAGAAACTTTAAAAGCTTTATATGATACAGGTTGTGCATATATATGTTATGCGCCTGAAAGTGGAAGTGAAAAAAGTTTAAACATGATAAAAAAACGTGTGAAACTTGATAGATTAATTGAGAGTATAAAATCTGCTGTTAAGGTAGGACATACTGTTAAATTAAATTTTATTATTGGATTTCCGCACGAAACATTACTGGATTGTTTGAAGACAATTTTTTTTGGAATTTATTGTTCATTCAGATTTGGAATTTATGATGTAAACTATGCAATGTTTTCACCTTATCCAGGATCTGAATTATTTGAAAAACTTAAAAAAGAAAAAAAAATAAATGTTGATGATGATTATTTTAAGAAATTAATGGCTTATATGGATGTAACACAGTCTCACTCCTACTGTGAAAATGTTTCTGGCAAAACAATATCAGTATTAAGATTTTTAGGTTTTTCTTTATCTTATATTTCGATTTATTTATCAAGACCCATAAGAATATATAAATTATTTAGAAATTTCTTTAATAAAGAATTTTCACCTAGTAATTTATTCGAACAAAGAGTTTATGATTTTTATACTAGAATAAAATTAAATAAAAAAACTAAGAAAATTACTACATAACAATTAATCAAACAGCTTTTAAAGTGTTGGTCTTGAGTGATAAACTATTTTCTAATTTATCTAGCATTTCTTTTGGACAAACTTGTTTAAATTTTAAAACTTCTGTTTCAAAATTTTCTATGATTTTGTTAGCAATCTTTGACTCGGTTTCTTTAAAGTGCTCATTTATTAGCTCTCTGAGATAATTTTTCCAATAATTAGTTTCGGGAGTTTGCCAAACTACAGAATTAGTATTCACATAGTTTTCAAACTCCTGATATGGATCATAAATAAATGCCATTCCACCTGTCATTCCAGCTGCAAAATTATCACCCACTTTTCCTAAAATAACTACAGTACCTCCAGTCATATATTCACAACCATTTGAGTCACATCCTTCTATAACTGCTTCTGCACCAGAATTTCTAACTGCAAATCTTTCTCCAGATTGACCTGCAGCAAAGAGTTTCCCAGAAGTTGCGCCATAAAGCACAGTATTTCCTATTATTGTATTTTCATTACTAATTAAATTACTCTCTGCAGGTGGTTTTATTACTATAGTTGCTCCAGACAATCCTTTTCCAACATAATCGTTCGCATCACCAGTCACAATTAACTTTAAACCTTCTATTGCAAACGCCCCTAGAGATTGTCCAGCTGATCCAGCTAAATTTATTTTAATTTGATTTTTTTTATTTATTGTTTTCTTAAATTCTTTATAAATATAATGAGACAATCTTGTTCCAATAGCTCTATTTATATTTTTTATATCATACTTTAAACTAATGTTATTTTTTTCACTTACTAATTTTTTTATTTCTTCATAAATTTTTTCATCTAAACTTAGTGGAACTTCGTTAATTAAATTGGCGGGACAATATCTATCATTTGGTCCTGGATCGGCCTGAACTAAAAGTGGACTTAGATCTAAATCGTCTAGATTAGATGTTCCTCTACTTACCTGTTTTAAAAGATCAGATCTTCCAACTATTTCGTTTAAATTTTTAAATCCTAATTCTGATAAAATTTCCCTTACTTCTTTTGCAATAAAAGTAAATAAATTAACTACTTTTTCTGGAGTCCCCGAAAATTTTTTTCTTAAATTTTCATCTTGCGTGCAAACACCAACCGGACATGTATTAGAATGGCATTGACGAACCATTATACAACCTAGTGCTACTAAGGAAGTAGTGCCTATTCCAAATTCTTCAGCTCCCATCATTGCTGCCATAACAACATCCCTGCCTGTCTTAAGTCCCCCATCAGTTCTAAGAGTAACTTTGTGTCTAAGATTGTTTAAAGTCAAAATTTGATTTACTTCCGTTAGCCCCATTTCCCATGGAATCCCTACATGCTTTACACTTGTTTGTGGGCTTGCTCCAGTACCACCACAATGCCCTGAAATTAAAATTACGTCTGCTTTTGCCTTAGCAACGCCTGCTGCAATTGTACCAACTCCAGTTGATGCTACCAATTTCACACCTACTCTGGCTTTTGGGTTTGATTGTTTAAGATCATAAATAAGTTGAGCCAAATCTTCTATAGAATAAATATCGTGATGGGGTGGAGGCGAGATTAATGTTACCCCAGGGGTAGAATGTCTTAATGCTGCAATTTCTTTTGATACTTTAAAACCCGGGAGTTGACCTCCTTCTCCTGGTTTAGCACCTTGTGAAATTTTTATTTCAATTTCACTGCAATTATTTAAATATTCTATTGTTACACCAAATCTTGCTGAGGCAACTTGTTTCACTTTTGAATTTGCGCTGTCACCATTTGCTTTTTCTATAAATCTTTTTGGGTCTTCTCCACCTTCTCCACTACAAGAAGCTCCACCTATTCTATTCATTCCAATAGCTAGTGTTTCATGGGCTTCAGCTGATAAAGCTCCATGAGACATGCTACCGCTTCCGAATCTTTTTCTTAATGACTCAATCGATTCAACTTCATTAAGGTTAGTTGGTTTTGAAAGTTTTTTAAAATCTAAAAGATCCCTTAAATTCACTATTGGTAGATCATAAATGCCTTGAACATATTTTTTATAAGTTTCATATGAATTAATAGTCACTGCACTCTGTAACATATGAATTAACTTGCCTTGATACTGGTGCATTTCACCATTTTTTCTATATTTATATATTCCTCCAATTGGGAGAATTGATACATTGTTTTGAAAAGATTTTTTATGAATTTCCCTAATTTTTTTCTCAATACCAATAAGTCCTATACCTGAAATTCTGGAAACCATTCCAGGAAAATATTCTGCCACAACAGATCTACTTAAACCTACAGCTTCAAAATTACACCCACCTCTATATGCGCTTAAAACTGATATACCCATTTTTGACATAATTTTGAGCAAACCATTATCAACTGATTTTATGTAACGTTTAACACATTCCTCAAAACTGATTTTACCAAATAATCCTTTTTCATATCTTTGGTAAATTGAATCAAAAGCAATATACGAATTTACACTTGTGGCACCGACACCAAGCAGAACTGCAAAAGAGTGCGTATCTAAAACATCACTGGTCTGTACGTTAATAGAAACAAATCCTCGTATACCTAACTTTGTTAATCTTGAATTAACTGATCCAATAGCTAATGCCATCGGTATGGGAGCTTTTTTTTCGTTTACATTCTTATCGCTCAATACTAAATGTTGACCACCTTCTCTTACGGCAACTTCAGCTTCTAAACGCAATTTGTCTAATCTATCTTTTAAACTTTCTTCTAAATGAAAGGTGCAATCTAAAACTCTTATACTTCGTTTAAACAATTCAGAAAATTTTTCAAATTGTCCATTAGATAATATTGGACTTTCTAAAACGTAAATATTATCTTCTGTTAAATTTTCAAAATCCAAAATATTTCCAGTATTACCAAAACGTGTTTTTAAACTCATCACTTCATTTTCTCTTAAAGAGTCTATTGGCGGATTTGTTACTTGGCTAAAATTTTGTTTAAAAAAATGTGATAACGGCCTATACATATCAGACAATACTGCTGCTGGAGTATCATCCCCCATAGATCCAACTGCTTCTTTTTGATCTTCTACCATTGGATGTAATATAAGTTCAAGATCTTCTATATTCATTCCAGCTAAAAGTTGTCTTCGTCTTAACTCGTCACCTTTATAAATAAATTTCTCTTTTGATATTTCAAACTTTTTGTCTAAATCTATTATTTGCTTATTATATTTTTTATAATCTTTCGAAATTTTATTTTTGAGACTTTTGCTGTCAAAAACTCTTCCATTCTCAAGATCAATCGCAATTGCTTGGCCAGGACCTAAACGACCTTTAAAAGTAATTTTTTTATTTTCGAAGGGTATCATTCCTGTTTCAGATCCAGCAAATAAAAGTTTATCTGAAGTAACAGTATACCTTAATGGCCGAAGACCATTTCTGTCCTGAGCTGCGATAATCCATTTTCCATCAGTAGCAGCAATAGCTGCTGGTCCATCCCAAGGTTCTATAGTGCTATTTAAAAAATTAAATAATTTTTGGTGTGATGTTGAAACAGTTTTTCTACGTTTTGACCAGGCATCTGGAATAAGCATTAACTTTGTTAAGGGGACTGATTTTCCTGATCTCACAAGTAACTCAAATACATTATCAAGAGCTGCTGAGTCCGAGTTACCCAATGTAATAACTGGTTTTAATGAATCAATATCTTCAAAAAGTTTATTACTCATGTCGTGCTCATGAATTTTCATCCAATTTATATTGCCTTTAATTGTGTTAATTTCTCCATTATGAGCTAAAGTTCTAAATGGTTGGGCTAAATCCCAGCTTGGAAAAGTATTAGTCGAATATCTTTGGTGAAAAATTGCAAATCTAGAAATAAATCTTTTATCCATTAAATCTGGGTAAAATTCTGATAGGGTTTCTGCTAAAAACATTCCCTTATACACAATTGATCTAGAACTAAATGAGCAGATATAAAAATCTTTTATTTTTAATAAGTTTGATTGTTTTTCTATTTTCTTTCTTACAACAAATAAATCTCTTTCGAGATCATCATGATTTAGATTTTGATTATTAGATTTAAAAATAATTTGAACAATCTCAGGTCTATTATTTTCTGCTTTTATACCAAGGACCTTAGTATTTACAGGAACTTGTCTCCACCTATAAATGTAATAGTTTTTTCCCAGCAACTCATTTTCAACTAAAGTTTTGCATTTTTCCTGAAGATTATAATCATTCCTTGGTAGAAAAATCATTCCAACACAAATTCTTCCTTGATCATGTCTTCTGCCTGCATTTTCTATACGTTCAATAAAAAAATCTTTTGGAATTTCAATATGTATTCCAGCACCGTCTCCTGTTTTTCCATCTGCATCTACTGCTCCTCTGTGCCAAACTGCTTTTAGCGCTTGTATACCGAACTCTACTATTTTCCTTGATTTTTTTCCTTCTGTTGAAGCAACAAACCCAACCCCACAAGCATCATGTTCATCATTTGGATTATAGACATTTCCTTTTATTAATTTTTTCAAATTTTCTTTATAAATTTTCATATTACGCAGCTTGACCTTTTTTAAACATTTTCATTTCTAAATATTTTTGAATTGACAAAGCAGCATCTCTACCATCTTTTATTGCCCAAACTACAAGTGATGCGCCCCTTACTATATCTCCTGCAGCAAAAACTCCCGACGAATTTGTTTCCATAGATTTCATATTAATTTTTACAGTACCCCATTTTGATACGGATAGTTCTTTATGATTAAATAACTTGGGTAAATCTTCAGGATCAAATCCAAGAGCTTTAATTACCATATCAGCCTTTATCTCAAAATTAGAATTAATTATTGGTTTAGGGTTTTTTCTGCCAGAAGAGTCTGTCTCACCTAATTCCATTTTTTCAACTTCTAAAGACGAAATTTTTTCTGCACCAATGAATTTTTTAGTGTTAGATAACCATATAAATTGAATTCCTTCTTCTTCAGCATTATTTACTTCTCTTATAGAGCCTGGCATGTTTTCTTTATCTCTCCTATATAAACATTTTACTGATTTAGCTTCTTGTCTTATTGCTGTTCTAACGCAGTCCATTGCGGTATCACCTCCTCCAATAACAACAACATTTTTATCTTTGGCATTTAAATCACCATTTTCAAAATTTTCCACTTTGTCTCCTAGGCCCATCCTATTTGATGCAGTTAAAAACTCCATTGCAGGAAAAATATTTTTTAAACTAGATCCTGGTAAATTAATTTCTCTAGGTTTATATACTCCAGTTGCAATAAGTATAGCATCATGTTTATTTTGTAATTCTTTAAATGAAATATGTTTTCCTATTTCTATATTTTGTTTAAATTCAATGCCACTTTCTTTAAGTATTTTAATTCTTCTCTCTACAACAAATTTTTCTAATTTAAAATTTGGTATTCCATAAATTAGCAAGCCACCTGCTCTGTCATATCGATCATAAATAGTTATTTTATAACCTACTTTTCTAAGTTCTTCAGCACACGCTAAGCCAGCTGGACCAGCCCCAATAATTCCTACGCTTTGATTAATTTCTTTTTTAACAACAACTGGTTTAATCCAACCCTTTTCCCAGGCAGTGTCTGTAATATATTTTTCAACTGATCCAATCGTAACTGTTCCATGACCTGACTGTTCTATTACGCAATTTCCTTCACATAAGCGATCTTGAGGGCATATTCTTCCACATATCTCTGGCATATTATTTGTGCTATGAGCCAATTCACTTGCTTCTTTTAGTCTTCCTTCAGCTGTAAGTTTTAACCAATCGGGAATATTATTATGCAAAGGGCAATGTACCTGGCAAAAAGGCACGCCACATTGTGAGCATCTGCTAGATTGTTCTTTGGCTTTCTCATTTATAAATTGGTCATAAATTTCTTGAAAATCATCCACCCTGTTTTTAGTCAATCTTTTATTTGGAGTTTGTTTATCTATTTTTACAAATTTAAGCATTTTTTCTGACATAATTTTTCTCTTCTAGGTATCTTTTATACCAATATAAATAAGGCTAAAAGGACTTTTGGGACATAAATACTGACCTATATTATTGAAAAACTAGGAAATTTGATAGTTTATGTTGCATACCAGCTATGCAATAATATTTTCTAATGCTTTCCTCTATAGAAATTTTAATCTTATCTGCAGTTCAAGGTATTTCAGAATTTTTGCCAATTAGTTCAGCTGCACATCTAATATTATTTGCAAAATACTATTCATTTAATAACCAAAACTTACTGATAGATATTTGTTTGCATCTAGGATCCCTTTTAGCAATTATTGTATATTTTAGAAATGATTTATTCAATTTTGCAAGTAATAAAAGTTTCTTAATTAAAATTGTAATAGGTACAGTTCCTTTAATTCCTGCAGGCTATATACTTTACTATACAGGAATAATTGATCATCTTAGAAATTTGAAAATAATTGGTTGGACAACTTTAATTTTTGGTATTCTTTTATTTATAAGTGATCAAAAAAAAAATACTAAAAAAATCAATGAAGACTTCTCCTATACAGCAGCAGTTATCTTTGGTTTATTTCAAATTATATCATTAATTCCTGGTGTAAGTAGATCTGGAATTACAATTACTTCAGGAAGATTCCTTGGTTTTGACAGATTCGATTCAGCTAAAATTTCTTTTTTTTTGGCCATACCAGCTTTGACTGCAGCTAGTATGTTGGGTGTGTATAATATCTACAAAGTTGGAAGTGCAGAACTTAACTTTTTAGCTATTATAGCGGTAATATTCTCATTTATTTTTTCTTTTATAACAATTGCTTTATTTTTAAATTTTATTAAGAAATTTAGCTTAAAAATATTTGTAATTTATAGAATAATTCTTTCTTTAATTTTATTATTTGTAGCTTATTTTTAATTTTTTTTATAAATTGGAGCTATCTGTGAAAATATAACGCCTGTAAGAATAAGAAAACAACCTATAATATTATTTAATCCTAAAATTTGATCTAAAATTATCCAAGCTGCTATTGCTGCAAAAACACCTTCAAGAGAAAATA
>MDSV01048938.1_pt1 | contig 16409 bp, 16 predicted proteins | sample 810851 | NCBI WGS metagenome assembly MDSV01 (sample SAMN05326640, study PRJNA326480) | marine metagenome | isolation source: seawater | place: Atlantic Ocean: North East | collected 2012 | reverse complement strand
CCCTGAGATCATTGTGAAGTCGCAAGACTCAAGTAAACTATATATTTACGATAATAAAGGTCATTTATTGTTATCATATTCAATGTCTAAAAATGATGATTTGGTATTTATACATAACATGAATCAGAAAAATTATATTTTCACAAAATACAGTATTATTGAATTTGATAAACAAAATATTGATAATGGGAATAGTTGGACTAGTGTAAACGGATCGCTTACTAACTTAAGAAAGGTTGATATTTCTTACACATCAGCACTAAGTAGTAATGATCTTATCATTAGATCTTATTGCTATCCAAATCCAGTAAGACAATTAGCATCGACTAAGATCAGAGTAGAGACCTTTGATGCAAATCATATTACGGTGAATATTTATGATTCAATAGGTTCTTTCATAAAAAAGTTTGAAAAGAGTGTTACATCTAACGGATTTCAAATATTAGAGTGGGATTTTATGATTGAAAGCATAGAGGCTGGCATTTATTTTGGTAAAATAGAGGCAAGATCTTCTAATTCTGCATTAGATAATGCAAACAAAAAGCTTATTAAAATTGCTGTTATTAAATGATTCGTTTGCTGATTGTCATAATTTCTGTATTTGCCTCGTTGTACGGGCAAGCAAAGTATAATCATCCAGAGTTAGAATGGTTCACTTTTGAAACTGAACATTTCAACATTCACTATCATAATGGAACGGAACGATCTGCAAGAGAAGCTGCAACGGTAGCTGAGACAATTTTCCCCAAAATAACCCAGTTTTATGACTTTGTACCCGAAGATAAAACGGATATAATATTGAAAGATGCTGATGATTATTCTAACGGAGCAGCGTATTATTATGATAATAAAATTGTTATTTGGGCAACTCCTCTTAATTTTGAGTTGAGAGGCAGTCATAGATGGCTGCAGAATGTAATTACACATGAATATGCTCATATCGTTTCTCTTCAAAAATCAATGAAGATGGGGAATAGGATTCCGGGAGCATATATTCAGTATATGGGGTATGAAGAAGAAAAAAGGAAAGATGTATTGTATGGATTTCCAAATTCTTTAGTGAGTTATCCAATCCCTGGAACGGTTGTTCCTCCCTGGCTTGCTGAGGGTATAGCTCAGTATATGTACGATAATGCAGACTGGGATCATTGGGATACTCACAGAGATATGATATTAAGAGATAGAGCAATTAATGATAATCTTCTTTCATTTAATGAAATGAACACATTTGGGAAAAAAGGTATTGGGAACGAATCAACTTATAATTCCGGCTTTGCACTATCTAGATATATTGCGTACAAATATGGATCTGGTATTATAAAGGATCTTATGGCAGAGTTATCAAACCCGTTACAATTTTCAATTAATGATGCGTTTTTTAACGTTATAGATATTGATGGGGAGCAGGTGTATGACGAATTTATCACCACACTCAAGTTGCGATATGAAAAGCTTACTAATCCAATTGAGATAAATCATATAAAGCCTAATATAATTATAGATAATGGTACTACAAATATGTTTCCAATTTGGGCACCTGATAGTAATGTATTTGCGTATTTGAGTAATAAAAACAATGATTATTTCGGACAGACAGACCTGTATGTCTATGATCTTGATAGTAGTTCAGAAAAGAAGATCTCAGGCGGCGTTTATTCTGCGCCAGCTTGGCATCCAGATGGTAACATGATTTATTATAGTAAAAAACCAAAGTTTCCAGATAAGAATGGCTCAAGATACTATGACCTATATGAATATGATTTAAATTTAAAAAAAGAAAAAAGGCTTACTTATGGCGCGAGGTCATTTTCACCAGCTTACATTAAAACTGATAGTAGTATAGCATTTCTTGCCACTTATGATGGAGCTCAAGATGTATATATATATGATCTGAAACGCGATAGTATTTACAAGATAACTGATTTAGAGCAAAGACCGATGCTCAGTAGTTTAAAATTCAATGAGTTTGATAATTTTCTCTATTTTGATATATCTACCAACCATTACCGTGATATAGCAAAAATTTCCCTTCAAGATTCCACATTTAGTATGGTTTTAAAAAATAATCAATGGGATGAACGTAATATTGCATTTGCTGGAAATGGCTATTTTATTTACTCAGATGATAGAAGCGGTATTTTCAATTTGTATCTTATCGATCATAAAAATGAAAAACAGGGGTATGCGACAAACGTATTTGGCGGCGCTTTTATGCCGCACATAAATAAGAATGGTAAAGTGCTTTACTCATTGTATGATAATGGAGGCTATAAAATAGCGATTATAGATTCATTACAATTAATTGATGAAACTCTGGTAGGGTATTCTAACACCTATTATCAAAAGAACGAAAACTTGACCGATGCTATTTTAATGCCTGATACAACAAAGGCTCATAAATATGTTGATCAATTTCCAAATATGTTCATTATGCCCAAGGTTATGGCAGAGTATGGTACAGTAAAGCCTGGATTTTATTTTTACTCAAGTGAAATCATAGAGCGGCTAAGTTTATTTGGTGGTATGTCGTTAAACAGCCTTATGGATACTGATCTTTTCTTTATTTTTGAATTTAATCGTTTTTACCCAACAATGTTCTTTGAGACTTTTTATCTAACTAGAAACACTTCAGATAAAACCCAATATCAAGACATTTATCAGATTGATAGTGACATAAAATTTAGAATGCTGCTGTTTCGTCCAGGAATAAGATTTCCATTTTATGGTAGTAGTATAGAGCTATATAGTTCATTTCAAAGATATAGAGCGTTTGTTAGTGAATCACTTCCCATTGAAGGTCTTGAAGCTGGTGTAGCTTATGATTATTATAATGGAGTATCTTTAAACCTTGACTGGAAACTAAAGGTTATAAAACCACGTTTAGATGGTAGCATTAATCCATCTAATGGATTTAAGGTATCTGCAAAAATTGATCTAGAGAAAAATAAATTTATTGATGGTCTTGACCTTTCAGATGCTGGTACTTTAGTAGAAAATTTTAAAGATAATAATTTAGCAAGATTTCAAGGCGAATTTACCTATCACTATGAACTTCCTTGGGTTGAAAGGCTGACAACGAGTTTTCATTTAAATGGTGGATATATAACAAATACAAAGGTTGATTCATTTTTTCATTTTTTTAATGGAGGTATGAGTGGTCTAAAGGGGTATCCATTTTATGGAATTGAAGGAACAAAAACAGCATTAATTGATTTATCTGTTCGCTATCCTCTTATGAGAGAGAAGCACGTAAAATTAGGATGGTTTATAATGCAAAACAGCGTTTTAGGAGCAATCTTTCAATTTGGTGATGCTTGGCGTGAAAAGGAGGATCAAATATGGAAAAAATCTATTGGTCTTCAGTGGAGAGTAAATGGTTTTTCCTTTTATAATTATCCAACTGCAATTGAGTTAGAGATTCATAAAGGATTAACTAAATTCAACAGACTAATTAAAGGAGAATTATATTCATATGGTGATGAATACAGGACATATTTCAAAATATTATTTGATTTCTAGATTAATTTTATCTTTTCTTTTTATTATTCCTCTATTCGGTCAAGATTCAACAAAGGCGATTGTAGAGAAAGATTCTACTTTTTATCCAGGAAAACCTTTGATTATGTCATTGATCGTGCCAGGACTTGGTCAACTTTACAATAAAGAACCTCTTTGGAAGCCAGGGATCTTTATCGCAACAGAGATAGTTAGTATAACAAGTATTTTTTATGCTAATAAAAAAGCTGATGAAATTAGAATGAATTACCAAAAGTTTGCTGATGAAAATTGGAATGTAAAAGATTGGTGGGATTTTACTCAATCTGGTCCAGAAGTCATTGAAAATAATGGTTTGTTTTTCACGGACAATAAATTAAAAGCTATGAGAGATTATGTTGGTACTCATCATTTAACAATTCATCTTAAAGGTGATTTAGTAAACTTATTCAATACTGAATTTATTACTTCTGATAGTCTCTCGATTTTATCAGGTTATTTGGAAAGTGAAAACATTAGTATGGTTAAAGATAGACATTACTACGAAAATATTGGCAAATATGATCAGTTCGTTGGGGGATGGTCAGATGTTTCAACAAATTGGTATTGGGAAGAAAAGGATGTAGGCGATAGTACTGAAATAGTTATAAAAACTCCTAGGAAACAAAGTTACCTTGATGATCGTTATAAAGCAAACCAATGGCTTTCTTTTGCTAAATTTAGCATCAGTGCAATGATGTTTAATCATGTAATCAGTGGTTTAGAAGCAGTTTGGGCTAACCGAAATGTTAAAAATGAAGAAAATGGAGATAAGGCTAAAAAGGTAGATCTAGACTTAGGTTTATTATTTGATCCAAATAATACACATGGTATTGGTGGTTTATCTTTTAGATTAAACTTTTAAAAATGAAATATATACATATAACCTTTTTATTATTTTTTATAGGATGCTCATCTTCTTTGCCTGATGAGAGTTTACCTCTAGCTGATCATTTAAAAATAGGAATGGATTTCTTAGATCAGGGTAAGTTCGTAAAAGCTCAAGACGAATTTAAATTTATTTTATCAAGGGGTACAGGAACAGATTACGGAGATGATGCACAATTTTTTTTAGCTGAAGCTTACTTTCTAAATGAGCAGTACATGCTTTCAATTCAAGAATATGAAAACTTAACTAGAAAAATGGCTTTTAGTCCTTTTTTTGAAAAAGCACGTTTTCGTATTTGTGAGGCGTACAGAATAGAGAGTCCAAATTATTATAACGATCAGTCATATACAGAAAAAGCACTAGAAAGGTATCGGGAATTCCTTGATGATTTTCCTGAGTCCGAACACAGTAAAACAGTTTCAGAATCAATGAGCGTTCTAAGAAACAAGCTTGCAAAAAAAATATATGAAACTGGAATTCTTTACATGAAGATGGATGAGTTTGAGCCAGCTAGAATGTCATTTAACCAGGTTCTTGATCTGTACTATGATACTGATATTATTGAGAGTGTCCACTATGAGGTCATTATATCTTACTTGAAACAAGGTAATGACAAAAAAGCTAGAAGTCATTGGATAAATAAAGGAAAAAACTCCATAAAGCAAGAGAAGCTAGTGCTTGAATTAACTGAAGTTTTTTCTCAAAAAGATTTATAATGAAAGTATGTCTATTTGGAGGAACATTTGATCCCCCTCATATTGGTCATCTTCTAATAGCACAGACGGTATGTGAGGCAGAGAATTTTGATAAGGTTCTTTTTATACCTGCATTTTCACCCCCTCATAAAAACGGTATAACTAGTGTAGATCATAGGATCAATATGATAAAGATCGCTATTAAGGATAATCCTAAATTTGAGTACTCAAACGTTGACATAGTTAGAAAAGGTACGTCATATTCTATTGCCTCTATAATTGATATTAAAAACAAATTGAATCTTAAAAAGCAAGAAGTTTATTATCTAATTGGAAGCGATAGCTTGATAGACTTAAAAAACTGGAAAGAACCAAGAAAGATCTTAGATGAGGCTAAGGTAATTGTAGCAATAAGACCAGGTTTTAGGCCATCGGATATTCCTCATTGGATACTGCAAGATGTTCACTTTGCAAATATTCCAAGGTTTGAACTTTCTTCTTCAAAGATAAGATCAAGGTGGGTAGAAGATCTTACAATAAGATATATGGTAACACTACCAATATGGGATTATATCAATAAAAATAATCTATATAATGAAGTAAATAGCTCGTAACTAGCTAACCAGCAAAGTCTAGGTACCACCTTATTAAATTTAATGTTACAAGTATAGTACCTTGTAGCCTAGTTATTTGCCAGCCAGTTCTCATCATAATAAGTACCATAGAAACCATTATAATAAGCACAACTATACTTGAATGAATATCAGATTGGATATTAGTAGGATTAATTATGCCTGCTAGTCCAAGTACCCCAAGAAGATTAAATAAATCACTGCCAAGTAAATTTCCAATTGCCATCCCATGTTTTTCTTTAAACGCTGCTGTCAATGATGTTGCCAGCTCAGGTGCTGAAGTTCCTGCGGCAACTATTGTGACCGCTATTACCCAATCTGAGACGCCAAAAGCTCTAGCGAGGTTCGATGCATGCTCAACCATTAAATGCCCGCCCAATACAATGGAGAAAAGCCCCACAAAAAACCATATGTAAGACTGAAGGTCTGCAGATTTTGGGTGAGTTTCTTCAATTGGTTCTTTCTTTATAAATAAAAATATAATGTATCCAATTAAAGCCAAAAATAATACTGAACCTTCGTAAGCATTGATTGCATCCGCAGCATCCCAGCCATTAAATCCAAAAAACAATATATAAATCAATACTGTTACAATTAGTAAAAATATACCATCTCTATAGAGAAGTTTTGGAGTTATATTTATAGCCCTTACCATTGCTGTTCCGCCAAGAATGAAACCTAGATTAAAAATATTAGACCCAACGACGTTACCGATTGAGATATCTGTCTGGCCGGTTATCGCAGCACGAATTGTTACTGCAAATTCAGGTGCTGACGTGCCAAATGCTACTACAGTAAGTCCAATGACAAGATCTGAGATCTTGAGTGAGTGAGCAATTTCAGAAGCGGCATCAACTAAATAATCTGCTCCTTTCCAAAGCATTATTATTGATAGTAATACTAAAATAAGATCTAAAATTAAGTCCAATGGATTACCCTTAAAAATTTATGATAAAATAGCTTATTATAATTTACTCATATTACGAAGTTATTATATCCTTATTTAGCTTTATTTAATTTTTGAATATTCTTCTATCCTTTTTCCATAAAAAATATATGATTAATTTAAGAATATGATAGACTTTCAAAATGTCTCTTACACACATCAAAAAGGTAGAGGAGTTACTAATCTATCTTTTTCGATAGATAATGGGGAGTTTGTTTTTTTAATTGGTCCTACAGGTTCTGGCAAGACAACTTTAATGAGGTTGATTTACTTTGACTTATTTTGTGATTCTGGAAAAGTAAATGTTGGTGATTTCAACTCAAATAAAATGAGAAAAAGCCATGTTCCACTTTTGCGAAGAGATATAGGCATGGTTTTTCAGGATTACCACCTTTTAAATGATCGAAATGTTTTCCATAATGTGGCACTTCCTTTGCATGTAATTGGATGTGATGCAAGCGAAATTGCGTACAGAGTTGAGGATGCTTTGGATATGGTAGGTTTTGAAGGCAAAAGGACTCATTACCCTTATGAATTATCAGGAGGTGAAAAACAGAGAGTAACTTTAGCAAGAGCTATTGTTAAAGAACCTTCACTAATTCTAGCGGATGAGCCTACTGGAAATCTTGACCCGGTAGCTGCTTTTGAGCTAGTTCAACTACTTGAAACGATAAATAATAATGGTACAACTATTTTAATGGCTTCTCATAACTATAATTTGATTAAAGGCAGGGGTCGCAGAATAATTGAACTTAAAGATGGTTTACTTCGAGGCAGTTGATGGACAAATTTTTATATTTAATTTCTGAAGGTTTAAAAAATGTCTGGCGTCATAAGATGACAACCTTTACAGCAGTTTTTTCTCTGTTTCTTGCTCTTTATTTTGTTGGGTTGCTTGCTGCTGCTGGAGAAAACACGAAGTCCATTCTACAATACCTTAGGTCAAAGTATAAAATCGAAGTGTTTTTTAAACAAAATGTAGATTTAAAATTAGCAAATGAGGTTTCTGATCTAATTATTGAAATTAAAGGGGTTCGTTCTTCAACTGTCATTAATAAAGATGATGCAGTAAGAATTTTCAAGGATCAATTTGGGGAAGATATTCTTGGCATATTAGGTTATAATCCATTGCCTATTAGCGCAGTTGTAAACCTTAAAAGAAACTCTGAGGTAGTGCTTGACGCAACACCAATTGTTAGTAAAATAAAAAAAATGAATGGTGTTGAGAAAGTAAGGTACCAAGGACACTTGATTAAAAAAATTGAGAGAACTTATGCTAGATTAATGAAAATATTTCCATGGGTTGCTCTAATATTTATAACTGTAGCGGTTCTAGTAATTTACAATACAATTAAGCTATCTATATTTTCTCGAAAAGATTTAATTAATTCATTAAAATTAATTGGTGCGACACGGTTATTTATTCAAATGCCTTTTATTTTTGAAGGCCTTATTGATGGAATTATTGCAACAATTGTATCTGTTCCACTAATCATTGGCACTATTAATGGTGCAAACTATGTTATAAACAATTTTACTAGCTGGAATGTTGAATTAACTATAGCACCGGTATTGTTTTTATGGCTTACTTTGCTTTCTGGTATAATTTCTGTATTAGGTAGTTATAGAGCTGTTTCAGGAGTAATGAAATAATATCTAATAATTGTTTTTTACTCGAGCTTATATTTTAAATTATTGATCGGAGTCCATTTTGACAGAAAAGAAAACTGCTAAGACAAAAAAGCAGACCGTAAAAAAGAAACCAGAGCAAAAATCTAAAAAAGCTAAAGCGGATAATACGAACCATAAAAAAGAATTAGATTTGCTTATTGATAAGCATGTTAGGCTGAAGGCTGAATTTGAAAATTTTAGAAAAAGAAAAAACAAAGAAATTTCTTCCCTATTACAATATGATGGTGAAAGTATAATAAAAGAAGTTTTACCAATATTTGATGATTTAAACCGAGTGGTTGAATCAGCGGAAGGGGCTGAAGAGAAAAATGAAGATTCGCTAATTGATGGTATAAATCTACTTCGCTCAAAAATTGAGCGCTTTTTGGAAAATAAAAATATCGAACCATTTGGCTCGGAAGGTGAGGTTCTTGATCCTGAGCTTCATGATGCAATGATGACTCAGAAAGATAAAAAAAAGGATGATAATACTATTTTGAGCGTTTTTGAAAAAGGATACCGCTATCATGATAAGGTCATAAGGCATGCAAAGGTCGTGGTGAATAAAAAATGAGAGATTTCTATGACGTTCTTGGTGTATCAAAAAGCGCCTCCAATGATGATATTAAAAAAGCATATAGAAAACTTGCACTTAAGTACCACCCAGATAAAAATCCTGGTAATGCTGAAGCTGAAAAAAGTTTTAAAGAAGCAGCTGAAGCTTACAGCATCCTAAGCGACAGTCAGAAAAAAAGTCAGTACGATCAATTTGGGCACGCTGGGGTAGGTATGGGATCTCAAGGTGGTGGTTTTGGTGGCGGGGTTGACATGGATATGGAAGATATTTTTTCCCAATTTGGTGATATCTTCGGTGGTAGTCCATTTGGTGATATTTTTGGAAGGGGTAGACAAAGAGGAGGCAGATCTAAGGGATCGGATATTAGAATTAAACTCTCTTTAGATTATGAAGAAATAAATAAAGGTATAGAAAAAAAAATCAAGGTGAAGCGTTCTGTAGTCGCAGATGGAGTTCAATTTACCACTTGCACAACTTGTGGTGGGAGTGGGCAAGTAACTCAAATCGCAAATACCGTCCTAGGCAGGATGCAGCAGACTAGCGTATGTCCTCGTTGCAATGGTAGCGGTAAAATTGTAGGGAGTAGACCTAGTGGTGCTGGACCAGATGGTATGGTTAAAAAAGATAAAACCATTAATATTAAAGTTCCAGCAGGAGTAGAATCGGGTAATTATATGACTGTAGAAGGACAAGGTAATGAAAATGTGATGGGTAATCCTGGTGATTTACTTGTTGTTTTTGAAGAAAAAGCACATCAATATTTTGTTCGTGATAGTGAAAATATTTTTATTGAACTTACAATAAGTTATCCAGATGCTGTTTTTGGAAGTAAAGTAGATATCCCTACTTTAGATGGAAAGTCTACTTTAAAGATACCGCCTGGAATACAATCGGGTAAATTGCTTAGAATGAGAGGGAAAGGTTTTCCAATGCTTAGAAGCTCTTCAAAAGGAGATCAGATTGTCAGAGTTGTGGTTGATACACCGACCTCTATTTCAAGGAACAGTAAAAAAACCATAGAAATATTGAAAAGCGAACTATCTCCAATAAAAAATCCATTTTCAAAGATAGATTTATAATTTTAATATTTCTTTTATCAATTCTAAGAAAATAATATCCTCAATGCCTGTTGGTATATTAATATTGAGTGCTTTTGTTAATGTATATTGTGATAACTAAGGTGTAAAATTAAGGTTATATGTCAAAATTAGACCAAAAAAAATTCTCAGATTTATTAGAGCTAATTACAGTTCTAGCATTTTTCTTTCTTATTTTTGTTATATATGCACCAGTCTCTGTCTGGTCTGAAGAACAGGAGTTTGAAAAGCAAAGCAGATTTAATATGAAGAACATTTATGATATTGAGTCCTTTTATGAGCAGCTCACTGGTTCATATAACCCTGACTTTTTTGAGGCAATGAAAGTCGTTAATTCTGCGAGAGATTCATTGTTAGGTGACTCACTATATGTTGGAGAACAGTCACTTACACTATTTGGAAGAAAATATAATGTTGATGTAAGTGAATCATTTGGTTTTAATTATGATACAACATTTGGATTTAAAAGCTATAGAAGGGATACTATTTCAGATACAACAGTGCAAATTGTAATGTTTTCTCAGGAATTGGGTAGAAATGATACAAGTTTTACTCAAAAAAAATTCCTAAATACTTACAGTCAAGATCCAAATTTCATTGCTAATCTTGGTGAAGAGTCTTTAAAAAGAGTTGAATTGATTGAGTATTATAAAACATTTATACCTGATTCAAGTATTTTTAATTGTCCTCTAAGTGGAGATCAATATTTGATAAACATTGACAATGAAAATAAAAAATTCAAAGTAAAAAGTCCAATAACCAAAGAAAATCCCTACAGAGATCCTAGGTTTCTTATTTTCTCTCTAAAGTCCTCTGGACATGGCGAGATCAATGATGGAAATCGAAGCTGGGATTAGGTTCTTAATATATTATGATTGGAATCGTTGTTTCAGATAAATTCCTCATCGCTGGTGTTTGGTCAGATGATGAAAATGGCGGACTAACTTTTCATAATGTTAAACAGGTCAATTATAATGATCCCATATCCGGTTTCGTCCATAAAGAAGGAAAGCTAAACTCTTCATTAGGAATTGCAATCCGAAGAGCATCTGAATTAATCCCTTTTAGCGGCCAAGATATTGCTGTAGCCATTTCTGATGATTTTGTTTATCATGATAGTATTGAGACTGAGATAGATCTTGCTAGAGAAGATTATTGGGATTATGTACAGTGGATAGAAAATAAGAAGAATAGGCCTGATAATCAAAAAATGTCAGTTTTTGGTCAGATATATCTTCCAGATGAGGTAAATATTCATACAGTAGCATGTTCTGCTAAATTGATAAGAACTATTAAACTATCGATATCTGAGCTAGGCGGTAACCCTTATTGGATGGGACCTTTTAGTTCTGTAATAATGGATGCTGGGCATGTTTCTGATGCTGCGATTGTCTTTAAAAATAAGAACCAATATAAGTTTTTTATGGTTAAAAATTGCAGATTTGATCATGGCGTCATTGCATTCAGTTCTGGCCAACCAAAGCTGATTTCATCTACTGAAGAAGAGGAATATACTCTAGGATCTTTTCATTTGATCAAGTCAGACCTTGATGATGTTCCAATTTACAGTGCGGATAAATTAGGAAGGCAAGCATTAGGTTGCTGGGAAGAATCTGACCTTAGAGTGATGGTTCCTTTTGATGATATAACCCTCACGAGCGCATTGACTGAAACCACATCGCATTATGAATCAAATGTATTAACTAGTTTAGCAGTTGGTGCTAGTTCTAGGCATTCTTTTAACTTTTTTGAAGAAGAAAAAATTTACGACTTTTTGTTTACAGAAATTTTTTCCGAAGAAAAGGATATTGAAAAGGAACCATTTTCATTGCCCCAAGCTGAAGTCAAACCTGAAGTTAAAAAGCGAAAAACTGAACCCATAACAGGTGGTGAGATGGTTTGGCTTCTATTTGCTCTTATCATCATAATGGGTTTGTTTTTTGCAATGAATTATATAAAATTTCGTGAAAGTATTAATAAGCCTCTCTTCGGTGAAAATGAAGAATATGTCATCAAAAAAATAGACCCAATAGATCTCAAGGATCGTTCAGAAGGTATCTTAGATTATGATATAAATATGCATTTGCAGTCTCGCGAAATATCTGAAGTAATATCTAAATTATTTGAATCGACTGAACTGAAATTTTATAATAATTTGACTATAACTGGTACCTTCATCAGTCTAGAGTATATGAGTGGTTTGAATCCCGACATTGAGCATATTGTGGGTTTAGAAACTACTAGTTATTCAGCAGAGTCAGCTGGATCAGACAGTACAATGTTCTTATGGTACTATAGTTTTGATTTTCCGGAGTTGAGTAAATCTGAAGAAGTTTCTATTGGCATAGATAAAGAAGGTTTTCTTGCAGAACTTGATACAACAATTAATGACTACACTATTAGAGAATTTGATCAGTTTTACAAGACAAACAGAATATATGAGCCAGTTTTGATTTGGGTTCGTGGCGATGAAGAAATTAGAAAAACCGCATCTATTTTTTTAAAATCTGGCCCTACTGTCTTGTTAAGGAAATTTGTATTATTTAATGAGGTTGACAGACCTGATCCTAGAGCAGGATTTTACGTATCTTTTTTGACTGGTTAGTAAAAATGAAAATACTTGGTGGTATTTATAGAGGTATTAAAATTGATACTGCTAAACATGTTTCCTACAGGCCCACTAAATCTAGAGTTCGCAAAAGTATTTTTGATGTCATTAGTCCTTTCAATTTCACATCCGTATTGGATCTTTTTTCAGGCACGGGAATTTTAGGTTTTGAATCAATTAGTAGAGGAGCTTCCTCCATAACTTTTGTTGAGAAAGATGCTAAAGGCATAAAACTATTGCATAAGAATAAAGAAAAATTTAATGATGTGCAGATAAATATAATAAAAAATAAAGTAGAACTTTTTTTAAAAGGTACTAATGATTCATATGATCTTATTTTTGCAGATCCACCATACGATATGATTGATTATAATTGGCTTTTTAATAGCTGTATAGAAAGATTATCTAAAAATGGTAAGTTAATTGTTGAAATGAAAAAAAATAAATTCATATATGATAACTGTATTGAAAAAGTATATGGAGATACTAAAGTTCTTTTGTATAAAAATTTATGAAGCGTATAGTTTATCCTGGTACATTTGATCCAATTCATAATGGTCATCTAGATATTGCTAGAAAAGCAGCTGAATTATTTGATGAGTTAATTTTAGTTGTAGCGGTTAATCAAGAAAAATCACCTCTTTTTAATGATAAAGAAAGAGTCGATTTAATAAAAGAAAGTCTTTATGATGTGAAGAATGTCAAGGTAGATACCTTTGAAGGTCTAGTTGTTGATTTTGTGCGATCCACAGATTCTGTCGCGATTATAAGAGGATTAAGGCATGTAAGTGATTTTGAATTAGAGTTTCAAATGGCCATGATGAATTTTAATCTTAATTCAAATATAAAATCTCTTTTTATGATGCCGGATGAAAAATATATACATCTTAATTCTACGGTTATTAAAGATGTGGCTAGGTTGGGTGGAGATATTTCAGATTATGTTCCAAAATGTGTTCAGGATGCATTATATGAGCAATATAATGTTTAATATTTAGTAATTTTACTTTCTTAATCCTTACACAAAATTAGATATGCCTACATACGATTACATATGCAACGACTGTAAAAAAATGTACGAGTATTTTCAGACGATGTCTGATGCTCCGATAAAAGAGTGTCCTAAATGTAAGGAAAATAGTTTAAGAAGAGTTATTAGCGGTGGTACTGGTTTGATTTTTAAAGGTTCCGGGTACTATTTAACAGATTATAAAAATAAGAAGAATCAATCTTCTAAAAATAAAAAATCAAATAAGAATAAAAAAGATAACACGAGTAAGAAAAAAGTAGAAAGTTGATAAAAACATGTCACAAAGTAAAAAAGTAGAAATGACAGATAGTGGACTGTCTGTACCAAATAATATAAAAATTCCTTTTATTGAAGGTGACGGTATTGGAACTGACATATGGAATGCTGCATCAAATGTATTTGATAGCGCGGTATCAAAAGCCTACAAAAGTGAGAGGTCCGTTGAATGGGTAGAAGTCCTTGCTGGTGAAAAATCTTTTAATAATAATGGTGAGTGGTTACCTCAAGAAACCCTAGATACTATATTAGATCATAAAATTGCAATTAAAGGACCTCTTACTACTCCTATTGGTGGCGGAATAAGGTCTTTAAATGTTGCTCTTAGGCAGAAATTAGATCTATTTGCATGTGTTAGACCTGTGCGGTGGTTTAAAGGTGTTCCGTCGCCTGTAAAAGAGCCGCAAAAAGTTGATATGGTTATTTTTCGTGAGAATACTGAAGACATATATGCCGGTATTGAATGGATGCACGGAGAGGAAGGTATCGAAGATGTAAAAAAGTTTCTTATCGATAATTTAGGCGTTAAAAATATAAGATTTCCTGATACTGTTAGTTTAGGAGTTAAGCCTGTTTCAAAAGAAGGAACGGAAAGGTTGGTTAAAGCAGCGATCGATTATGCAATAGATCAAAAAAGAGATTCAGTAACTCTTGTTCATAAAGGTAATATTATGAAGTATACTGAAGGCGCTTTTAGAGATTGGGGTTATCAGCTAGCTAAAAATGAATACAGATCAGAAGACTTAGATGGAGGCCCATGGCAAGTTCTTAATAAAGACGGCCATAAAATCATTATAAAAGATGTAATTGCGGATGCATTTTTACAGCAAATACTCCTCAGGCCTTCTGAATATGATGTCATTGCTACTTTAAATTTAAATGGAGATTACATTTCTGATGCTTTGGCTGCTATTGTTGGAGGTATTGGAATCGCTCCTGGTGCTAATATTAATTACATTAGTGGCCATGCAATATTTGAGGCCACACATGGCACTGCACCAAAATATGCTGGACAAGATAAGGTAAATCCTAGTTCTGTGATTTTATCTGGTATGATGATGTTTGAATACCTAGGGTGGCATGAAGCTGCAGATCTAATTATAAAAGGTATTGAAGGGGCAATAGTTAAGAAAAAAGTTACTTATGATTTTCATCGTTTAATGGATGAGGCTGAGAAGCTTAAATGTTCTGAGTTTGGGCATGAAATTGTGTCCAATATGGGCTAGAACATCTTTCATACATATTTCTATATTACTCCGATAATATCATGTTTATAGATTACACACAAATAGATATTTCTGCTGGGAAGGGTGGTTCTGGAGCTGTTTCTTTTCGAAGAGAGAAATTCATACCTAAAGGCGGTCCTGATGGAGGCGATGGTGGAAGAGGCGGGCATGTAATATTTAAAGTCGATACAAACCTGCATACACTTCAAGATATACGCTATAGAAGGCTTTATAAGGCCGAAAATGGACATTCTGGTAGGGGAAGTAATAAAACTGGTAAAAATGGTAAAGATGTAGTTATTCTCATCCCGGCTGGTTCAGTAATTAGAAAAAAGGGCTCTAAGGATATAATTGTTGATCTTACTGTAAATGGACAAAATCATATTATTTGTAATGGCGGAAAGGGTGGCAAAGGCAACTCTCGGTTTAAAACATCAACAAAACGAGCTCCTAGAAAAGCACAACCTGGAATTGAGGGTGAATGTGGCGTTTTTGAAATTGAGCTCAAGGTGCTCGCAGATGTTGGTTTGGTAGGCCTGCCAAATGCAGGAAAATCAACACTACTATCAAGTATTTCCTCTGCTAGGCCTAAAGTTGCAGATTATCCATTCACTACATTAAAACCAAACCTAGGTATTGTTAAATATGGAGAATACGATTCATTTGTAATGGCTGATATTCCAGGGCTTATTAAAGGTGCTAGTTTAGGCAAGGGGTTAGGACATCAATTTCTTAGACATATCGAAAGAAATAGAACTCATATATATTTAATTGATTGCATGGAAGAGAATCCATATGATACATATATAACTTTAAAAAATGAGTTAAAAAATTTCAATGAAGATCTATTAAAAAAGCCTTCATTGATATGCCGCACAAAATCAGATCTAAAACAAGACTTATCGCCCCAATGGAATGATTTTAATGACAAGATATATGATATTTCTTCCTTGACCAAAGAAGGTATCGATGAATTAATCCTTTCCCTAGTTGAAGTATTGAAAAGTAATTAGGCACTACTTTATATTAATTATATTAAAAACTATTATTATTATATTTAAAGATATTATATTATAATAATAATCATCTTTGATGGTTGCATTTATAGATGCTAATTTTAAGTAATATATTGGAGAGGTGGCCGAGCGGCTGAAGGCGCCCGCCTGCTAAGCGGGTATACTGTGTTAAGCAGTATCGAGGGTTCGAATCCCTCTCTCTCCACAGTTTT
>MDSV01063004.1_pt1 | contig 16413 bp, 15 predicted proteins | sample 810851 | NCBI WGS metagenome assembly MDSV01 (sample SAMN05326640, study PRJNA326480) | marine metagenome | isolation source: seawater | place: Atlantic Ocean: North East | collected 2012 | reverse complement strand
TATAATTTTTTTTGGTTGTAACTTTGCCAGCTAAATCTAAATTTTTTAAACCACTCCATTTTGAAGATAAATTACTTAATTTTTTTAGATTAAACTTCCCTTTTTTTGAAAAAGAAATAGTCCCCTTTGGTGCACCGTTATCTCTTATAAAGTTTGTTAAACTTCTTGTATCAAGCCCTGTAATACCTACTATTTTATTTTTTTTTAACCAAAAATCTAAATGTTTTAAAGCTCTATAGTTAGAAGGATTTGAAATTTCAGAATTAAAAATTACACCTCTTGTCCAAATTTTATCAGATTCATGATCATCATTATTAACCCCAACATTTCCTATATGAGGGAAAGTAAAATTAATTATTTGTCCTGCATAAGAAGGGTCCGATATTATTTCTTGATATCCAGTTATCGAGGTATTAAAACAAACTTCTCCTGTAGATGTGCTTTCAAAACCAAAACCATATCCTTTAAAAAAGCTGCCATTTTCTAAAACGAGAATTCCTGTGGGATTAATCTTTTGAAGATTATCTTTTGATGTATAGGTTAAATTTGTTTTTATCACCAAATACAACTCATGAGTTAAAGGCTTTTACTATAAAACTTGATTTTGCGCAACATATGAAAAAGTTTTTATCTCGTCAAGATAGAATTTTTTTCTTTTGAACAAGTTTCACGAGTGAAGTAAATTGATATTTTAATAATTATAATTCATGTCTTTAAGGGAAAAAATAAATAATCAGTTTAATTCAGCGCTAAAAAGTAAAAATAAAAATCTGATTTCTACTTTACGTTTAGTTTTAGCTGCCATTAAAGACAAAGATATAGCTAATAGAAGCAGCGAAAAAAAGGAAGCAGCAAAAGATGAGGAAATTATAAAAATTCTTAAAAAAATGAAAAAACAAAGACTCGATTCTGTAGATATGTATAAAAAAGGTGAAAGACAAGATTTATTAGAAGCTGAGGAAGCGGAGATAAAAATTATTGATTTATTTTTGCCAAAACAATTGAATGAAATAGAAACAGAAAAAATTTGTAAAGAAACGATTGATTCTGTTGGCGCAACAAGTATTAAAGATATGGGAAAAATTATGGGGGAATTAAAAAAAAAATATTCTGATTCAATCGATTTTTCAAAAGTAAACCTGATTATCAAGAGCTTATTAAATAAATGAAATATCCTAAAGAATACCTTGACGAAATTAAATTGAGATTAAAAGTTTCAAAAATTGTAGGACAATCAGTAAAACTAAAAAAACGTGGCAAAGAATTTGTAGGGTTGTCACCTTTTTCAAATGAAAAAACACCTTCTTTTACAGTCAACGATGAAAAAGGATTTTATCATTGTTTTAGCACAGCTGAACATGGAAATATTTTTGATTTTTTAATGAAAGTAAAAAATTATAAATTTGGAGAAGCCGTTAGATCTCTAGCATCTGAAGCTGGTATGCCACCCTATAGGTTTACAAAAGTTGATGAAGAAAGAGAGAAAAGGTGGAAGGTTTATAAAACAATATTAGAAAGATACTCAAACTTTTGTCATAACGAATTAATTTCAGGAGAACATCCAGAAGCCTTAAACTATTTAAAAGCGAGAAAGATATCAAAGAAAGAAATTGTTTTTTTTAAGATTGGATTAGCATTGGATAATAAAAAATTTTATGAAAATTTAAAAAAAGATTTTGAAGAAAAGGAGATAATTTCTTCTGGAATTTATTATTTAGATGAAAGAAAAAAAGAATATGTAGATAGATTTAGAAATAGAATTATTTTTCCAGTAAAAAGTTTAAATGGTTCAATTTTAGCAATAGGAGGTAGAACTATTTCAAAAAAATCTTTTGCTAAATATATAAACTCACCTGAAACAGAATTTTATAAAAAAGGTAATAATTTATATAATATAAGTGCAGCTAAAGAACTTAGAAATAAAAGTAAAGAAGCATTTATAGTTGAAGGATACATGGATGTAGTAAATCTTCACAAGTTTGGTATAGAAAATGTTGTAGCTAATTTAGGAACTGCTTTGACAGAGAGACAACTTGAATTAATTTGGAATTTTTTTCAGAATCCAATAATTTGCTTAGATGGCGACGACAGTGGAAAAAAAGCTGCTTTAAGAGCAGCTGAAAAACTTTTTCCATTAATGAAACCAGAATTTAATATTTATTTTTTAACACTACCGGAAAATTTAGATCCAGATTCTTATATAAATGAAAAAGGCAAGGATGCTTTTGTAAAATTTTCTCAAAGCAAAGTTGAAATCCAAGATTTTATTTGGGACGCCTATTACCAGGACGTAGATAGAAACGACCCACACTCCCTTACAATTTTTGAGAGAAAAATTAAATCAATTTGTGCAAGCTTAAAAGACAGAACATTAGCGAAATACTTTCTAGATAATTTTATTACTAAAATTAATTCACTTACTCCAAATATAAATAATAAAAAAAATTATTTTTATAAATTTAAAAAAGCATCTAACCCTCTTCAACAAACCAAAGACTCTTTTAATCAAATTAATAAATTTGAAGAAATAGATTTGAAAGAATTCTCCGTTTTATTTTTAGTTATCAATAATTTAGATATTTTTCGAAAAAATATAGAACTAATTTCTGAAATAAATTTTTCTCAAAAGAAGATTGAAGACTTAAAGAAAGAATTAATTGATTATTTATTATCAGAAAAATTTTTTAATAGAAAAAAAATTAATACTGATGATTTTGATCTAAAGTTTAAGCAAACAATTGATTTAATAGAAAATAATGCTCCAGTAAAGATAATTCATAAAAATAAAAATGAGTCAGAAATTATTTTAATTTTTAATGAGATAATTGATGAAATTAAAAAAATTAAACTTCGAAAGAAAATTGATTCTTTAGAGGATAAAGTTTCTTTAAATCTTGATGAAGCCCAATATTCAGAGCTTTTATCTCTAAGAAATCAATTAAAAGGGGGGTAAATAAACTCTAGATTTTATTAATTTTGTTATTATATATAAGTTCTCTAATTTTATTATAAAAGGAAATACAGTGGAAAGAGTAATTACCAAATCATTTAAAAGGTTACTAGACAAAGGCATTCATCGGGGTTTTATAACTTATGAGGAATTAGGAAAGTCTTTGGGAAAAAGACACTTTAGCCAAGACAATGTTGAAAAAGCTTTTTTACATATCTTTCATAACAAAGTTTCTTTAGTAGAAAAAAAATCTGATTTTCGAATTAATAAAAAGAAAGAAACAACAACAAATGAAAAAAGTAAAGAAGTAGATAAGAGCGACGATCCCATTAGAATGTATTTAAGGGAGATGGGTGGAGTTGAACTTCTTTCTCGTGAAGGTGAAATAGCAATAGCAAAAAGAATAGAAGCGGGAAAGGATGTAATGACAAATGGACTTTTTTTAAGTCCTATTACAGCTAAAAAAGTTTATGAGTGGAAAGATAAATTAGAAAAAAATGAACTTTTAGTTAGAGAAATAATTGATATAGATTCTTCATATTTAGAGTCAGAAGATGGTGAAACAGAATTTAAAAAAGGAAAGAGTAAAGAAAAAATAAAAACTAGCGATAAAGAAGAAAAAAACAAAAAAAACGACCCAGAGAATGACAATAAGCAAGAATATGAAGAAGAAGATGAATTTAACCCTTCTTTGGCAGCAATGGAGGAGGAAATTAAACCAAAAGTTACATCAACAATTACCAACCTTTGCAAGAGTTATACAAAATTAATTAAATTTCAAAATGAAAAATTAGATTGTGCGTTACATGATAAAAAATTTTCTTACGGCAAAGAAAGAAATTATAAAAAAACTCAAGATTTTATAATTAAAAAAATTCAAACTCTTCAGCTCAATGCCTCAGTTTTAGAAGAATTAGTTCAATCCCATTATCAGGAAAATAAAAAAATACTTTCACTTGAAGGTGTTTTGTTGCAGTTAGCAATGCAGAATAAAATTTCTAGAGATGAATTTTTAAAACATTATTTAGGAAATGAGATTAACCCGAATTTTGAATCTTTTTTAAGTGAAAATATTATTTGGAAAAATTTCTTTAAGAAAAAAAGAAAGGAATTTTTTGAAATAAGAGACAGATTAATTGAATTTAGCAAAAAAATTGGACTACCAATATTCGAATTTAAAAAATTTGTACATAAAATACAAAAGGGGGAAAAAGAATCAAGGATTGCGAAAAAAGAAATGGTAGAAGCAAACTTAAGATTGGTAATATCTATTGCGAAGAAATACACAAATAGAGGTTTACAGTTTTTAGATTTAATTCAAGAAGGGAATATTGGTCTAATGAAAGCAGTCGATAAGTTTGAATACCAGCGAGGTTATAAATTTTCAACATATGCAACTTGGTGGATTAGGCAAGCGATAACTAGATCTATAGCCGATCAAGCAAGAACAATAAGAATTCCAGTACATATGATAGAAACGATAAATAAGATAGTAAGAACATCTAGACAAATTTTAAGTGAAAGAGGAAGAGAGCCTACACCTGAAGAGCTTGCTAAAAAATTAGCAATGCCTTTAGAGAGAGTAAGAAAGGTATTAAAAATTTCAAAAGAACCTGTATCTTTAGAAACACCAGTAGGTGATGAAGAGGATAGTAGTCTTGGAGATTTTATCGAAGACCAAAATGCTCTTCAGCCGCTCGATGCTTCAATAAGATCTAATTTAGGAGAATCTACTACAAAAATTTTAGCTACTCTTACACCTAGGGAAGAAAGAGTGCTTAGAATGCGTTTTGGTATAGGAATGAATACTGATCACACATTAGAAGAAGTGGGGTTACAATTTTCGGTTACGAGGGAGAGAATAAGACAAATAGAAGCAAAAGCTTTAAGAAAACTTAAACATCCTAGTAGATCAAAACATTTAAAAAGCTTCTTAGAAAAATAAAATTTTAATCTTCAATGATTAAATTACTTTGGAATACTCACAATCAAGAAAAAACAAATTCTAGTAACGAAAAAGTTAAAAAAATCGAAATTAATAATTATAATTGGGGCATTTACCATAAAGTAAATTCAAATATTTGGATTTACGATATTTTAAAAAATATAAATTATACTACCATCGATAATGAAAATAAATTAGAAGATGGTGATGTTTTAATAGTTATAGATTCTAATCCAGAAAAAAAAATTAAACTTTACGAAAAATTTAAATTAATATGTTCAAAAGTATATTTATTTCATTTAGGAGATGAAACAGGAGCTTCTAACTTATCCCAAGTTTATGATAAATGTAATTATGTATTAAGAACCTTTTGTTCAAATAAATATTTTAAAAATGAAAAAGTTAAATGTATACCTTTGGGTTATAAGTCAGGAATTGTTAATAAGAGTTATGTAAATAGGAAATATAAATGGGCATTTACTGGAACTCCGCATAAGTCCAGCAGGCATGATTTGCTGTTTCAATTATCTGATATAAAACCATTTTTTTGCCATAAGACTGAAAAATTTAATAAACAAATCATTTCCGTTGAAAAAATGAGTGAAGTTCTTTCTTCAACCATTTTCATACCCTGTCCAAATGGTTTTTATCATCCTGAAACTTATAGGTTATATGAAGCTTTAGAATGTGGATGTATTCCAATTGTTGAAGAGACCTACAAATATTTTGATCGTTTATTTCCTAATAATCCTTTTTTAAAGATAAATAAATGGATCGATGCTAAAAAAATTTTACAAAGTTGGGAAAGTGAAAAGATAAAGAAAAAACAAAAAGAATGCATTGTTTGGTGGGATAATTACAAAGTTGATTTACAAGAAATGGTAAAAAATAAAATAATACAATGAATAAAAATAAATTAGAAAAAATTAATTTGCTAATTGAAAATAAAAAAATTCATGAAGCAGAAATTGAATTATCAAAACTTGGAACTGAATTTATTAAAAACTCAGAATATTTATATCTAAGAAGTAAAATATTTTTTATAAATAAACTGTATTATCTTGCGTTAGATACATTATTAATATCTCTTGAATTTCAACAAAATGAAAAGATTTATAAATTAATTTCAAAAATTTATGATATATTGGGAAATAAAGAACTTAGCATAAAGGTTGAAAATCCTAATTTAAGGTTAGAAGCTATTAATGTTCTTAAAAGCGAATTAACTGGTATTTCTCAAAAAGGATATGAGGCCTAGATTTATTGATATAAAAATATACTGTTCAAGAGTTGAACATTTAAAATAAAATTGTATAATTATACTATATGGCTGATAATAATTTAATTTTAGATAATAACCTTAAAGACAAGGTTAATGTATTTAACAATAATATTTATAATAAAAAACAACCCAATAATGGTCAGCATGATGTTGTGTTAATACAATTACCGTTATGGGGAGCTTTTCACCCACCTTTGGCACATGGTCTTTTAAAATCTTGGCTTCAACATAACGGAATAACTTGTAAAACAATTGATGCAAATGCCCACGTGTATACGACAAGAGGAAAAAAATATTTTGATTTTTGGCATATGAAACATAGTCAATCAGATAAATTATTTATTAGGCAGACAATGGTTGAGATGTATAAAGATTTTAGACCTATAATGCTTTATTACATGAATGAAATAGCTAAATCAAAACCTTTAGTAGTCGGTTGTTCAGTTTTTGACTCCTCAAGAATTTTTTCTGAAATTTTTTTAGAAGATTTTCGAAGACACTATCCGGGTTGTAAACATGTTTTAGGTGGGCCTGGAGTAGCTCACTTTATGAAAAATACTGATGACTTAATCTCTCTAGATCACATTGATGCTGTTTGTCAGGACGAAGGTGAAAATGCACTTGTTGATTACGTTAATGAAGTAAAAAATAATACCGGAAAACCAGTTGCAGGAATGGTTTATAAAAAAGAAGGTGAAATTATCAAAGGGCCTCCATCAGTTTATAAAGGCAAGCTTGATACTTTACCATTCCCAGATTTTGAAGGATCTAATTTACAGCACTACATAACTCGAGCATTGCCTCTACATAGTTCAAGAGGATGTGTAAATAAATGTAATTATTGTAGCGCCATCGGATTTATGACGAACAAAAGATATCCATTTAGATTTAGATCAGGAAAAAGAATGTTTGATGAAGTAGTTTATTTTAAAAAAAAATACCCAGCGTTAGAAGCAATTAGGTTTGCAAATAATATTGATAATGGAAAAATGTCTGCTCTAGAAGAATTTTGCGATTTAATGATAGAGTCAGGTTTAAATGAAGAGCTTTCTTGGAGTATGGAAAGTAGTGTAGTTCGTAAAGAAATGAGAAAACCTTTTTATAAAAAAATGAAAAAAGCTGGTTGTACTTTTATTACGTATGGCGTTGAAACTCCTGCAGAACATTTATTAGAAAAAGTTGGTAAGACTCTTGCTCTTCAAAAAGGAGTTGACTTACCAGCAATACTACAAGAGGGAAAAGAAGCGGGTATAGATTTAACAATAAATATAATGATTGGTTTACCAGGCGAAACCGAAGAAGACTTTCAATTTTTATTAAGATTTTTAGAAGAAAATCAAAAAGCACTGATTATGGTCAACCCAGCTATACAATTTTGTGAATATTATCCAGGCTCATCAGGAAACGCTAATCCAGAAAAAATTGGAATTGATTTATCTAAAGGTTCACTTATGTGGGAGTCAAAAGATGGAAAAAATAATTATCTTGTAAGAATGGAACGTTTCGAAAGATTTGCAAAGCTACTAAAAAAATTAAAAATAGATAATTTTTTTCAAGTTGATGAAATAGCTGATAAACACCAAAGACTGTTTGAATACTATTATGTATCAAAAGATCCCAAAAATGCTGAAATTGAATACAACAAGATACCTAAAGACGGATTAACAGAGGAGCATACTGCAAAATATTTAGAAATGGTTAAAGGCGATCATACAGCTTTAGATAAATATAAGGAAAAATGTAGAAAAAGACAAATAGCTAAGCTTGAGGATTATTTTTCTTTTAAAGAAGATCTTGAAGAAGATTTCATTAATGAATCATTAGCTGATTTTATAGATGATTACGTAGAAGTAAAACCCTATGATAGGGAAACAACTATAGCACCATGGAAACATAATGTCAGAAAAGTTGCTTTAAAAACTACCGGATATGACAAAGTTGAATATTTTGTAAATGATATTTTGTTTTCTCTCAAAAAAATTGATGAAGTGGTAATTTCAACATATAACAAGAAAATAAGTAATATTGAAAAATTTAAATTAATTAAAGAATCTTTCAGAGAATTTGATTTGTTAATTGGTAAAAATGATAAATATATTAAAAATTTTTTATTTAAACCTATAATAAAACTTAATCAAAGTTACTATTATTATTCAAAAATAAATAAAATGGCTCATTTATTTAAAAGAGCTTTTGAAATAATTAGTAGCGATAAGTTAAATTTATTACAAAACGGAACAAATAATAATTTAGAAGCGATTTCAAATGAATTATTGATTTTGTTAAACTCAATAGACAAAAATGAAAATAGGCTTTTTTCAAAATTGAAAATAGAGACAAAATTTTTTAGATTATATAATCGTATTATTGGATATAGAAATACAGCAAGAGGTATAACAATGCTACATACTATGTTCGATTTTCTACTAAAAAAAATGTTGATGATGAAGAATAAAAAATTAGATTTGGATATTACTCAACCTACATCTAATACTTTAAATTAAACTCTGATCTTGAATCAATTTCAAATCCATTATAAACATTAAGTATTCAATTAGGGCCGTTAGCTCAGTTGGTTAGAGCAGTACACTCATAATGTATTGGTCCCAGGTTCGAGTCCTGGACGGCCCACCAACTAAAATAAAAGTTAATTTACCACTCCCCTATAACTGATCGAAGTCTATATTGTTTTATAAAATAATCCCGTAAATGTTTACCATGAAAACCAAAAACAGAATTTTTATTTTGACCGTAGAGGTTATCAATATTCTCCATCGAGAATTGGGCAGCAATTTTAGCAGGAGCAAAGAGAATATCTTTTTCAATAAGTTTCTCATAAAGATAATGACAAATGACAATGTCTTCGGCTTTCATAGGAAAATCCAAAGAATCAAATTTTATTTTTGATGTAGCTTCTGCTAGCTTTTTACTTCTTAATGAAAATCCTCCATTACCTACCGGATTCTTTTCTAAATTTAATACTAAATTTGGATTGACTTTTATTTTATTTGGCCACGGTCCTCCTATATAATCGAATTTTAGGAATTCATCTTTCCAAAGTTTAGAATTAACCACAAAGCTATCTGCTTGCACTATCAAACAATGTGAAGTATCAAAATACTTATATAAATCCTGAAAAACTATTTTGTTATATTCATCAACATTTCTAATGGGTGGTATTTTTATATATTCTATATCAGGATATTTTATTTTAGGAAACGACGAGCAAAGAAGTTTTGATTTAGCAAAATTAATGTTATGTGAAGAAATTTTCATAGAAATTTGCGCTTCATCCATTTCAGTTGAAGTAATTGCTATCATGGTAACATTATTAAGTTCCAATTTTTTTTTCATAATTTAATGAATTAATTATTTTGAATTAAATACATTTAAAATATTTTTTGCTATACTTATTTTATCAAATTGTACTTTATATTTTTCACCATAATTTAAAGCCAATTTTCTTTTTTCTTCATAATTTTTATTTAGTTCATCTATCTTCTTAATCATAGAATTTGAATCAGGTTCACAAAAAAAATCTGATGGCAAAAATTCTTTCGCAGTTTCGTTATCTGAACATACAATTGGCACAGAACCACACACTAAAGCTTCAATCATAGTTAACCCAAGCCCTTCAGCTTTAGATGGTAAGCATAGATATTTTGAAGCATTGTATAATTTATTTAATTCTTTATCCGAGACTATATTTAAGTAATTACCAAAACCTGGATTTTCAGGACCGCAAATTTTAATTTTTTTTATTTCATTATTATTTAATTTTAATAAAGCTTCCTTTAAAAGATTAATCCTCTTTATGGGATCGTTAGCTCTACCTACATACAAAAAAATATTATCTTTTTTTATTATTTTTTCAAAAAAAACATCTTTTATTGGATTATAAATTACATCTATTTTTTTATTAATAAAATTAGAAAGATCTTTTTTTACTTTATGACTTATAGTTGTTACAGCATCTGACGATGATAAAAAATGTTTTGCCAACAACTTTGTTTGTTCATTAACATTTGGTAAATGCCATGGGACGTCTAAAAAATTAAGCATTAAATACGAATTAGGAAATCTTTTTTTTAAATGCATTGCTTTCGGGTATCCAGTAGGGTCATTTGAATAAATTAAATCAGGAGATTCTTCGGTAATGGTATGTCCTAAGCTTTTCATTGCATCCATTATTCTAGGCATTTGACAAGTAAATCCATCAGCCCCATACATTGAAATTTTAATTGGTTTCATTTATTAATTTTATAGTTTTATATATTAAATAAGACAAGATAAAACTTAGCATTGAGCTTTATGCTTAATATAATTTCTATATTTAATTTATCACTATATACACTATAATAATATTATGCTTATAGATGCATTCACTTTTTTTAATGAAAAAGAACTTGTTGAATTAAGAATTAAATATCTTAATGATATTGTTGATTATTTTTTAATTGTTGAAGCTGATGTGACCCACACAGGTAAAGAAAAAAAATGGAACTTTCCTGAATTATTAAATAATAATTTAAAAGATTTTTCTCATAAAATTAAATATCATCAAATGAAAGTAGATCTTAAAAAAGCTGAAGCAGAAAAAAGTCCAAATTATAAAGGTGGCACATGGGGACGCTCTTGGAAAGTTGAAAGCATGCAAAGAAACTTTATTAAAGAAGCTTGCAAAAATTTTTCTCATAAAGATATTATTGTAATGAGTGATTTAGACGAGGTACCTTCTAAAGATAAGCTAGGATATATAAAATCTTGTGATTTTAGAGTTATTGCTCCAATAGCTTTTGAACAAGCTTCTTTTCATTTAAATTGCAATTTTTTAGAATTAGAAAAATGGATAGGTACTGTAGTTTTGACAAAAGAGCTTATAGATAAATATGAACCACAAATTTTTCGAGATTTAAGAAAAAGAATATCTCGTTTTACTGATGCGGGATGGAGCTTTTCTTCTTTTGGTGGAGAAGAGAGAATAATAGAAAAAATCGAGTCTTTTTGTCACGAGGAGTACAACAAAGAAAAATATAAAAATAAAGAGCACTTACAAAAATGTATTGAAACGGGGTCAGATTTATTCAATAGAAAAGTAAAAAAAAAACAAATAGATAAAAAATTCTTCCCAGAAGATTTGTTAAATTTAATGAAAGAAAACACAGAATTTTATTTTGGTTCAAAGACTACTATTTAACTAATATCTTTTATATAATCTTACTTATGTTAATTGATGCTTTTACTTATTTTAATGAAAAAGAACTTGTCGAATTAAGACTTAAATACTTAAATTCAATTGTCGATTATTTTGTTATAATTGAATCAAATATTACTTTTACAGGTAAAGAAAAAAAATGGAATTTTCCACAAATACTAAAAACTAATTTAAAAGAGTTTTCTCATAAAATTAAATATTATCAGCTTGATATTAAAATTGATGAAATTAAAAATGAAGAGTCTTGGATTATTGATAATATAAAAGGGGATGATTTTTGGAGAATTGAAAATTACCAAAGAAATTACATTAAAACAGCTTGTCAAAATTTTTCTGATGATGATATTCTAATAATAAGCGATTTAGATGAAATACCATCTATAAAAAAATTAAAATTTATATTATCTTCTGATTTTAAAAAAATTGCTCCGGTAGCTTTTGAACAACATTTATTTCATTTAGACTGTAATTTTCTACGTTTAGAGAGTTGGAGAGGTAGTATAGTTACAACAGTTCAACTTTGTAATAAATTTTCTCCACAAAAGTTCAGAAGACTAAGAAATAGAATTTCACATTTTACTGATGCGGGATGGAGCTTTTCTTCTTTTGGCGGCTATGAAAGAGTAAAAGAGAAAATAGAATCTTACGCACATTCTGAACATAATAATGAAAAATTTAAAAACCCAGAACATATTGCTAATTGCAAGAGAACTGGCGCCGACTTATTTCATAGAAAAATTAAGTCAAAAAAAGTTGAAAGAAATTTTTTTCCAGATGATTTATTAAAATTAATTGATCAAAATCCAAAATTTTATTTTGGTAATAATAATTAAATTAAATGATTTATATCTCAATAAGTGTAATACCCCCTAGATTGAAGAATTTAAATCAAACAATAAACTCATTAATGAATCAAACAAAAAAACCTGATAAAATTTTTATAAATATACCTTCTTTTTACAAACGTTTTAGTGACACAATTAAAGATGAGGATCTACCTAAATTTAATACTGATATTATTGAACTAATTAGATGCGAGGATTTTGGTCCAGGCACAAAACTATTAGGCCCAATAAATAAATTTAAAAAAGATTCTTTATTAATATTAGCTGATGATGATCACGTGTACGAAAATTATATGATTGAAAAATTTTTTGATTTTTATACTAAAGCACCAAACAACGCTTATAGTTTTTATGTTCATCCTTTGGGAAATTTTGGAATTGGTCAAGGTGCTGATGGATTTGCGATTAATACAAATTCGCTTGAAGGAATTAAAAATTTTTATGATATAGTTGTTAAAGACTACAAAGAACTTTTCATACATGATGATTTATGGATTTCTTATTTTTTATATTTTTTTAAAAAAAATAAAATACTTTCTTTACAAGATCACCTTAAAAAAGATAAGGATGGAAAATCTACTTTAATTTATAAAAAAAATAAAACAGTTTTAGGTCTTGTAGAAAGTTATGGAAAAAATATTGAAGAAGCAATAAAAAAAAGAGACCAAATAGCAGCAGAAAGTTTTAAGTATATGCAAAAAAAAACTAAAGGTTTAACTTTTTAAATTTCTAATATCATCAAAAAAATTTTTCCATTCGACAGATCTTTTATCCCAAGAATATGTGCTATTGATAACTTCTCTTTGAAGTTTTAATTTATTTTGATTTTCATCAGACCAATAATCCTTAATTGTTTTTAAAAGAGCTTTACTATATTTTTTTTCTAGATTTTGAAAATCTCTATCAAAACCTACAAAGCTTGCAAAAGGTGAGCATGTTTCGTAAAGAGCTCCTAAATTAGTTGAAAGAATTTCGCATCCTGCAGCCATTGCCTCTATAGCGGAGATACAACTTGTTTCTGGCCAAATGCTAGGATGAGTAAAAATATGCATATCATTTAAAAGATTAATAATCTTTTTATTTTCTAAATAACCAAAATAATTAATATTTTTAGTATTTTTACATTCTTCAAAAAGATTTTCATACTTTTGTGCTGGATCAAATTTTTTTCCATAAATTTCAGTTGAAGAACAAACATTAAGCTCAACATTTTCTAAATTTAAGTTTTTAAAAATTTTCAATAATAATGCTAAACCTCTCCACGGTGTAGTATGGTAAATTAAATTAATTTTATTTTTTATTTTTTCCTTAAAAACAATTTTTTCAATGGCATTTCTTATTACTATAGATTTTGTTTCAGGTATTTTATATTGATATACATATTTCTCAAAATTCCAATTAGAATTAAATACAATCCAATCTAACTTATCTACATAATCTTTTGAACCAAGGTTTTTTACTTCATTTTGATTAACAAAATGGTGAACCCACAAAACATTAATTTTTTCTTTTTCAATTAAATTATGATCGGCGCTATTTAAAATAAGGTTTATATCTTTAAAACTTTCATCTGGTAGATATTTAAGTAGTAGTCTTAGTTGATTCTCACTTCCACCAAACGAGTCTTTGAATAAGACTGGTCTTGATTGATCTTCATTAGCCTTTTTTAAAATTCTAGATTTTTCTTCCACAAATCAGCTTTAAAAATTTATTTTGATATAAATTCCCTTAAGGTATCAAGTAGTTTAGTTACATCACCGTTATTTGAGTCTATAATCGATGCAAATTGCTCTTTTTCAGTTCTAGCTAAGCTTAGGCCTTCAATTATCAAATCTCTTATTAATGGTTTATCAGGATTTTTTGTATAAACTCTCCAATCAATCTTAACTTCTGGTTTTTTGTCAGTTGCTAGAAGAACACTTTTAACTATAGTATATTTCTCATTTAAGACTTCAGCTTCAACGACATTTATTTTTGGATCAGAATAATCGGTTAATCTTGCAGAAAAAGTTTTTAAAAAATATTTTTCAAATAAATCAAAAAACTCTGTTAATTGTGATTCATTAATTTCTTTTTTATATTTTCCTAAAGTGTAGTAAGCCACACCCTTAATATCTACAGTTTTTAACGCCATTTCAGACAATTTTTTTGTCTTATATTCTTTTGAATTAGATTCATTTAGCACACTTTTAGCTTCAGAAACAATTTCTGAAATAAATTGTTTTGGATCACTGCTATATGCAAAGCTATTTTGCGTTAATGCAAAAGTAAAAAAAATAAAGATGAAAAAAATTTTTTTCATATAAATTGTTTTTTAAAAATTAATTAGTATCTATTTCTTCCCAATCACTATCATCCTGGGTTTCTGTTATAGATTTTGAATTAGCTATTTTTTGTTGTCGATTTTGTAGGTATAAACTTTTTAAAGATGCGTAGAGATCAATAGAATTTTCTTCTAGACTTTTAAATGATTCAATATTTTTTGCCCTGAAATCAACTGCACCAGTTCCCCTATAATAGTAATAGTTATGCTCTGAGTAATTTCCATTACCTACAACACCATTTCTTATTTCAGTATTATGAGTTATTTGATAAACAGGGTCTATTATTACATTCCCAACCAAACCTACTGCATCTCTCGTCGTTGTTGGACCTAAAATAGGTAAAACAAAGTAACAACCTGTGTCTGCTCCCCAAACACCAAGAGTTTGTCCAAAATCTTCTTTTCCTTGATCTTCTAGGCCTAGACGTGTAGCAGGATCAAAAATTCCTAAAATGCCGACAGTTGTATTAATTGCAAATCTTCCTAAATTTGTACCAGCTTTTTTTATATCACCTTGCAAAACATTGTTTGAAACAGTTAGCAAAGATCTTAAGTTATTAGTTACATTCCCTGTCGCTTTTCTTACAGGAGATGGAAGCGCCCTATAGCCTTTCGCTACCGGCTGGAATATCACTTTATCCAAACCATAGTTTAATTTGAACATAGCTCTACTTACACCTTCAAAGCATTCTTTAGCCGTACCGTCTGATGAAGAGCTTTTTAAATCTTCACTGCCAGTTGTTCCTGCATTTAATGCACCTATTTGACAAAATAATGCAAAAGCAACGAAGCAAATATATTTTCTTATGAATTGGACCATTATTTTATGTTATATATATTATTTATTAACAATAACTAGTTAAAATAATAACTAAAAGGGTTTTATTCACTAAATACTAATATAATGAAAATTAAACATATTTATTCTCCAAATTTTTACGTGAAAAAAAGACTAAAAAGATCAATAAAAATCATAGTAATTCACTATACTGGAATGCAATCTGAACGGGAATCTATAAAAAGACTTTGCAACCCCAGATATAAGGTAAGCAGTCATTTTTTGATTAATCAGAATGGCAATGTTTACAAACTAGTAAATGATAATAGAATTGCCTGGCATGCTGGAAAATCTTGTTGGGGAAAATTAAAAAATTTAAATAAAAATTCAATAGGAATTGAACTTGTTAATAAAGGACATTTGCTGGGATATACTAGTTTTAAAAAAAAACAATTAACAAGTTTAATAAAAATCTGTAGACAGCTGATCAAAAAATATAAAATTAGAAAAGAAAATATTATAGGTCATTCTGATATAGCCCCTCTCAGAAAAATTGATCCAGGTGAGAAATTCCCATGGGATATTTTAGCTAAAAATAAAATTGGTGTGTGGCACAAATATAAAGGAAGTTTTTTAAAAAAATTTAGAAATGTTCAAATTTCAAAAAAATCTAAATTAAATTTTATGAAAAAAATTAATATATTAGGCTATTGTCTTAGGTATAAGCGATATAATGAAAAATATTTAATTCGAAAAATTGTTGAGGCTTTTCAAAGACATTTTAGAAGGGAATTAATAAACGGTATTATAGACAAAGAATGTTTATTAATTGCTGAAAATATAGCTAAAAAGACCTAAAAAAAGCTTGATTTATATATCTTACTTATCTTATAAGATAACCGCCAGACAATTGATTGGTCGCTTTTGTTGAAAAACAAGAGAGGAAAGTCCGGGCTCTATAAGAACGCGGTGCCAGATAACATCTGGCGAGGGCAACCTTAGGGATAGTGCCACAGAAAATAAACCGCCTTATCAAGGCAAGGGTGAAAAGGTGTGGTAAGAGCACACCGGTTTT
>MDSV01054883.1_pt1 | contig 16414 bp, 13 predicted proteins | sample 810851 | NCBI WGS metagenome assembly MDSV01 (sample SAMN05326640, study PRJNA326480) | marine metagenome | isolation source: seawater | place: Atlantic Ocean: North East | collected 2012 | reverse complement strand
GTTAGATTTTGTAAATTTTTTTATAATGAGCGATAATCCAAATTATTATAGCTTGATCACTAAAATCTTTGAAAAGATTAATGTGTCTTTAGACTCGGAAGACATAACTCTAAGAGGGATTATAACCATCATATTTCTATTATTAAGCTCTCTTTTTGGGATGTTAACTATATATTCTTCTGCTAATTTTTCATGGAAAACTGGAGGAGAAATTGAGAGTAGATTATTTAATTTTTATCTAAAAAGGGATTATTTATTTCATATCGACTCCACATCATCTAAACTCTTAAACAAAATTATAGAACTAGTTAAAAGAGTAACTTTATTTGTTCTAGTACCTTGTTTAACAATAACTTCAAAGCTTTTTTTCCTTGTTCCGCTATTAGTAGGATTAGCTATTTTTAAGCCAGTAATTACGTTAATAACATGTTCAGTTTTTTCAGCAATTTATCTTTTAGTCTATGTAACTTTTAAAAAGAAGCTTAAATTTTTAGGAGATGAAGAGACAAATATAACAAAAAATAAATTTCAAATATTGCAAGAAGGCTTTGGGGGAATTAAAGAAACAAAATTGCTTAATAAATTTTCTTACTTTAGGGAAAATTTTAAAAAAATATACCTATCTTTTGTTAGAATCATAGTTATACGAGATCTAATTGCTAGATCACCTAAATTTTTTATAGAAGGACTTACTTTCACAATAATAATAGTTCTTGTAATTTTCTTTAGCCAAAAAGTTAATTATTCTGTTAATGAAATATTGTTCAGTTTATCTTTTTTTGTTATTTGCGCTTACAAAATAATACCCGCACTTCAGCAGATTTATGTTCATACTGTAACACTAAAAAATCACATTTCTGCATACAAACAAATCGAAGGAGATTTAATTGCAGCAAAAAAGATTTCAGATACAGAAAAAATAGCCAAACCTGAAAAAGAAGAAAAGTTTTATAACTTTAAATCAATTGAGATAAAAAATTTATCTTTCAAATATGAGTCAAATAAAATGCCAGTAATTAATGAACTAAATTTAAAAATTTCAAAAGGCGATAAAATAGCTGTAACAGGATTAAGCGGTTCTGGAAAAACTACCTTAATACATGTTTTAATTGGTTTAATTCGTCAAGATCTGGGTGAAATTATAGTTGATGGAAAAAAAATTACAAAAAACAATTTAAGTAATTGGCAAAAAGTTTTAGGCTTTGTGCCTCAAACAGTTTTTTTATCTGACAAATCAATACAAGAAAATATTGCATTTGGAGAAGAAAAAGATTTAATTAATAAAGAAAAAATAGATGATTCTATCAATTTATCTATGCTTAGAGATACAGTAAACAATCTTAGTGATAAAGAAAATACTAAAATCGGAGAAAGAGGTATAAAGTTATCTGGTGGTCAGCAACAGAGGTTAGCTATTGCTAGAGCTTTATATTTTAACCCAGAGTTACTGGTATTTGATGAAGCAACAAACGCCTTGGATTCATTGACTGAAAATGAAATTCTAAATTCTTTTCAAAAGTTAGATAAAAAAATTACAATAGTAATGATTGCACATAACTTAGATGTAATTAAGAGGTTTGATAAAATAGTTTTTTTAAATAAAGGTAAAATTGAGGGTTTTGGTCCTTTTAAAAATCTTGTTGATGAAAATGAAAACTTTAGAGACTTAGTCAATTCAAATAAAATAAACTAACTATTAATAAAATTATGAAAAAAACTATTACTTCAATATTTATAAAACCAGAAGCAACAATTATACAAAGTTTAAAAAAATTAGGTAAAAGCGGGAATAAATGTTTAATAGTAATTGATAATAAAAAAAAATTTCTAGGAACTATATCCGATGGGGATATAAGACGAGATGTTTTAAAAAACAAAAACTTTAATAAAAATATTAAAAATATTTATAATAAAAAAAGCAAGTTTATTCTCGAAAAAAATTATTCCTCTAAAAAGGTGAGAGAATTACTTACAAATTTTAAGATTCCTCTTTTGCCAGTACTTGATAATAAAAAAAGACCAAAAAAATATTTTACTCTTTTTGATTTTTATTCTCCAAATAAAATTAATAAAAATGATAAGAATAACTCAATACTTATAATGGCTGGCGGTGAAGGAAAGAGATTGCTCCCATTTACATCTTTTTTACCAAAGCCTTTAATACCAATTAAAAATAAACCAGCAATTATTCATATAATGAATTTATTTAAGTCCAAAAATTTTTCAAAATTTATTATTTCGATTAATAAAAAAGATAAAATATTAAAGTCGTATTTAAATGAATTAAGCTCAATTTACAATTTTAGTATTATAGAAGAAAGTACAAAGCTTGGTTCAGCTGGAGCTTTAAAAAACATAGAAAATGTCGAGGATGATTTATTTATTATAAATTGTGACTGTTTATTCAATTTTGATGTTAACCAGCTTCTCTCATTCCATAAAGAAAATAATAATGTAATGACATTAGTTGCAGCTGTTAAAAACATAAATATTCCTTTTGGAGTTTGTGAAATAGACGAAAAAAAAGGAATTCTAAAAAATATGGTGGAAAAACCAAATAAAAATTATGTTGCTAATACCGGATTTTATGTTTGTAAGCCATCATTATTAAAAAACCTTCCAAAAAAAAATAATTTTGGAATGGATTTAGTTATCAAGAATTTATTAATCAAAAGAAAAAAAATTGGTATTTTTCCAATAAATGAAAAAGACTGGAGAGACACAGGTAATTGGACCAATTATTTTGACAGTATTAAAAATTTAAGTAAGTAATTATTAATCCTATATTTTATGAAAAATTTTATTTTTGAAAAGAAAAAGATCAGCTTAGTTAAAAGAATTAGAATTCCAGAAAACAGAGATTTAATCAACGGAATAAGATTAAACCGAAATGAAAGAGTAGAAAATTTCGATAGAAATATACTTTCCAAAATTTTTAAAACAGCTAAGGAGTATGATTTAGGTAAATATCCAGATCAATCAGAAACTTACAAAGTTTTGTCTAAATACATAAAAGTTCCTGAAAAAAATATTCAAATCTCATCTGGAATAGATGGGAGCATAAAGAGTATTTTTGAAATTTTTACTGATCAAAATGAAAAAATTGCAGTTTTGAGTCCAACATATGCAATGTATGAAGTGTATTGCAAGGTTTTTAATACCAAATTAATTCGTATAGGTTATAAAAAATTTAAGTTAGATCAAAAAAAATTATTTAAGGTAATTAAAAATTCAGGGATTAGAATATTATTCATACCAAACCCTAACCAACCAATCGAGGATAATTTAAGCCCAAATCAAATAAAAAAAATCTGTATCGAATGTAGAAAGAAAAAAATTCTTCTAGTAGTTGACGAGGCCTACCATATGTTTGGTTGTAAATCTGCAATCAATTTATATAAAAGTTTTGACAATATTTTAATCCTAAGAACTTTATCTAAATCTTTTGGTATACCATCTGTAAGATTTGGCTATATTGTTGGTAAAGAAAAAGTAATTAAAATTTTAGATGCTTACAGATTATCGTATGAAAGTAATTTCTTAACAGACCATGTGGTAAAATTTTTCATAAAAAACTCAAATTATATTAACAGTTATATAACAAGAATTAACAAGGGTAGAGATTTTTTAAAAAAAGAATTACAAAAATTGAACTTCGAAGTGTATGGAGGTCAAGCAAATTTTTTACTTATAAATTTTAAAAATGATTTATTAAAGGATAAAATTGTTAAAAGCCTAAATAAAAATAAAATTTATACAAAATCAAATTATATTAATGAACTTTCTTCATGCATATTAGTTACTTGCGGATTTAGAAATACGATGAATAAATTACTTAAAATAGTTAAGAAAGCAAAAAGAATATGAATATTGTAATAACTGGTGGAAATGGTTTTCTGGGTTCTAAGTTAGCTGAAAAATTTTATAAAGAAGACCACAATGTAACAATAATTGATAAAAAGAAAAATTCAATTAATAAAATAACTGAACAAAAATCTAAAATAAAATTTATAAAAGCAAATATATTATCTCAAAAATCTTTATCAAAAATAAAGATTAAAAATAATTCAATATTATTGCATTGTGCAGGTCAACCTTCAGCCGCAATGTCTTTTCAAAAACCTCTGGATGATATGAAAAAAAATATAGAAGGTATGCTTAATATTATCGATTTCTCTAAAAAAAAAAAAATAAAAAAGATAATTTTTGCTTCCACTTTTAATGTTTATCAAGAAAATAATAAAATACCAAAATTGAAAGAAAATTCAGTGTGCGTTCCAAAATCTCTTTATGCAAATTCAAAACTATCTGCTGAAAATTATTTAAAGGTGTATGCAACTCATCAAAATATTAAATGGAATATTTTAAGAATGTTTAACATTTATGGACCAGGGCAGGACCCGAAGAACAACTTTCTTGGAATGATTAGCATTTTCTTAAATATGGCTAAAAATCAGTCGAAAATACAAGTAAAAGGAAGCCTCAAAAGGTTTAGAGATTTTATTTATATCGATGATGTTACAGACGCTTGGATGAGAGTAGCCAAAGATAAAAAAAATTTTAATAAAATTTATAATTTAGGCACAGGCAGCAAAACATCATTAAAAAAACTTTTTCAAATAATTTCAAAAGTTTTAAATAAGAAATTAGTTATTGAAGAACTTAAAGGAACCCCCGGAGACTTTATGGGCTGTTACTCTGATATGGGTAAAATTAAGAAAGATCTTAAATTTAAAACTAAAACATCTCTTAAAAATGGGATTGAAAAGTTTAATAACTGGTTAAATGAAAAAAAAAATTAGTCTTAAAATATTAGATTGCACTCTCAGAGATGGAGGGTATTACAACAATTGGAATTTTCCAAAAAAAATAATAAGCGAATATATATCAAATATTAATCGATCTAATATTGATGTAGTTGAAATTGGATTTAGATTTTTGAATAAAAATAATCATGGTGTTTTTGCTAACTCTAATGAAAACTTGATAAAAAGTTTGCCACTTAAAAAAAATCTTAAAATTGGAATTATGATAAATAGTTCAGATTTTAATAATGAATTAAATTACAAAAACCAAATTAATAAGTTTTTTTTAAATAAAAAAAAAACTAAGATTTCCCTCATTCGTCTTGCAACTCATGCGAAAGACATTGAAAAAATAATTCCAAGAATAATTTATTTAAAAAAATTGGGGTACGAAATAGCAGTAAACTTAATGCAAATCGATAAAATAAAAGAAAAAAATTTAATCAAAATTTTAAAATTGTTAAAAAGAACTAAATCCGTGGATGTTTTTTATTTTGCAGACTCATTTGGAAATCTAAATCCTCTTAAAGTGCAATCTATTTGCAAGATTATTAAAAAAAATTGGTATAAAAACTTCGGCTTTCACGCACATGATAATTGCGGTCTTTCACTTCAAAATTGTATAGCAGCAATTAAGAACGGAGCAAAATGGATTGATTCAACAATTCAAGGAATGGGAAGAGGAGCGGGTAACGTTTCTACTGAGGAATTAATTAGCTTTGTTACAGAAAATTATATTACCAAATATGATCCAAAACCCATTTATTATTTAGCAGAAGAAATTTTTAAAAGTCTTAAAATTAAATATGGATGGGGAAAATCTATTTACTACCATCTCTCAGCGAAAAAAATATTCATCCAAGCTACATTCAGGAATTATTAGTCGACAAAAGATACAATCATAATGAAGTCATCGAAATAATTGATGAGTTATCAAAAACTAAAAGTAGCGCATATAACCCTAGTACACTTAAACTTTTAATAAATGAAAACATAACTCTTAAAAACAATTGGAATGCAAAAGATTGGTGCAATAAACAAAATGTTTTGATACTTGGCCAAGGTAAGAGTGTACAAGCAAAAAAAGAAAAAATTTTAAGCTTTATTAAAAAAAATAAATGTAGGGTAATTTCGTTAAATATAAATAAATATTTAGAAAAAAAATTTATTGATTATTATGTTGCATGTCATGAAACAAGAGTAATTGTAGACTTAAAAAAGTACTCAGATGTAAGCAAAAAATTAATTTTACCATTAGATAGATTTAAAAACATAATTAATAAAAAAAAATTTAAAAAAAATATTAAAAATTATGGAATGATTGTTAAAAAAAATAAGTTACACCATTATAACAAATATTGTGAACTTCCCAAAAATTTAGCTATTGGATATGCTTTATGTATTGTCTTAGCAGGAAACGCAAAAAATATATTTTTAGCAGGGTTTGATGGTTTTAGAAATCAAAAATTATTAAATATTGAAATGATTGATTATTTGAAATTCATACACAAAAAAAACCCAAATTTAAAACTAAAAAGCTTAACACCAATAAATTATAAAATTTAAAAATTATGAAATGTACTATTTGCGATAGCAAAACTATAAAAGAAAAAATTATTACAAGAGCTAAAAAAAAACAAAATATTTTTATTTGTAATAAGTGTGACTTTGAATTTTTCCCCCATAACCCTTATGAAAAGCTTAGGAAAAATAAACTTGATGTTTCAAGATTGATGAAAGCAGGAATTAAAATCGAGTCAATCGCAAATCAATTTGAACACGGACAAATTCAATCAAGGAACTATATAAAACAATATCTTAACAATAATGATAAAAAAAAGAGAGTATTAGACATCGGGTGTTCATACGGCTATTTTTTATATGAAATTAAAAAATTTGGCTGCAAACCATATGGAGTTGAACTAAACCAAAAACAACAATATTTTATTAAAAAAAAATTAAAAATAAGATGTGAAGAAAATATAGAAAAATATCAAAAAGAAAATTTGACTTTTGATAAAGTGTTTTTATTTTACAGCTTAGAATACATACCCAATCCAGTAAATTATATTTCAAATTTAATTCAAATTTTAAGTGTTGGCGGGGAAGTAGTAATTATTACTCCAAATAAAAATGATATTTTAAAAAGAGTGATTGATAATCAAAATTATAAAAATTTTTTTTATGATGAAAACTCAATTAACTATTTTTCTATTAAAAGTCTGAAAAAGATTATGAAATTATTAAAAATAAGAAAATATAAAATAAAAACAAATCAAGGATACAGTTTAATAAATCTCTTTAATTGGCATGTTAATGGAAAACCTATGAAATCTAATTTTGTCGGCGAGGATAATTTTTTTGAAGATTTTATAAAAAAAATTAAAATTTTTAAAGATAAAAAAAGTAAAAACAATACTAAAAAAATCAAAAATGAGATGTCAAAATTTTTTATAACTTGTGAAAAAAATTATGAAAAAATTCTAGAAAAAAATAGAATAGGAAACCAAATAATATTAAAAATTAAAAAGTGAAAAATAAAAAGAAAAGAAAAGAAAAAGTAGCTGTTCTTGGCTTGGGATACGTTGGCATGCCGACTTTCTTGGTTTTAAGCAATTTAAAAAAAAATAATTCTTACTTATATCATTTAGTTGGATTAGAAAATAACAATTATGAAGGTAATAAGAAAATAGATAGTTTTCAAAAAAAAATAAAAACAATTTACAGTTCTGATAAATATTTTAATAAACTTTATAACAATGCTTTTAAAAGAGATGATATTGAATTAAGTAATGATTTAAAATGTTTAAGAAATTGTAAAAAAATAGTCATTAGTGTAAATTTTGAGATTAAGAGGAAGAATGCTTACCAAAATTTATTTAATTTATTCGATCAAATAGCAAAAAATATATCAAAAAAAACCTTAATAATTCTACAATCAACTTTACCACCTGGAACATGTGATAAAATAATTTTACCAAGATTAAAGAGAAAGTTGATCAAAAGAAAAATTAGTTTAAGTGATATTTACTTTTCGTATTCTTACGAAAGAGTTACACCAGGTAATGATTATATAAAATCAATTACGTCAAATCCGCGTTGTTATTCAGGAATAAACAAAATATCAAAAAAAAAGTGTAAAAATTTTCTGCTAAAAATTTTAAAAAAAAAAGACCTACTAACTGAATTTAGAAGTATCACTGAGTGTGAGACAGCTAAAATTCTTGAAAATTCTTATCGAGCAACCAATATAGCTTTTATAGACGAGTGGACTAAAATTTCAGAACAACTTAATATTGATTTATTAAGTATAATTAATGCTATAAAAAAAAGAAAAACCCATAATAATATTATGCTTCCAGGGCTGGGCGTTGGAGGATATTGCTTAACTAAAGATCCTGGTTTCATAAAATATACCTCAAAAAATATTCTTAAGTCACAAAACAAATTTCCAATTATTTCTCAAACAGAAAAAGTTAATAAAAAGATGATTATGACTTCAATAAAATTTGTTATGTCAAAAATAAATTTACGAAAAAAAAAAGTGATGATATGTGGCGGAACTTACAAAGAAGACACAAATGACACCAGGTTTAGCCCTTCAATTGAGTTTGCAAAAAAATTAAAAAAAGCTGGAGCTTATGTTTTTTTGCATGATCCTTGGTTAAATTATACAGAAATTGAGTCAAAAGGATTTAATTTTCAGAAAAAGTTTAGTGAAAAATTTGATGTTATAATTTTTACCGTTAATCACAAATTATTTAAAAAGATAAAATTGAATAAAATAAAAAAAAACTGTCTACTATTTGATTTAAATAATTGTTTGAGCAAGCCTCAATTTGATGCTCTTAAAAATAAAAAAAATTTTTATATTTTAGGAAGGAACAATTTTTAGGAAATGATAAAATCAAAAAAAAATAGGATTTTAATTACAGGCGGCGCTGGATTTATAGGTCATCACTTGGCTAAAAATTTAGCTAAAGACTGTGATATTGATATAATTGATAATTTATCTAGAGGTAAAATTGATGAGGAGTTTAAACAACTTATAAAAAAAAAGAATGTTAAACTTCAAAAACTCGACCTAAATAAGGAAATTAAAATTAAGTTTAAAAAATATGATTATATCTTTCACTTTGCTGCAACAATCGGTGTAGATACAGTTATGAAAGATCCTTTTAAAGTTCTTAATAATAATTATTTATCAACTTTAAATTTAATTAAATTTGCAAAAAAACAAAAAAAATTAAAAAAATTTATTTTTACATCAACAAGTGAGGTTTATTCTGGATCTTTCAATCATAAGCTTATTAAATTTCCAACTAAAGAAAATTCTATTATATCTTTAAATAATCTTCATAGCCGAAGAGGAACTTATATGCTCTCTAAAATATATAGCGAAGCTCTTTGTCATTTCAGCGGTATTCCTTTTATAATAATACGTCCACATAATATTTTTGGTGAGAGAATGGGAATGTCTCATGTGATTCCAGAATTAATAAAAAAAATACATTCGTCAAAAAAAGACCTAAAATTAAATAATTCAGATCATAAAAGATCTTTTTGTTATATTGATGACGCAATTAGCATGATGATTAAACTAATGAAAAGTTCAAAAGCAATTAATAAAACATATAATCTTGGAGATCCAAAAAATGAAATTTCAATTTTAAGTTTAGCAAAAAAACTAATATCAATCTCAAAATTAAATAAAAAAATAAAAAAAATTAACTTTGAAAACTTTTCTGTTCAAAGGCGTTTACCTGATATTAAAGAACTTTTAAAAGATACTAGTTATAAAAAAAAATCAAACTTTAATGAGAATTTAAAAAAAACATATTATTGGTATGAAAAGAATTTGTTTATCTGAACCCACTTTTTCTGGTAACGAGAAAAAATATTTATCAAAATGCATCACCTCAGGTTTTGTATCTTCTATTGGAAATTATGTTGATCTTTTTGAAAAAAAAATTAGAGACTTCACAAAAAGTAAATATTGTGTTGCCTGTATAAATGGAACTTCTGCCTTGCAGATAGCGATTAAATTGGCAGGAGTAAATCCAGAGGATGAAGTTATTACGCCAACTATGACTTTTGTAGCAACAGTAAATGCAGTTAAATATAACAATGCCTCTCCAATTTTCATTGATTGTGATGAATATTTTAATTTAGATCAATTTAAAGCAATTAAGTTTATTAAAGACAATACATTTTTCTCTAAAGGAAAAACTTATAACAAAAAAACAAAAAAAATTATAAAAGCAATAATAGTAGCTCATATTTGGGGAAACCTTGCCAACATGAGTGCATTGATTAAATTATGTAAAAAAAGAAATATAAAAGTTATTGAGGATGCCGCTGAAAGCATAGGATCAAAATATAATTTAAGAAAAAAAATTATACATTCTGGCACAATAGGAGATATAGGCGTAATATCTTTTAATGGAAATAAGTTGATAACATCTGGTTGTGGAGGTGCAATTTTAACAAGAAATAAACAAATTGCTGATCAAGCTAAATACTACACCAAACAAGCAAGAGATAAAAATTTTGATTATATTCACAGTGAAGTTGGATATAATTTTAGACTTTCGAATTTAAATGCAGCTGTAGGGCTAGCTCAATTAGAACAAATAGCTCAAAAACTTTACAAAAAAAAAATTATTAATAGTTTTTATAAAAAAAAAATAAATAACAAAAATTTTTATATTTCAAAGTCTCCAGATTATGGAAAAAATAATTTTTGGATCAATATTTTAAGATTTAATGAAAAAAAAATTTCAAGAAAAAAACTCTTTAATATATTTAAAAAAAAAAATATAGAAATCAGACCAGTGTGGTATCCAATTCATCTATTAAAACCTTACAGAAAATATGAAAGGTTCGAGATATATAAAGCTACAAAACTACTAAATTCTTCTATTTGTTTGCCTTCCAGCTCTAACTTGAAAATTAAAGACTTAAACAGAATAGTAAAAGTAGTTAACAATTTATGAAAAATTTATTAATTTTTGGAAGTGGCGATCACTCAAAAGTAATTTTATCAGAAGCTTTAAAATTAAAGCGTAAATATAATATCTTAGGTTTTTGCTGTGATAAAAATAAAATTGGAAAAACAATTTTCAAAAAAGGAAAAAAAAAATATTATGTGGTTTGTAATTTTAGAAACTTTAAAGAGAAATTAAGAATAAAAAACTTTTACGGAATCATTGGGATAGCTGATAATTTTGTAAGAAAAAAAATTTTTGTAAATTTAAAGAAATTCAAAATTAAATGGGAAAGTATAATTTCAATTGACTCTAAAATAAATACCAATGTGAAAATTGGAAAAGGAAGTTTTGTAGCTTCAAATAGTTTTATTAACACTGGAACTATAATTAAAGAACACTGCATTATTAATACCTCTTCATCTTTAGATCATGATAATTTATTTAAAAATTTTTCAAGCACAGCGCCAGGAGTTATCACTGGAGGAAATGTTAAAGTAGAAGAAAGCAGCCATTTGGGTGTTGGAGCAAAAATCCAAAATAATATTTTGATAGAAAAAAACACAATCATTGGTAGTGGCTCACTTGTAGTTACTAATTGTAAAAAAGACTCAGTATATTTTGGATCACCAGCAAAATTTATTAGAAAAAAAAGGCCTAATGAGAGATTTTTATCAAAAAGACAATAAATGAATATGAAATTTATAGCTGAGGCAGGAGTGAACCATAATGGCAAGATTTCAACTGCAAAAAAATTAATAAAAGTAGCAGCTAAAGCTGGAGCTGATTTTATCAAATTCCAAGCATTTAAAACAGAAAGCTTAATTATAGAAGGCACAAAAAAAGCCAGTTATCAGAAAAAAAATACTGTTGGTAATGAAGATCAATATCAGATGTTAAAAAAATTAGAATTTAATGAAGCAGAGTTTAAAATCTTAAATAATGAGTGCAAAAAAAATAAGATTAAATTTTTGCTGTCAATTTTTGATGAAGAAAGTTTAAATATAGTTAAAAAATTGAAACTTAAAGTGATTAAAATTCCATCTGGTGAAATTAATAATTATTTTTTGTTATCAACGTTAGCTAAATTAAGATTAAAAATTATTTTATCAACTGGCATGTCAAGTATTAAAGAAATTGAAGAAGCGATAAAAATTCTTACATCTGAAAGTATTAAAAAAAAAGACATTACAATTTTGCAGTGCACTACAGAGTACCCCACAAAATTTAAAGATGTAAATCTAAAAGTGATTAATACTTTAAAAAAGAAATTTAGGATAAATGTAGGGTTATCAGATCATACTTTAGGAAAATTAAGCTCAATAATAGCTATAGTTATGGGAGCAAGCGTTATAGAAAAACATTTTACTCTAAATACAAAAGATCGTGGACCAGATCATAAAGCAAGTTTAAGTCCAAAAGAGCTAAAAGAATTAATCTATGAAATTAAGAATATTCCAGTTTTAATAGGCAGCTCAAAAAAAAAACCGACTAAAAATGAGATAGCAAATAAACTACTCGTTAGAAAGTCAATTGTAGCCAAAAAAAATATAAAAAAAGGAGAGAAATTCTCATTAAGTAACTTAACTGCCAAAAGGCCTGGTATAGGAATTTCCCCAATGAGATTTAAATTTTTTCAAAATAAAAAATCAAAAAAAAATTATAAAAAAGACGAGTATATAAAATGAATGTTTGTTTTATAACAGGATCAAGAGCTGAGTATGGTTTATTGGCTCCATTAATGAAAAAATTTAAAAATAGTAATAAACATAGTCTAAATATTATGGTCACTGGAATGCATCTTTCAAAAAAACATGGTGAAACATTTAAAGATATTTTAAAGGACAATCTAAAAATTAATCATTATGTAAGAATACATAAAGACAATGATAGTCCGAACAATATTTGTAGCTCTATTGGATCTGCTGTAAAAAAATTTTCAGAAAAATTTAAATATTTAAATATAGATCTGATTATTTTATTGGGAGATAGATATGAAATATTTGCAGCTTCTACAGCAGCTTTAATACATCAAATTCCTATTTGCCATATTCACGGAGGGGAAACAACAAGGGGAGCTATAGATGAGTCTTTTAGACATTCAATTACTAAAATGTCTCATTTTCATTTTGTTGCAAATAAAACTTACGCAAAAAGAGTTAGACAACTTGGAGAAAACCCAAAAAGAATATTTGATGTTGGTGGTTTCGGAGTTGATTTAATTAAAAATACTAAATTATTAGAAAAAAAAAGATTAGAGGAAAAATTAAATATTAAATTTGGAAAAAAAAATTTAATTGTCACTTTTCATCCAGTAACATTAGAAAAATCTACATCCAGCAAACAATTTAAGCAATTAACGGATGCTTTAAAAACATTTAAGAATTTAAAAATTATATTTACAAAAGCAAACAATGATACATATGGAAATATAATAAATACTCAAATTGATCATTTTGTTAAAAAAAACCCAAAAATTTCGTATTGTTTTAATTCTTTAGGTCAATTGAACTACTTAAGTGTATTAAAATATGTGGATGGAATTGTAGGAAATTCATCAAGTGGACTACTGGAGGCTCCAAGTTTTAAAATTGCCACTGTTAATATTGGTGATCGCCAATTAGATAGACTTCAAGCGTCAAGTATAATTAATTGTCCTCCTTTAAAATCAAAAATTATTACATCTATTAAAAAAATTTATTCAAAAAATTTTAAAAAAAGGTTGCGTAGAAATACTAACCCTTATGGAAAAAGTGGTGCAGTTACAAAAACCTACAATATTATTAAAAAATTAAAATTGAAAAATATTATTAAAAAAAAATTTTTTGATTTATAAAAACTATGTTCCTTGCAATAACTCTAGCTAGATCAGGCAGTCAAAGATTAAAAAATAAAAATATAAAAAAAATAAATAAAAAAACTCTTTTAGATTACACTTTTGAAAGATCTATAAAATCAAAATATATAGATGAAATATTTTTTTCTTCAGAGAGTGTAAGAATTAACAAAATAGCTAAAAAAATTGGTTACAAAGTTATTTTTAAAAGACCAAATAGATTAGCAAAACATAATGTAACTCCAATACCTGTATTAATGCACGCTATCAAAATAATTAAAAAGATTAAAAAATTTAAATATATTATTTTGCTTCAACCAACATCTCCTTTAAGAAATAAGGAAGATATAGATAAAAGTATTGAAATTATAAAAAAAAAAAAATTTGAGTCTTTAATCTCAATTACTAAATCTAGAACAAAACATAAATTAGATGTAATAATTAAAAAAAACTATTTATATAAAAATTTTAGAAGCCAAAAAAAATTGGCTCAAAAAAATTTCTATTATGTAAATGGAGCAATCTATATTTCAACAGTTTCAAACTTTTTAGAAAATAAAAGTTTTTTTTCAAAGAAAACAGGATTTTATATAATGGATCCTGAGAGATCTATAGATATTGACAAAAAGAAAGATTTTGAAAAATTCAAAAAAAAAATTATTTTATCAAAATGAAAAAGTTACTTAAAAGAACACTACATGTGTATATAGACTCACCTACGAGCAATACCCATTTAAAAAAATTTTTTCCAAGTAAAATTAAAAAATTGAAATTTAATATTAAATTTTTAAATACTGCATATTTAAACTTTAAAAAAAAAAATATTGAAAATTTTTATAAAAAATCAAGTAAAAAGGATTTACCAAAAAACTTAATTAAAATAAAGAGTAATACTGAGTTTGAGAATTATGTTAAAAAAATCAGGCACAAAGACTACCTATTAATATTACAAAGGGGAGCTAGTTTAGAAAAAAAAAATTATTACGATTTAGAATTGTTTAAGAAGTATAATGTGAAAACTATTACTACAGATAATCTTTCTCCGTGGGTACGATCAAATTTTGAAAATAATTTTCTGATAGGTTTATTAAGATCAATTCATAAGTATTTTAATTATTTTTCAAAAAAAATGCATCTTTTGAAAAATTATGAACCTTCTTATGTGCTTGGCTGCGGGGATACTTCGAAAGAAATTTTCAATAGTAAAAAAACTAAAAATTCAAAATACATAAATTGTTCTAGTTTATCAATTAATTTTACTCTAAAAAAAAAAAATAAAAATATAATAACTTATGTTGATGAAAATATATTTTTTTCAAGAGATGATCTTATTGCTCAAACAAATTATAAGAAGATTAAAGACATCGATTTGTATTTATCTCAGTTAAAAAAATTTTTTGAAAATATTGAAAAAAAATTTAAATCTAAAGTTATTGTTGCATGTTCAAACAAATTTATTTATAAAAAAAATTACTTTAATAGAGATATTGTTTATGGAAGAACACAAGAATTAATAAGCAAGTCAAAATTAATATTGGGGCATAGATCTTCAGCATTATTTCAAGCGTTATTTAATAATACTCCTGTAATATTTCTAAAAAACAAAAATTTTCCAATTTTAAGAAACTTTCAAATTCAGAATTTTGCCACAACTTTTTTCAATCAATCCCCATACTATTTAGATGATCTATTAGGTAATATTAATCATATTGAAATAAAGCATGACAGAAAATATTACAAAAATATACTTGAAAACTATTTTAAAAGTAAAAATTTAGACAATAAAAATTTTCAAGAAAATTTTATTAAAAATTTTAATAGCCTGATTTAAAAAATGAAAAAAAAAAATAATACTTATTATGGGTCTACCAGGTTCTGGAAAAACTACATTAGCTAAAGAACTTAAGAATAAAATTAAGGCTAATTGGTTGAACGCGGATAAAGTCAGAAAAAAATACAACGATTTTGATTTCTCTCTTAAAGGAACTGTTAGGCAAGCTAAAAGAATGTTTAAATTAGCAAAATCTTTAAGTAAAAAAAAACATGTAGTAGTAGATTTTATTTGCCCAACACCTTTATCTTTTAAGCATTTTAAACCAGACTATACTATTTGGATGGACACAATTAAAAAAGGAAGGTTTGAAAATATGAATAAGATGTTTCAAAAACCAAAAAAATATAATTTAAGAATTCAATCTAAAAATGCAAAAAAATGGAGCAAAGTAATTAAAGATGGAATACTCTCAGAAACTAAAGAAAGAGAAGTTAATACAGCTATAATTCTTTGTGGAGGGCGAGGTTCTAGATTAGGAATTCTTGGCAAAAAATTACCTAAGACACTAGTAAAAATAAATAATAGACCAATATTATGGTATATCATTAATTCCTTAATAAGAAATTCTTTTAATCATTTTATTTTTCCAACAGGATACAAAGGCACTATGATAAAAAACTATGTTACAAAAAATTTCTCTAATAAAAATTTGAAGATAGATCTAGTAAAAACCGGAATAGATTCAAATATCTCAAGAAGAATAAATAAAGTAAAAGATAAAATTATTTCAAAGAACTTCCTTCTTTTGAATGGAGATGCAGTATTTGATTTTAATTTAAAAAAAATTTTTAATAATCATAAAAGAAAAAATTTTGACATTACGTTCATTGGTTGTCATGCGCCTTTAAACTATGGCGTTATAAGTTTTAAAAAGAAAAAAATTGTTAATTTTGTCAGAGAGATGAATTTTAACACTATTTCTTCATCAAGAATAAATAGTATTAAATCTTAT
>MDSV01077514.1_pt1 | contig 16416 bp, 16 predicted proteins | sample 810851 | NCBI WGS metagenome assembly MDSV01 (sample SAMN05326640, study PRJNA326480) | marine metagenome | isolation source: seawater | place: Atlantic Ocean: North East | collected 2012 | reverse complement strand
AACCCGCCAAGCAAGCCTTGATTAGAGAAAATAATATATAAAAACAGCCCTACCACAACAGGTGGTAAAGCCATTAAAGTATTTATAATTATTATTACCAAAGATTTTCCATAAAATCTTTTCATAGTCAATAAAGATGCGATAGGGATAGATATCAAAAAAGATATAAATATTGCTGTTATAGAAACCTGTAAAGATATTAATATTATATATAGATATTCTGAATTAATACTAAGGATATTATCTAGAGCAGAATATAATGTTGATTGCATATTAATTACTCAAATTCTTTGATATATAGTCTTGATATTTCATTCTTGATTGTTTTTTATCTTGACTGACATACTTTAAATGTAATTGTTCTATTTTAGATTTAAAATCTGAAAGAAAAAGGGATTCATTATTAATATATTTTGATATAGATTCATGTAATTCTTGATATGAATTCACCTCTTTGCCTGGCAGCATTGATCTCAAATCTTCTGCGAAACCTTTTGACTCATATACTTGATTATAATCAGGAATGATAAATAACTGAGGTCTCTTTAATAGCGAGAAATCAGTAGCTAGTGTGCTATAGTCGCCTATCATCATATCTGATTCTAACATTAGTTCAAAATTATCAAATAATGGATATCTATCATTTGTGACGAACTTGATACGCTTAGTCTTTGGAAGATCATCGGTAAAGTTATTCATGCTATGAAAACTATAGATAAAATATATATCTTTCTCTTCTAAAAAATCCTCAAATTTCTTTACTGTAAATCCCGATAATTTATTAATTGGAAGTGACTCATGAATAGTTCTAAACGTTGGTGTATAATATATAATTTTTGATTTAGCGATACCTATTTCGCTACCTATAATCTTTTTAGACCATTTTCTCTCATTATAAATTTTATTAGTATATTTTTGATTGATTAGCAGATCGTGCTTAGGCAAACCAAGTAATTTTGTTTTCTCTCGTGACAATAATAACTGATTTACTCCAATAGTAACTCTCGAATGTTCGGTACAAAATCCCACACAACTAAATGTATTAATCTTCTTTATTAAATTAAGAGTTTCACTTATATTATTTTTTCTTTCAACTGTCAATTTTGGTCCACTTCCATGCATGGTACTGATCTTTAGTACAGCCTTATCAGTTGAAAAATAATTAAATGGATCATAATAACCAGTTCCCGAGTCTATTATGACTCTACATTTTAATGTCATAAGTATTTTATTCATGATTTGAGTATTTGTTAAATACTTTAATTGATTTAACTCTAGATGCTCCATGATTTCTCTAGATTCTGTCAACCAATAAACCTGCAAGTCTGTATGTTGTGATAAATACTCATACAAATATTTTGTATTACCTGCATATCTATACCTGCTATATGTGCCAATTATCACAACATCCTTCTTTCTAATGAAAAGGCCAATAGTTTTTAAGATCACAAGTATTATATAATTTATTATATTTTTCACTTTTTTCTACTCATTAATTAAAAAAATAGATTCTTTTTTGGAGCTTTGAAATGATTTGTTAAGTTGTTTGACAAATAAAATCCTGAATAATTGATGTATGACATGATGATCCTGGCCATAAAAATTATCAATGGATATACTTTTTGACTCGGTATCTTTCGTCAAAAAAGGCAAAACTTTTTCAAGAGCCAAAGATCTGATATAAGGATCATATATATAGTCAACAAAAATACTTTGGTCATTTTGAATAAATATATTTTGACCTATATTCTGAATATCTAAAACTTCACCCTTATCAAGTTCTTTCTTCATTATAAACGTTGTGCATGAGATAGTTTTATCATTCAAATAACTATAATAAAAACAAGTACTACCTCTGTATTGCCTAATATCACCTGGATGCACATGGATAAAATTTATATCTAAAGATAGGATTTTTTCTTTTAAAATTCCTCCCCCGGTGAATATAAATTTTTTACACACGCTCTTTTTTAAAATAGTATATAATTCTTGACTATTTATATCCGTGTTATCAATTGAAGAGATATTGCTATATTGGGCCTGCAAGTCAAGATCGTCATTGACAGGGAAATATTTGTGTGAATAATCATATCTATTGGCTTCATCTAAAATATTTTTAGACAAAAAAGGCCAATTTCCTAATACTATAACTTCTTTGGGGATTATTTTATTTTTATTTAAAATATGAAGATAGGCCAACGATCTAGTGGATGGATATAAGATAATTCCAAAGTTAGATATATGCATTATATTTTTTTAAGTATCAAGATTTCATGACAAATGAGATATTTGATATATGGAGAGCTGATTATAACTTCAATTGCAAAGTTCTCAAGAATAAAATCATCAATCTTTATTGATGTACTCAAATAATTAAAATCATCGTTTTTAATATATAGTAATTGTAATAAATATGAAGTCTTATGTAGCACGTCAATTTTATTTTTCATAGAGGTTGTATCAAATTTACGCTCTATAAAATTAAACTCAGAATATAGAAAATTATGTAGCTCAAAATATCTCTTCATGTATAAAATTAAATTTAGATCTACATCATTAATCGAACTAAAATTTACTATGATGTTATTTAACTTATTTATCAAATTACATGATTTATTTTCTATTACTTCTTCAGCCTTGATATTTTTATTGATTTCTATTTGTATTTCACTCTTATTACTATCCATAGAAATCTCACATTTTTTTAATAAAGAAATTCTCGCCTTATAAAAATCATCAAGATATTTATCTAAATCCATCAAAGGGTAAGAATGTTTATTTTTATTATTCAATGTCTTAAAACTGAAATTTCTTATTGAGAAATAAATCTTTCGCAACTATATAATCATTACCGGTATCTATCTCTAACCATTCATTATTGGTAATGTGTGGTGATATTACAATATTATTATCAATCATCTCTTGCAACAAATCCGTTATATAGCCATTTTTAAAAGAGTTCCCTGATGAACCCCATTTATCTTTTAATATTTTTTTTCTATCATATATATCTATCATTTGATTAATGCCTTCGATAGTAAATTTATTAAGACCAACATATCTATAATATAAATTTTCTGAACTCAATATTTCTTTGCCGATTCTAGTGATTTTTTTATTTTGGATCTGCAGATCTTCAAGGTCCTCAGTCAAACAACCATATCTTTTTTTCCAATATTCTTTCCAATTTGAGTCAACAGTTACTGAGATAGTGGAGTATGAATTAACAAGATCCATGAGCAATTTATTTGAAAATAAAATATCTGAATATGATATTACGCAATCATCATCCAAATATTCTCTCGCGCACATTAGAGATTCAATCATATTTGTTTCATCATACAAATCATTGTCTACATATTTAATATTTTTATAATTAATTTTATTTTTCTTATAACCTCTAATAATAATTATATCCTTGATCCCAATAGTTCTATACATAGTTATCTGATGTTCTAATAATGTTTTCCCCATAAAATCCAACATTCCTTTTGGTTTATCTGAGGTAAGTTTGCCTAATCTACTACCCTTCCCGGCTGCTAATATAATTGCTTTCATATCATTTTAAAAATAAATTAAAAATATATTCATCAAAACTTTTTGAGAAATTTTTTCTTTCAGGATGCCATTGAATACCAAGAATTGGTAATTTACTATGTTTATATAGTTCTACTAGCTTGCCATCTTCTGAAAATCCTAATGGAATTAGTTCATTAGCAAGCTGTTTTTCTACAATTCCTTGATTATGAAAGGAATTTACTAAAATTGATTTCTTTTTAATTACCTCGATGAAGTCTTTAGTGAAATTTACTTTATGTTTTCGTTCACTGAGTGACTTGGTTATCTTGCTAATATCTTTCGTGAGTTTTCCGCCTAGACAAACATTTATTATTTGAAATCCACGACAAATACCAAGAATAGGAATTTTATTTTTTACCGAGTATTCTGTTAGTTTTTTTTCATTTAAATCTCTTTGATAAAAGTTGTGATTTATTTTTTCACTTTGTTTATCGTATAATGAAGGACATATGTCATCTCCCCCTGTTAAAATTATTCTAGTACATTTATTTTTTTGATAGAAGTCAATTGCATCCTTTATATTATTTGGAAGTATTATAGGGTTGATATTATATTTATTAAAATACTTTATATATGAAGCTTCTAGATAGTCATAGTATTCTCCATGTTTATCTTTTCCTATCCTTTGTGTTATCAGGACATTTTTCATATTATCTTTTTTATCTTTTTATTTTTACAATCTAATATAATTTTCTCTGATGAGTTCACTCTCTCGTATAATAAAGCGCCGCAGCCAATAGCGGCTGGTATATTGAATTCAGCACATCTTATAGCCATATGTGACGCCATCCCACCATACAATGTAACTAAGCCCTTGATTTTATATGAAAATATCCAGTCATATCCAGGATCTGCATTATCTATAACTACTATTTTATTAGTAATGTTAGCTTCTTGTTTTTTTATATTGATAATTTTCGATTCAACAATATGATCAGTGATAAAATTCGGAATTATCGTATGATTACTGATTAGAGTCAGATCTTTTTTGTTAAAAAGCAGAGATGGCAATGATATTTGATTTAATATTTTATGAGACTTTTTCCTAGCCGTTATTAATGATGAGCATAATTCATGTGCTGATATAGCATCGATACCATCGCTTTGGAGCATTTTTAGGGTCTGAATGTCAATATATGCAAGTTCTTCACGTTTAATATTAATATAAACTCCTACGTCTGCAATCATTTCTAAAATAGTACTTATTACTTTAGTATACTCAAATTTATATTTTTCCCTATTTTTAATTGATAAGCCAAGAAAGTTGATAAAGTTTTTATAATCAATATCTAACTTCAATCTTTTTAACGAGGAATCGATTTCATTTTTCATAGCAGATTTAATTACTATATTTGACTTCTTAGTAGTTGAAAGCAAGTTTTTAGATAATAAGTTATTTATTTGATCATATCTTTTATTGTTTATGTTATATGTATCAGGCCTCAAATGACCATATTGTTTAAAGAAATTTAATTTATCCTTGTTATCTTTTATCGTGGTTAAATCTTTCTGCATTACTGAGGATATAGTTTTTATTTTAGATAACTCTGCTTCACAATCCTCTCTAAATTGAGGATGTTGATCGCTGAAACTTTTCATAAAATCTTTTGCGAGAAATGCTAATCTTGCAGCCCTACAAAACTGTGGTGTGCCATTTTTTTGTAATTCAGTGAGATATGAAAGAATAACACCAATATTTTCTTTCCAATTATCCTTAGTAGTCTTTATATATTTACAGTGTTCTACTAGCTTAAGAATTGATTTTGTATCTTTAAAAAAGATCCTTTTATAATTTTTAAATATTGAGTTAGTTAGATTAAATAATAATTTATTTATATTATTAAGTTCTTTTTGAGTAAATCCATTATTTTTTAATTCACTCATCATATGTTCAGTGTTTAAATTAAAGGAACTTAAGACAATCTCGAATTCTAATTTGTCATGATATTGAGGAAATTTTTTAAGTTTCTGATTATAATATTGTATTAATTTATTTTTTAAAGATTCACTAATTCCTTTTGGCAGTAATGTTTCAAAAGATTTATTTAAATTTATATAGGGTTTATTACCTATTCGTATGCTTAAACATCCTTCAGAATTACTATAGCCAAGTGATAGCAATGATGTGTTCCAAACACTATTCATTAGAATCTCATTAAATAATGATTCTGCTAGAGGCGTAGGTCTATCACCTATTAATTCAGCAGGATTCCAGAATCCCATATCACTCAATATACATTCTTTATAATGTGAATGTTTAGTTTTTTCTTTGTATATTTTATTTATCTTTTCATGGCTATCAAAAATTTTTTTATCATCATATTCGGGGTATTTAGAATTTGCAGCTAATGGTCTTACTTGAAATATTATTATTTCTTTCTTCTCATTAATTGCAAACTCAATATCTAGCGCTAAATTCGGTAGAAGACTTTCTATCTCTTTTATTGCAATTATTAAATTCTTCCATCTTGTTGGAACATTTTTGGTTTCTATATTACGTATAATTTCTACTTTATCTCCAACTAAACCGCTAGTCACGGTATCAGTAAGTGTTGATTTATCATCAAAATTTATTATATAGTAGGGAGAATTGTTTTTTAGATTACGCGTTAAGCAAACACCGCTTATAAGTATATCGTTGGATTGCTTTTGTATAATGATCTGATCTAATGGATTCATCTTACCTTTGCTATAACTTTTCTGCACTTTATTTATTGAACTTCTTAAATGATTCTTATTAGTATTATCTACATTTAGTTCTGAGTGGTAGATGCCAGCTCCAGATATATTCATTGTATCCTCAGATAATGATGAGCTTCTTATAACCACCTTTCTGTCTCCAAATATTTCTTGCGATTTTTCAATAATCTTGCCTGATGATCTACGCCATTCCTTAATATTAAATGTGAATAGCTTTTCTATATATGATTTTTTTAATTGACTAGATAAGTTTTTTAATGTTTCAGCTTTAGTGGTATTGATATCAAAAGTATGATCATAATTAGATTTATTACTTAAAGAGCTTTTTAACATATTTGGTTTAGGCGAATCTTTAAACGCTTTTCTAATGTTATCTCTAGAAAGTTTGCTATAAAACCCAGGTTTAATTATTTTCCCATTAACTTCTTTGATGAGTTTTGTTCCAGGTAAAAAATTCCATTTTTGATACATTGGAAAAAAATATATTGTTGCTTCAGGATATTCTTTTATTATTTTCTCAAGATTTTTCGAAGGATCTAAAGAATGTTGAATCATGATTTTGTCAACATATTCTATTTTTTTTATTACCTCACTTCGCTCTTTATAATTGCATATTAAAGGAGATTGCCATTCATTAGCTGCTTTATCAGATATAACGCCACATATATGTAAATCACATTGCATTTTTGCTTTCTTTAATAACTCAAGATGGCCAAAATGCAATAAATCTCCGATTAGATAACTATATGATACTTTTAGCTTAGCCATTCTTTTTATCCATGAAGTACTTGTAAAATTTAGCAGGTATTAAGGTTGTAACAAGCAAAAAATATATCTTTATATTCATATAGTCATATTTGAGTGATTTTGAGTATGCTTTATATGACTCATAGTTTGCGGAGTTTAGATAAAATTGTTTGCCAGCATTCTTCCAACAATTAGCAAGAGAGGTCCTCAATAATTTTTTCTGTGTGCTTAAGTGATTCTTGATTACATAAATTATGGCATTCGTATTTTTTAAAATATCAGAGCTTTCTGAATTCTCATGAATTTGATAGTACCCTAGGGGTGCATCAATGAATACGATGTTTATTTTTTTCCTAGCAAGTTTGATCCATAAATCATAATCTTCAGCTGTAATCATGTCCCTGCTCTCAGAAAAACTCTCTACCTCTAAAATATTATTCTTTTTAATTATCATTGCTGACAATGATGCTGAATTCCCTCTCATAAGTAGTTTTTCATAAGTAAAGTTTTTTTTAGGCCCGTATCTTTTAATTGTATGCTGGTTTGTAGGATAAATCCAATACTCAGCGTGACATACGCCATCATGATGTGGATCACTCTTTAGTATATCAATGCATTTCTTCAGCTTATCCGACTCCCAGTAATCATCAGAATCTAAAAATGCTATAAAATCACCCTTTGCTTTTGATATACCTAGGTTGCGTGACTTAGCAATATTGCCCTCATTTTCAATATTGAGCAAATGAATTTTATCATTTTGATATGAATGAACTAATTCTTTTGTATTATCAATAGAATTATTATCTACAATGATGAGCTCCCAATCTTTATAGGATTGCGTGATAACCGAATCAATAGCTCGTGAGAGAAAAAGTTTTGCACGATTATATGTTGGCAAAATGATTGAAATTTTCATTCTTTGAGCATCTGTCGGCTTATTGATAGTTTTTTTGACAATACTCTATCAAGAGGTCCATCTCCTGACTATGATTAATTGCCGGAGCACAATTCACAGCGGATAAGTTATTATTTATTTGAAATGATGGATACTTCTCTAGGCCATTTGATAGTATTAATTTAACATGTTTGCTATTTAAACTATCGATCCTATCTATAAGATTATTAAGGATATTTTTAATCTTTTCTGAATGACCAGAAGTAACATTATGCACCTGAAATTGATCTCTAACCTTAGCAGTAATGAACTTATTAATTGTTTCAATCACCGAGGAAATAGGTATGAAATCTTTAAACTCCTCACCATTTGTTCTTAATGATATTTTATTATCTATAAAAGCTTGCTTGCATGCATACATTACAACTAAACCCCAGCATTGCGCTTCTTTCATGGCAGGGTAACCATAACTATTAGATATTCTTAGAGAGTATGTTGACAAATCTGATGATGATGCATCTTGGAGATAATCTTCAATTTCTTTTTTTACCAAAGAATAGTTATCTTCGATTGATAAAATAGATTTTTCATTGATAATCCCGCTTGGATGTCTTCCGTAAACTCTCGTTGATGAAGTAAAGATAAATTTTTTGACTTTACTCTCAACAGCATTATCAATTAAATCTTTAGTTTCCTTAAGGTACTTCTCTCTAACCTTGTCATCATTACATTGTCTATCATTTGGACTAGCGGTATGTATAATGACATCTTGTGAAAGAAGAGTTTTAGAACATATTTTGTTACTCATGAGCGTATCGACATTTTTAATAGAGCTTATTTTAGATCTACTCACTAAAGTTATACTATGCAGGTTTTTAATATATTCGGCAAGCCTCCCTGCAATCAAACCGCTACCACCAGTAATAAGTATATTCATATTTTTTGTGGAAGCCCTGCTTTATTTTTATAACACCAAATAAAATATGGAAAATAACTTAATAATAAAAATGTAATTGATTCCGTCAAACTTTGTTCACCAATTGATATTAAATAAGCAAGGGGCAAGCACCAAAAAATATTATATACCATTAATATCAATGTCACTACTCCATGATTATTGTATCTCTTTGCCAAAATCTGATAATTATGGGTACAATGAGGTTCTGTGACATATCGTATCGAATCCATAAATGAACTTTTTTGTTCTTTGAATTTATAAATAAATCTTCTTAGCAAAGTATAAGTGGCATCTGCTAAAAATATCGTCAACAGAATTATGTATATGATAATTTCATTAATATACTGGAAATCATAACCCATATTAAATATATAAGAAGCTAATAATGTACCTAACAAATAACTACCTGAGTTACCTAAGAATATTTTTGCAGGTGTAATATTAAAAAATAAAAAAGAAATTATAGGTATCGTGATAATGGGAAAAAATCCATATAACAAGGCAAGCGACATGATGAAGTATATAGATTGAATAGAAGCTAAAGAATCTATGCCATCCATGAAGTTATATATGTTTATGAAGTAAATTATGAATATAATCCAGAATAGTATAATAAGGGAGTATTCGGCATTAGGCAAAATTACTAGCAAGGCTATTACAAGTTGAGACAAAAATCTAAAGGTTTTTGATAGCGAGAATCTATCATCAAGAAAACCAATTAATGTTGAAAATAAAAGCGCATACATTATATTATTTGGAAACTGATCTGCAAATAATAATAATCCAAAAAATATCGCTATGCCACCAGATGAAGGCGTTCTTTCGTTATGTAATCCTCTATCGCTAGGTATTGAAAGAGTTAAAGGTTTCTTAATTAGTATAGTCGTCGTAACTACTGTAGTTATAAACGAAAGGACATAGTTAATTAATATAGACATCTAATTCCTCGTATTTTTGTAAAACAATTTCTCTCGAAAAGTTTTTTTTAACATAACTATATGTCTTATCAACCATTTTATCTTTTTCTTCTCCTTTCATGGACAAAAATAACTCTATAGCTCTTTTTAAAGACTCTGTACTTTTCGGTTTACATAACAAACCATATCTATCGTCTGGCACAACATCAATACATCCAGGCGCTGTAGTGGTAATAATTGGAACTTTGAGGGAGGCTGCCTCTAAGAGCACTGTTGATATTCCCTCCCTATAGGATGGATGTATTAAACACGAGGCCTCATTTAGCAAGGGTATAACATCCTCTTGGTAACCAAGATACCTGATAGAATCATTTTTAATATATCTATCAAGATAATCTCTATGTACCCCTTCAGGATCATCATCATTAAGAGCGCCTAAAAGTATGAATTGAATATTTTGATTGCTTTTATATACTTCTGATGCTTTTAAAAATTCGATGACACCTTTATATTTTAAAACTCTGGAAATCATTATAAAGCTAATACCCTTCACCATCTTATTATTTTTTTTAAAATCTCTAAAAATAATACCAGCTCCCGGTACAATTTTAGTAGTTATAGATTTATTGATTATTTTATTATTGATAAAAAGTGAGCGATCAGCCTCATTTGTAAACCATACTTCTTTGTTATTCTTTAATGCATATTTATACATTTTTATAATAATACTTTTAAGCATTGAACGTTTCTTAAGAAATATCCTCCCAATGCCAGTAATGAATGATATTGATTTAATATTTAAAAAACTGCAAATCATAGAGCCGTATATATTAGGTTTAATTGTGAAATGTATTATTAAATCTGTTTGATTATTTTTATAAGAACGATATAGAGCCAATAGAGTCTTTATTTCCGATAATGGATTTAATCCTCTTTCTTCGATTGGTAAAAATATTTTTTTTATTTGACTATCATTAAATTTTGAATGGAAATGATCTTTTCCAGCGATTAGAATAACTTTATATTCTTTCTTCAAATATAATTGGATTACATCATATCTAAATTTATATAATGTCCAGTAATTGTTCGATACCAATGTTATTATTTTTCTTCTTTTATTAATTATAGTATTTTCCAAGGTGCTTCATTATTATTCCATAATGTTTCTAATAACTCACGATCTCTTGGTGTATCCATACACTGCCAAAATCCCTCATGCTTATAAGCATAAAGTTGCGAATTTAAGGTTGCCTTTTCAATTGGTTCTCTTTCAAGCATCACATTGGCATCATCTATATATTTAAAGAAGTCTGGCTCCATGACAAAGAACCCACCATTAATCCATCCTTTTTGAAGTTGTGGCTTTTCTTTAAAAGATACAACTCTATTGCCTTCTATATTTAGCTCACCAAATCTTGCGCTTGGATGTACCGCTGTTACCGTAATCAGTTTTTTATTATCTTTATGGAATTTTAATAAATCGTTAATATTTACATCTGATAGCCCATCACCATAGGTTAAGAAACATGTTTCTTTGCCAATACTTTTGCTTACAATTTTACATCTCCCTCCAGTTGGAGTATCTAAACCAGTGTCAATCATATTAATGTTCCATGGTACATTTAAGTGATTGAAATAGTTTTTGATGATTTCTGCTTTATAACCTAAAGCAAGATAAAAATCTTTATGTCCATATTGTGCATATAATTCCATTATATGAACTATTATTGGTTTACCTCCAATCTGTACCATTGGTTTTGGTATTAAATCCGTTACTTCACCAAGTCTAGTCCCATAACCACCCGCAAGTATTATAACTTTCATATACTATTTAAACTCATATTTTGTGCTGTCTATATTCAAGCATTCCTCATCATCATGAATCATATTTGAGATATTTGAAATGACATTCGGTCCATCCTGTAAACCTTTAAAGCCAAACAATATCATCGGTGGCACAGTGATTCTTTGATAATTTTCATCTGACAAGGTGATTTCAAATCTTTCGTTAAATGTCTTGGACTCTTCTCTAAAGTCTATGAAATTAAATCTGACGATTCCGATTGGAACTACAAGGTTTAGAGTCATACTTTTATGGAGTTTCCAGGCTTTAATTGCATTATAATGAACAAAAGAAAAATATGATTCTCCGAACCCAATGTATCCCTCGTCGCTAGATCTTAAAGAGCGATAAGTGGCGCCTTCTTTTGAATTAAAAATTGCCAATTTAGTTAAAACAAGCCCTTTAATCATATTTGCATTTCTGAGTATTTTATTATCTGTTGCTCAGTATAAAGTGAAGCATTCTTTTCTGGATCTTTATAAAAGGACTCATACCATTTGCTCGTCCACTCTGATGTTAAATCAAAATTCAATTTTGATCTATAATTCAGTAGCTTAAGAGCTTTATTACAATCAAGACTTAAGAGATTAGCTTCATGTGGACTATCAGTAATTGTTTCAACAGACCATTTTGAACCCTTAAAAAATAAAGATAATTGAGACACTAGGTTTTCAACTGTATAAGATTTTGACTCTATTGGTCCAAAATTGAAAGATTCGCCATTAATTTCTGTATTTTGTGTTAACTCCATTGCTAGTCTAAGATATCCATTGATTGGCTCTAGGACATGTTGCCATGGTCTTGTTGCATTGGGCTTCCTTAGCAATACTTTTTCGTTTTTAGCCCAAGACTTCATACAGTCGGGAACTATCCTGTCAATTGCCCAATCACCTCCACCTATCACATTGCCAGCACGAGCAGATGAAATTCTAACATTAGAGGCTTTTGTTTTGAAAAAAGCATTACAGTAACCTTTGAATATTAATTCTGCAGATGCTTTAGATGTGCTATATGGATCAATTCCCCCAAGTCTATCATTTTCTGAATAACTAATCTTATCTTCAAGATTCTCATAACATTTATCACTTGTAATAATTACCGCGCTACATTCATGATTTAATCTTTTTAAAGACTCAAGGACATTTAAGGTGCCAATAGTATTGGACATATAAGTCTGATAAGGGTCGCCATACGATTTAAGAACCAGCGGCTGTGCTGCTAGATGAAAAACATAATCGGGTTTAATAGCTTGCATTGATCGATAGATTTTATTGAAAGATGCAATATCATATCTCTCATCAGACTCGAAATTTATATTTAATAACTCATAGTGAGAAGGGTTAGTAGGCACATCTATAGAAACAGCATAAATCTTTGCACCTAACAAAGACAGCCACTTAGATAACCAAGAACCTTTAAATCCAGTATGACCAGTAATGAATACTTTTTTATTATTGAAATAAGTCGTATAATCCATTATTTTTTTTTAACAAGAAAATCTTTCAATTTAGTTTTATATTTTTTTAATTTAATTTTATCAACCTTATCGAGACTAGAAATTGAAAAGTTTATTGCTCTTCGATTCGTTGTAGAGTTATTATTTTCACTCCCATGTATTACTAACGCATCATGTATTACACAATCTCCTGGCTTAACATCAATATATACTTTTTTGAATCTTTTTATTTTTTCTAAGAACTCTGTGTCCTGATAAACTGTCATTGACGCGCCTAAGTTACCTTCCGGTATATGTTTTTGTAATCCCAAGGAAGATGAGCCTTTGTAATAAAAAAGCCCTCCATTTTGTTTATTAGAAGCATCTAGAGCTACCCAACAAGTTAAAGCCTCACCTTTTTTTAAATTAAAAAATGCATTATCTTGATGGATTTTAGTCTTTAAACCAAATGTTTTCGGTTTAGCAAATAACGATGCATTGAAGATTCTTTTACTTCTACTTCCATATCGTTCTAATAAAATGTTTTTTAATTCACAATTATTTATAAGATCTTTATAAAAATCTGAATATAAATGAATATTATGTATACTACTCAAAACTTTTTTATTCTTAATATCATATACGTAATGTTTATCTCTTTTATTGAGATCCATTTTTTCAATTCTTTTAATTTCCTTTTTTATTTCATTTAAAGTTCTCTGCGTGAAAAATTTCTTAATAATAACGAAATTATCATTATTTAAAGTTTCAATAATTTTTGTATAATCTCTCATTTGAATTTATATGGCGTTACTTTATTCTTTTTCTTAATTTCTTTAGTATCTTTATCCCAATCATGAATTTGCTTTTCGATGTCTATGCCAACAACCTTAGACCACTGTTTTATTAATGACTTATAGTGTTCTCCTGGTTTACCATTTCCTATCTGGATACTATTAATTGACGTTACAGGAATCATGCAGAATGGTGTTGCGCAAATGAAAGCTTCGTCGGCGTTATATGCGTCAAAAAGCTCAATATTTTTCTCTTTCACTGGCATATTTAGTGCTGGAGCCAACTCATCCATTATAAATTGACGTGTGATTCCTCTCAACATATTCCTTCCCTCGGGAGAAATTAACTCTCCATTTTTTATGATGAAAAAGTTATCTCCACTACCTTCTGCAATAAATCCATCTGGGTCAAGCATTAAAGCCCAGTTATTATCACCTTTAAAAAGTGAAGCTTCTATATTAGCCATCAAATAAAATAATCTGCTTCTATTTTTTATCTTAGGATCCATTATATGCGATGGGATAACTCTTTGTGATGTTACAACGTTATTAATTCCATTCTTTTGTAGTTTAGACATTCCTTTAACAGTCCATCGTAGTGGAAAATCAGCTACAATTATGTTCGGCCCTTTATGGATTCCTTCGATATCTTCGTAAATCCCAAGAACACCTCTCGAGATATCTATCATTAGCCTATGTTCATCATCTTCTTCAAATGCTGATTCATTTTGTCTCGCAGTCTCTATGCAGATATCATATAGTTCTTCTTTTTGAATATTTAGATCATACCGTAAAATCTTTAATCCAGTAAATAATCTATCAATATGATCTCTTAATTTAAAATGATTCTTTTTAAATGATCTAGTCATCTCAAATACCATATCACCAAACATTAATGCTGAATCAAAAATCGAGATATTTGCTTCTGATTCTTTTACAAACTTTCCATTCATATATATTTTTCTTTCATTTGACATAACTTATCCTTTTCTATATTAATTTTATCATATTAATTTTTTTGTATTCATGAAGTACTCACAGATTTCTATATCTTCTTTATTATCAATTTCATATATTTTCCATGTATCCATGACATAAGTTCCTATTTTACCACTAATTCTATTCATGCACTTTTTAATCATCCGTGGTTTAAATATATATATAGATCCATTTTCGCCATATTGTTTTTCTATATCCTGGCGTCTTTCTCTATTCATATAATTATAGTTAATGCTTTGGAGTCTATTATTAATTTTTTTCCATACCATTAAATCTTTTAGATCGCATACAGAAAAAAGTGAATCCAGATCTTCTTTTATGAAAATATCTATAGCTGCATCAATATCCTTGGAATCTCTTAGTGGTGAAGTTGCCTGGAGAAAAACTACTAAATCAATTTTATTACTACCATTATTTTCTATTATGTTAATAGCATGAATCAGCGCCTCTTCGCTTGTAGATTCATCAAGCGCGATTTCATCGGGTCTTCTAATTTTTTCTGCACCATTATTCTCTGAAATACTCAATATTCTTTCACTATCTGACGATACATGTACTTTGCTAATATACTTGGTATTCAATGCTTGTTCAATACTCCATACTATTAATGGTTTTCCACAAAAATCCATTATATTTTTATCTTTAATTTCTTTACTATTACCTCTTGCAGGAATTATGCATGCTATATTCATCTTATAATCTCCCTTCAAGTTTTTTGAGGCTTATCCAAAAGCCTTCTCCATTATTCGTATGACCCTGCCATACTTCAGGGATGAATGAAGCATTCTGAGAATATTTATTAATGATGGGAAGTAGTTTTTCAAAATCAATATCTCCTTGACCTATTTGCAGACCTTCGCCATCTACACCATGTCCATCCGAAATATGATAATGTGCTGTAAGCGGAGCTAATATTTTAGTATATGCAGCATGGTCCCATTTGAATTTATTGCATGCAAGAAATGAATGAGAAATATCATGACATACTCTAATCCCTGATTTTTTATTAAAATCAACTATTTCTTTAATGTCCATAAAAAGATTTTGATATCTTTGCCCACCAAAATGCCATGGATATGGTGCCATTGTTTGAGGGAGGATCTCAACGCCTTCTAAGTCTAATTCATTAATTGATTTAATGAGATTTTCATAATAGCTATTCTTCAATTCAACCTTCAAAAAACTATCTTTAGAAAAACCTCCGCAATTTACAATAATGAGTGGTTTTTCAGTATTTGGGAAATATTTTTTTAAACCCTTTGTTACATTGATAAGTTTTTTCATATGTGATACTGATTTTTTTCTATAACTATTATTATCTGTACATAAGTCAAGAAGATGATCATTTTCAAATAATTCTGGTGCATGCACTAGAAATCCACATGTATATTTTCTATTTAAAAAATCTTCAGGAGACTCATTCAGATCGTTAAAACTCATATGGAATTCTATCAAATCAGGAGAGGTAATATTTAGAAGGTTATTGATATCATGATATCTGACAGGCAAAGCCCATTTCCTATTAAATTTATATTCTTTTTTTGCTGTT
>MDSV01113064.1_pt1 | contig 16422 bp, 14 predicted proteins | sample 810851 | NCBI WGS metagenome assembly MDSV01 (sample SAMN05326640, study PRJNA326480) | marine metagenome | isolation source: seawater | place: Atlantic Ocean: North East | collected 2012 | reverse complement strand
TCCAACGCCTACGATCGGAATCACGCTTTACCGATGGCCGAGGCACTATCAACCATGGGCTACAATGTTTGGGTGCCTGAATATCGGCGAGTGAGTGATGAAGGTGGCGGTTGGCCGGGTAGCCTTGAGGACATCATCGCGGCGGTTGAGTTCGTGACCAACAAGACAGGACAACAACCCATCCTAGTGGGCCACTCGGCCGGTGGACACCTGGCCTTACGCGCTGCCCAGACGGGTTTGGCGATTGACGGTGTGGTGGGCTTAGCTCCCATCACAGATCTTGTATCTTATGGAGCGGAATCAGGGAGTTGTCAGTCAATGGTGGCCCCTTTCATGGGTGACGACACTTATTCCCCGGATGAAAACTATCGAGATGCTTCAGTAAATCTGAACGCCATCACGGTGCCAGTGGCTGTCGTGATTGGCGACGAAGACCCTATCGTCGGAGCGTCGCAGGTAGCGGTTTTTGACTCTGGGCAGGTAATAAAGGTCAAGGGCGCGGGGCATTTTGATGTCATACACCCCAAAACCGAGGCATTTAGCGCAGTGTTGGCAGCCCTCGAGGCGATGAAAGAGAGAGGCCACTAAGCTCATGAGCACCATCGATTTTGATAAATTACGTTCGCGCTTCCATTTGCCACAGGGCAAGGTCTATCTGGACGGCAATTCGCTTGGAGCACTACCACGCTACACCGAGGAGCGGCTGCGCGAGCTAATCTCTAAGGAGTGGGCTGATGAACTTGTCAGTGGCTGGAATACCAAAGAGTGGATAGATCTGCCGCTCAGTGTCGGCGATCAAATTGCTTCCATCATTGGCGCGACATCGGGTACCGTCGTTTGTTGCGATAGTTTATCGATCAATTTATTCAAGGCACTGACCGCCTGTCTAGAAGTGAACGAGGGCCGAGGTCTGATCACTTTGGAGGACGGCCAGTTTCCCACCGATAGCTACATCGCTGACGGTTTATCGCAACTACTTGGCGCTGATCGCTGCCGTACACAAGCTGTCGATATAGCCGCGCTGACGCCTGACACTCTCGCTGAATCTGCCGTGCTTCTACTATCCCACGTCGACTATAAATCGGGCGCTCTCAGAGATATGGGCGCCATTACTGCCACGGCGCAGTCCGCAGGGTGCTTGGTGATTTGGGATTTAGCGCACAGTGCAGGGGCCATTGATATGGACCTGGAGGCGAGTCAGGTCGACTTTGCCGTTGGCTGTACCTACAAATTCCTGAACGGTGGGCCGGGAGCGCCGGGCTTCCTTTATGTCGCTGAGCGTCATCAGGAAGTACAGAACCCGCTACCGGGCTGGATGGGCCATGCACGCCTGTTCGATTTTGAAGCCAAGTACGAAGCCGCACCGGGTATAAAACGATTCTTGACGGGCACCCAAAGCGTTCTTGCGCTCAGCGCTGTCAGTGCCTCTCTATCGGTATTTGAGGGACTCACAATGCAGGACGTCAGAGCCCGAAGCCTCGCGCTCACGGGACATTTCATTACCCGTTGGGAACAAAGCTCGGTACTGCAGTCGCATGCCGCGCTGGTCACACCTATCGATGATGCGCAGCGTGGTTCTCAGGTCAGTCTTGCGCTTGAGAGTGCATTTCCTGTGAGCCAGGCATTGATTGCAGATGGCGTCATCGTCGACTTTAGAGAACCCAATATCGTCCGATTTGGATTTTCACCGCTCTACAACACATTCAGCGATGCCGACCAGGCAATCGCGTCGCTCGAAGCAGTACTTACCAGCGAACGCTACCGCCTACCTCAGTTTCAAATTCGATCGACGGTCACATGATGGCTAATGAGCCATCTCTGACACTCCTGAGATCAAAGGTACGGGATGTCCCTGACTTCCCCACGCTCGGTATCTTATTCAAAGACATCACCCCGATTCTCTCAGATCATCTCGCGATGGATGCCGCGCTCAGTCTTCTAGCTCAGGCGGTTGAAGACCTGACGTTTGATGTCATCGCGGCACCGGAGGCGCGGGGATTCATCCTTGCAGCGCCGCTCGCGAGGCACTGCAGGGTGGGCCTAGCACTTATTCGCAAGCCGGGTAAGCTGCCCGCGGCGACCCTGAGTCATACCTACTCACTGGAATACGGAAATGACACCCTGGAAATGCATGCCGATAGCTTTGAGGGGATGGATTTAACTAGGGTTCTGATAGTCGATGACGTGCTCGCCACGGGCGGAACGGCCGCCGCGGCAGCTGAACTCATCAAAAGCGCCGGAGGCGTGCCGATTGGCCTCGCGGTTCTCATTGAATTAGCCGCGCTCAATGGTCGGAAAACCCTGCCCGATGTGGCGGTCAGATCGGTCCTCAACTACTAGCTAGCGGCTCAGAAAAACCTACCCAAAGTCGTTACTTGAGAGGCCAAAAAACAGTATTCGCCGTAAAAGCTTTGAGATAGCGTTGGCCCGCTAATTGAGGAGCGAAAAATGCACGGATTCGCTTTAAACGACATATTTAAAATTGGGATTGGCCCCTCATCGAGTCACACGATGGGACCGATGCACGCAGCGCAGCATTTCATGTCCAACTTAGAACAGACTCTAGGGAATGGACCGCTGAAGGTTTCAGTAACGCTGCATGGATCGCTCGCCGCTACTGGCGATGGCCATGGTACACCCGGTGCGGTCACCGCGGGACTCGTGGGTCATCACTACGAAACCGTCACCCTCCCCGACATTGAATCTATATGGGATTCAGCAATAGCAACCGGTGTGATGCGTTCACTCTCGGGTCACGATATCCATTTCAACCCTTCCGATGACTTGCTTCGAGATATGCAACCACTGGCATCGCATCCCAATGGCATGACCTTTCGCGCATGGCTGGGTGATGCCCTCATAGACGAGAAGCAGTATTTCTCTGTAGGCGGCGGCATGGTTGAGGATCAGATGGGCAACACGCTGGCCACGTCTCCATTACCGGTGGGTGATGCTCCCTTCCCCTACAAGAGCATGGAAGAGCTCGTTAGATGGTGCGATCAAGAAAAACTGTCTATTGCTCAGTTACAGGCCCGGAATGAGCATTTTTGTCTAAAGCGCGAAGAATATGACCCAATTGCTGCCAAGCTATGGGCCGTTATGTCCGACTGTATAGACCGAGGTCTATCCACCGAGGGTCAACTTCCCGGCGGACTCAATGTTAAGCGTAGAGCAAGCGCCTTGTGGAATCGCTTACTAAACAATTCCCATGGCGATAAAGCACCGGCCAATGCGGCTCAACGAGCGATGGTCTATGCCATGGCAGTCAATGAGGAAAATGCAGCCGGCGGGCGTCTTGTTACGGCTCCAACAAACGGCGCAGCAGGGATTGTGCCCGCGGTGCTTCGCGCGCATCTCGATGAGCACAAGCTAAATGAGGCGGGTCTTAACCGCCATATAAGCACCTTTTTACGCACCGCGACCGCGATTGGCGGCTTATTTAAGATGAATGCGTCTATTTCGGGTGCTGAAGTCGGCTGTCAGGGTGAGGTAGGCGCAGCGGCCTCCATGGCGGCGGCAGGACTCACTGCTGCGATGGGCGGCAGCGCGCGACAGATCGAGAATGCAGCAGAGATAGCCGTAGAACACTGCCTCGGACTTACTTGTGATCCGATTGGTGGCTTGGTACAAGTGCCCTGCATCGAACGCAATGGTATGGGGGCGGTCAAAGCCATCGCCGCTTCAGATCTCGCTCTCGCAGGGGAAGGTCAGTTCATGATCTCACTCGATCAAGTGATCGATACAGTGCGAGAAACCGGGAAGGACATGGATAGCCGCTACAAGGAAACCGCCCGCGGTGGACTGGCAATTCATGGGCTGAAAATCCCTGTGACTGCCGTTGAATGCTGACGGTCCTGTCTGCCGGTCAGCCTTGGCTAGCGCTGTCTAACCAAGCCCTCATCCGAAGAAAGTCACCCGGTAGAGCCGACGAGACGGATAGTGCTTCATCGCTAAGGGGGTGCCGAAAAGCCACCTGCCTGGCGTGAAGCCACAATCGCCGGATTCCCAGGCGCTCCTCAATAAACCGGTTGTGGGTCCCCTTTCCGTAGCGGACATCACCCAATATAGGGTGCGAAATATGTTTTGCATGCCGTCTGAGTTGCCGATAGCGACCCGTAATGGGTTGCAGCTGAACATGGGAGTAGCGCGCCTCAGGATATCGATCTACCGCCTCTGGTACGGTCCATGAAGTCAGTGTTCTGAGCTCTGTCATGGCCTCTCTTGCAGTCCCGTTCTTAATTTTACGGCCTTTGCTATCCACCTCATCCCGTAGCGCATGATCTATATGCAGACTTTGGGGGGTGTGACCACGCACAAATGCCTCATACGTCTTCATCACCTCACCGTGTTCAAAAGCCTGCGACAGTGTTCTTGCCACGTCGCTACTCAAAGCGAAGATGACCAATCCTGACGTCGCTTTATCCAAACGGTGTACGGGGTATACAGACTGATTTAACTGGTCTCGAAGGGTCTGCAGGAGAAACGCCGTCGCATGGGCGTCGATGCCACTTCGATGCACCAACATGCCGCAAGGCTTATCAACGACAACTAGCGCATTATCCTGAAAGCAAACAGTGAGTGGCATCTGAGCGTCGGTCACAATATGGTCTCGTTATGCGGGTGATCGGTTTATGGTTCATGGGGTTCAGCTGGCTTCATAAGTGTATCCCCGTCTAGTCCTTCGGGACTGTTTTTTTAATGTATTCCCAGTGCCCATCCCTTTAGTATGTGCCCGTGAAAATGCGGTCTGAGGCCCAGCGTCCAGCGGTCCCGCAATAATAGCCAATAAGGCAATAAGGACAGTCAAATGAGTGAGCAACATCAGCTTTACATCAACGGCGCGTGGATCGAAACCGAAGCCTCCGTGGTCAACACAAGCCCATCCGATACTACTGACGTCATTGGTCACTACGCTCAGGCTTCCATGCCTCAGGTTGAGGCGGCGATTACTGCTGCCAATGCCGCCGTACTGGAGTGGGGAAGCTCTGCTCTGGAGACCCGTTATAGCGTGCTGATGGACATTGGAAACGAACTTATCGCGCGCAGTGGCGAGCTGGGTGAGTTGCTCGCTCGAGAAGAAGGTAAGACTCGCGCTGAAGGCGTTGGTGAGGTCTATCGTTCGGGTCAGTTCTTTCACTATTTCGCGGGAGAGGTTCATCGGCAAATCGATGATCGCGCTGAGTCCGTGCGACCCGGCATCGAGATCGATACCCGTCGAGAGCCAGTGGGGGTCGTGGCCATCATCAGCCCCTGGAATTTTCCCATGGCGACGGCGGTCTGGAAGATTGCTCCTTCCCTGGCCTTTGGTAACGCCGTTATTTTTAAACCTGCAAATCTAGTACCTGCCAGCGCTTGGGCGCTCACTGAGATTATCTCGCGTCAGACAGCCCTGCCTGCCGGCACTTTCAACCTCGTGATGGGGTCAGGCGGTGCAGTCGGCGACGCCATTATCAACAGTCCTGATATTCATGCCGTTTCGTTTACTGGCTCGCTTCCAGTCGGTCGGGAAGTCGCTAAGGCCACCGCGGCGAATCTGGTTAAGTGTCAGCTGGAAATGGGCTCTAAAAATGCGCTCATCGTGGCGGCGGATGCAGACCTTGATGTGGCTGTGAATGCAGCCTTTGTGGGTGCTTACAGCGGAACAGGTCAAAAATGCACGGCCTCCTCGAGACTCATTGTCGACGCTAGCGTCCACCATGAATTCGTTTCAAAGCTCATCGCAAAGCTAGAATCAACCACCGTGGGTCACGCGCTCGGTGAGGGAGTCGATATGGGTCCAGTCGCATCCGAAGTGCAGCTCAATGAGAACCTCGAATGGGTTGAAAGAGGCAGGAATGAAGGCGCGTCTCTGGTATTTGGCGGAAACCGTATCGATGCGCCAACAAGCGGGTACTACATGGAGCCAACGCTCTTCATCAACACCACTAACGAAATGAGCATTAATCGTGAGGAGCTGTTTGCGCCGATTGCCTGTGTGATCAAGGCCGATAACTACGAGGATGCGCTTTCCATCCTCAATGACACCGAGTTTGGCCTCACCGCCGGCATCATCACTCAGAGCCTTAAAACCGCCTCAGACTTCAAGCAGCGCGCGGTTGCAGGCTGTGTAATGGTGAACCTTCCTACCGCAGGTACGGACTATCATGTGCCATTTGGCGGACGCAAAAACTCAAGCTTCGGTCCCCGGGAGCAAGGGCGGTATGCGAGAGAGTTCTATACCACCGTGAAAACAAGTTACGTTCAGGCCTAATCTCGGAGCCAAGCCGTGAATCAAGAATGGACAGTCATCGATGGATTGCAGTACTCGGCGTGGTCTCGCGAGATCTTCGAGCAAATGCACGAAGGAGGCCTGAACTGCGTTCACGTCACCATTGCCTATCACGAGAACACCCGAGAAACACTGACGCGACTGGGCGAGTGGAACCAGCGATTTGAGTCCATGCCGGATCTCATCCGCCCCGTTTACAACCCCACCGATATCGCGCTGGCCAAGGCAGAGGGTCGGATTGGCATCATCTTCGGCGCCCAGAACTGCTCACCGATTGAGGATGAGATTCGGTTGGTCGAAATTATGCGACGGCTGGGACTCATGATTATGCAGCTCACCTATAACAACCAGAGTCTATTGGCATGTGGGTGTTATGAGGATGAAGACAGCGGACTCACACGCTTTGGTAAGCAAGTCATCAAGGAAATGAATCGAGTCGGCATGGTGATTGACATGTCTCATAGTGCTGAGCGATCAACACTCGAAGCCATTGATTACTCCGAACGGCCCGTGATTGTCTCGCATGCCAATCCCAGTCACTTCCATCCTGCGCTTCGCAATAAATCCGATAGAGTCATCGATGCGGTCGCTGCCAATGAAGGTATTCTCGGCTTCTCGCTCTACCCTTTCCATCTAAAAAACGGTCCCAAATGCACGTTAGATGACTTTTGCGACATGGTCGTCTGGACCGCAGAGAGAATGGGCATAGACCGCATTGGACTCGGCTCAGACCTATGTCAAAGCCAACCTCAAACTGTCCTTGAGTGGATGCGTAATGGCCGATGGTCTAAAACCATGGATTATGGCGAGGGCTCCTCAGCCAACGCAGGCTGGCCCGAGAGTCTCAGCTGGTTTGCTGATAACCGTGACTTTCCTAGCATTGCGAGCGCATTGTCTAAGCGCGGTTTTTCGGACAAGGAGCTCGGTCAGATTATGGGTGGAAACTGGGTATCGTTACTTGATCGGGCCGCTGCGCCAATATCGCCCCCCTTTGGCGATCTATAGCTTTGGCGGCACAGCTTCGTGATATTTGACCCTTCAACACAATATGCCAACTTATGGCTCAGACCTGCTTCGTCAGTGATGGAACTGCCGCGACTAGGTGCTTTCTCGAGTAGCCGGCTGAGTTTTGCTCGCTCATTAATACGCAAAATGGCTAGACAGCGTTGGCAGGTGACACAGACACGCTTCGATTTGAATGCAGATGGCTACGGTGAGGTTATCTACCGCATACAAACACCTCAGGCACGATACCACGTGGTTATTTTCTCACGGTATCTTGATGATGCTCAGCGATCAGACCGTGTTATCGCGGAAGCTTGGGATCTCACCTTTGGCCTTGTGGAAGGAGATGTTGAAGATGATCTAATGATGTCGTTGTCAGAAAATGTACCCTTGCAGGAGGCGGGTCGGCAGCATCCGAACTTATTGGTGATATCTCGGGCCAATCGCAGCGTACGAAACTTTTCGTCCTTCGTAGAGCAACTGAGCCAAGGCCGACAACCCGCCGAATCATTACTCAAGACCGCCGGATACCTTTATCGAACGACAGCCGTTTACGGGAATGGAAAGTTTGGTATCGCCGACTTTGCGCGGCTTAGAGACAACCCTGACTTTAAACAGCCTTTCTCGGCACAGATGACCGCGGTATATGTACTTCGGCAATTTTCGATCGATCAGGTAGAGCATATCGCGCGGAATAAGAGCCCCGACGCGGTGCCCTTGTCCAACGACCTAAAGCGCTACGTTGGCATTGGAAATTCAACAGGCTTGGGAATGGCGCCGTTTCTAATCAACCATCCCCTGTTGATTAATCAGTGGGTTCATATGCGAGAGACAGCCCTAAGCCTCGCGAAACAAGAAGCGGCAGATGAGGAGGTCCAGCAACGTCTGCTTGATTTAATGCGTCGTGCAATCCAAAGCCTGCAGGAATGCGATATTGAGAATGATGATCAACGTCTGAAAAATGAAGATGTTGTCAGTGAGTTATCCATGGCCGCTGTATGGCTTGATCAAGTATCCGCTGAAGCGGATTTATGGCTTCAGCTCACGGATTGGGCAGAGGCAGCGTTTACGCTCGAGACACAAGAGCTTATCAACACGCTCCTTATCGAGATTTATCCAGACCATACGGACGGGCTGGAGGACTATATGGCTGCCGAGGAGTCCTTGGATCTCGTTCCGGATATGCCCTTGATACAGCTTAAACAGTTAATCGAAACCTACTTAGATTGGGCATTGCAGGTAGATTTAACGTCATCTGACGAACGCTATTGGTTCTGGTATCGCTCAATCGAAAAGGAAGAACCGCGGTTGGGTATTCGTGGCGTTGACGAGGGCGAAGAGAAAGAACTCTCTATCGCTATTGGCCCCCGCGTGCAGCGGATACACGCCACTTTGGATGCTCATCTCCGGCAGGATCCTGCCGCTCTAACAATCGATTTCCTTATGGCGAATCAGCGCGACAGCGACATCGTTCGCCGCATACAGACCATGGCAGGATCTGCCTACGGGGAAATTCGGGCCAATTTGTGGCATCGAGAAATGAAACCAATGCATCTGCTGCGCGCGAAGCTCTCATTTTTAGGAGCTCAACGCTTTGATCCAAAAGGTGATCGCTGGGTACGAGTTACCTTTTTTCAGGGGGCACCACTCATCGCTGAACTAAATGCTGAGCCTGTAGATTTGGTTGACTTCGATGACTGGAGCTTTGCGCTTGCCCCTCAGAGACCCCGTCGGTAAACGATGCCATGAAAGTCTCCTTTAACGAACTGCAATCGCTCTCTTGGAAGGCTTTTATTGGGCTGGGGTTTTCCGATGGTCAAGCGTCCGATGCAGCAGACATGCTTTGTTGGATGGAAAGTTTCGGCTTAGATGGCGTTAAAACTTTAAAAGACGCGCTCGAGCAATACTCTTTAGAACACCCCTACTCTCCCCCTGACATCCTGTATAAAGATACCGATGTCACGGTTTTAGATGCGCATAATGCGAGTGTTTTAGCCTGTTCGCACCTACCGCTTGAGCTCGCTTTCACTCAGGCACGTGCCCGTGGTTTTTCAGTATTGAAAATTCGGCACTGCCGACAACGCCAACTTGTCATGGGCTATTTAGCTCGACTGGCCAACCGCGGCATGAACGTCACAGCGTTTTGGCGTAACTCGCAAACACCCCTGACCGAGCAAGTGGTTGGTTTTAGGGCAAGCTCGTCGGTACCGTCCATCCGAATCTACGCAGTCTCAGAACTCCCTGACGAAAATAAAGACAACACGGGTATCACCGTCGTCATGGCAAATCACGTCGATTTATTGCCGACGATGCGATCTGAATATGAATACGACCTGCTGGCACGTCATGACGAGAGTGACCTGCTGGAAGTGCGATCTAAAACTGAGCGTGAGGGCATAGCGGTTGATGCCTCCCTTTGGGAGCAGTTGCAGGGGCTTGCCAAATTGACCTTAGTAGCTTCAACATCCAGCTCCCGGCTGGGTGCCGGTCCCGCCGATTAACTAGTTTATTAGCGAGAGCATCGCATTACGCAAACCATATGGCCTCTGCGCCTTGAGCAGTAACGGTCCGCGAGGATTAGCGGAAGCGCAATCGACCGAACCATTCATTACCTCCAATCAGCCCAAAAGACTTTTTTTCACCGATTTCATGGCCATGCTTAACCATAGATATCACCCTGCCGGAGTTTAGATGTTTGCAACACTCGCAGCCCCCGGGCTACGCAGTGCAAAAAGACTAAAATTTTCTGAAAAAAGTGGCAGGGTATACGCTTCGAATTCCGCTACCATGCGAGGAATAAAAGCAAAAGCGTAAGGTCGGTTCCAATGCCTTTTGGCCTCCTTAAATACGGTATTTCAAACGACTATCCGTTTGAGAAAGAGGCCGATCTGCCGTTGCCAACCGAACTCAAGCGTCAGTACGACGTTGTCATCATTGGCGGTGGCGGTCATGGGGTGGCAACCGCTTACTACCTCGCCAAATATCATGGCATTACCAACGTCGCGGTGTTGGAAAAGGGCTATCTGGGTGGTGGCAATACGGCGAGAAACACCGCGGTCATTCGCTCTAATTACCTGACACCGGAAGGTGTGAAGTTCTACAGCGAATCCGTAAAACTCTACGAAAACCTCTCTAACGAATTCGATTTCAATATCATGTACTCACAGCGAGGCCAGCTGACACTCGCACATACCGATGCGACTGTCCGCGCCTTTCGCCAGCGCGCTGAGGTCAACAAGCATTTTGGTGGTCGAACCGAGTTAATCGACCCCAGAGACGTTGCAGAGCTCGTACCCACTCTAAATTTGAATCCTGCCAACTTGCCAGTACTTGCGGGTCTTTGGCACAAAGACGGTGCGACAGCCCGCCATGATGCGGTTGCATGGGGCTATGCCCGCGGTGCGACGCAATGCGGTGTTGAACTTCATCAGGTGACCGAAGTCACCGATGTGCTCGTAAGCAATGGTCGCGTCACGGGTGTCAAAACCACGCGTGGCGATGTGAACGCAGGAGTGGTCATTCAAGCGGTGGCGGGGCATAGCGCGTTAATGGCGCAGAGAGCAGGCTTTCCGTTACCCCTCGTTGCCTACCCGCTTCAAGCGATGGTCACACTTCCCGTAAAGCCCTTTCTCACACCGCTCGTGAGTTCATCGGCACTGCACTGCTACGTTCAACAGACCAGCCGCGGCGAAATAGTAATAGGTGGTGGCTCTGACCCCTACCCGCTTTACAACAGCCGAGCATCGTTACCACTCAAGGAAAGCCTGATCTCAAGTGCCGTCGAAATGTTCCCGTTCCTGAGTGAAATGCGGTTACTGAGGCAATGGGCGGGGATTACCGATATGACGAGTGACTACAGTCCCATCATGGGCCTGAGTCCGGTAGAGAATTACTACATTGACGCGGGCTGGGGCACCTGGGGTTTCAAGGCGACACCGATCTGCGGCAAAACGATGGCAGAGGTGGTAGCGTCGGGTGGCAAGGTACCCGAGCTCATTCAGCCCTTTGAGCTCGCGCGCTTTGATCGCTTCAAGCAGGTCAACGAAATGGGCGCCACGGCGGCAAGTCACTGAGGTAGGGTATGAAGATCATGACATGCCCGCTAAACGGGCCACGAAATATCAGCGAATTTGTCTACGGTGGTCAGGTTAAGGCGATGCCTGATCACCAAAACGTCTCGGATACGGATTGGGCTCACCACGTCTTCTACGAGAAAAATGACGTTGGGATTGTGCTCGAGTGGTGGATGCATAGCCCCAGCAACTTCTGGTTCATTGCAGAACGGCATAACGCGACCGATGAGATTATTCGCACCTACCCCGCAGACCAACTCTTCAAACAGCGCGTCGATTTTGTGGCCAATGAGGGTGAGTCATGAAACGGCTCAAGAACGCGCATTTTGGTCAATGGATTGATCCATCGCAGACCATTCAGTTCACCTTCGAGGGAGGGCTAGTACAGGGCGTGGAAGGCGACACTGTAGCTTCAGCGCTATTAGCCAACGGCCAATGGGTCCAATCGCGGTCGTTTAAGTACCACCGTCCGAGAGGGCCGTTGACGCTCTGTGGCTATGACGCCAATACACTGGTTCAAACACCTGTAGCGCCCAATCTTTTGGCCGATCGCCTGCCTGCCGAAGACCATCTTGCGGTGACGGCTCAGAACTATACCGGCAGCCTCCACTTTGACCTGTCTCGATTACTCGATTGGTTCGGCCGCTTTTTGCCGGTCGGCTTCTACTACAAAGCCTTTTTCAAACCTCGGGGTATTTGGGCCTGGTGGGAGCCCATTGTTAGGAAGACCGCGGGACTGGGTATTAGTAACCTCTCCGTTAAAGCACCCTACAATGACAAAACCTACGCGTTTGCTGACGTTGCCGTCATTGGTGCGGGACCTGCGGGTTTAAATGCGGCTTTGCTGGCCGCAAATGCAGGGGCTCAGGTAACGCTTGTCGAGCAGGAGCCGCGTTTGGGTGGTTCGATGAACTATCACGCCTTTGAAGGTAATTATGAGACCACGAAGACGGCCCGGGATGCCTTAGTAGCGGCCATAGAGGCTCACGAAAACATTGATGTGCTCTGCTCATCCACGTGTAACGCCTGGTTCGGTGATCACTACCTTCCAATTATTCAAAAATCACGCTTGATCAAGTTGCGGGCGAAACAGACCATTCTCACCACCGGCTCAAGCGAGCAACACGTGGTGTTTCGCAACAACGATTTACCCGGCGTGGTCATGTGTAGCGCGCTTGATCGCTTGATGCGCCTGTACGGTGTCGTGCCCTCGGCGCCCGTTGTTGTGCTAGCGGGCAACGATCTCGCCTACCGAACCGCTTTCAGCAGCCAGGACGGTGGCGCCAACGTTGCTGCAATCGTGGACCTTCGCACGACCTACAATGACCCAGCAGTAAGTGACGAGGCCAAACGGCGAGGTATTGCCCTCTTTCAAGGCTGTGGCATTTACGAGGCTAAACAAGGACTCTTTAGTCATGGACTGTCGCAGGTCGATGTGCACAAGCTGGACGAACGCGGCGAGGTAGCGGAAAAGCTCGTGAGCATCGATTGCGGCCTGCTTGCCATGTCAGCCGGGTTCATGCCGTCCTATCAGCTGGCGTGTCAGGCCGGTGCTGTCCTGAGCTACGACGACAGCACGTCTCAATTCCAGCTCTCCAATCTACCTCAGGGCATGCATCTCGCCGGCAGTGTCAACAGCGTATTCTCACTGGATCTGGTAGAAGCCGACGGTAGGAACGCGGCACGACAGGCATTGAGCAATCTGGGGATCGCTCCTGACAGCGAGACGGCGTCTTCTGAAGACGTCAACTTTACCGAGCAGGTCAATCATCCTTGGCCATTCTTGAAGCACCCCAAAGGTCGAGAATTTGTCGATTTCGACGAAGACCTACAGATCAAAGACATCATCAATGCAACGCGCATGGGTTATCGCGACATCCAGCTTGTGAAGCGCTTCTCCACAGTAGGTATGGGTCCGTCCCAAGGCCGCCATTCGGCACTTCCCACAGCACGTTTGGTCGCCAAAACAACCGACCGCACCGTACATGAAACGGGCGTCACCACGGCAAGACCACCATTGATGCCTGAGCCGCTAGGGTTACTGGCGGGAAGACGTTTTCATCCGCTTCGGCGAACGCCACTGCACCATAGGCATATCGGACTGGGGGCTCAAATGATGCCCGCCGGTAGCTGGCAGCGCCCCGCTTACTATGGCGATCCCGTGCAACGGACGGCTTGTATTCAGGCTGAGGTCAGAGCTGTCCGACAGGGCGTGGGCATCATTGATGTCAGTACGCTGGGTGGCATTGAACTTCGGGGACCCGATGCACCGGAGTTTATGAATCGGCTCTACACCTTTGGCTTCGTTAAACAGCCGATAGGTAAAACGCGCTACGCCGTGCTGACCAATGAGCAAGGCGTTGTGGCTGACGACGGTGTCGCCGCTCGACTGGGAGAGCACCACTACTACGTTACGGCGACCTCTAGCGGCGTTGATCGGGTGTATCGCGACATGTTGCGCTGGAATGCCCAGTGGCGACTCGATCTCGATATTGCCAACGTCACGAGTGCATTCAGCGCGATAAATGTCACAGGCCCGCTGTCACGGCAAGTTATCGAGAGCGTTGGTTGCAGTGTGGACCTGAGTGCCCAGCACTTTCCCTACCTCGCCTACCAGGAAGCGTCCGTTGCGGGCATCCCTGCGCGCATGATGCGCGTCGGTTTCGTTGGCGAACTCGGTTACGAATTACATGTGCCCTCGCCTTTGATGGGTGAACTTTGGGATCGGCTGCTCACTAACGGCGAAGCGCATGGTATTCGCCCCTTTGGTGTCGAGGCTCAACGGCTACTAAGACTCGAAAAAGGTCACATCATTATTGGGCAGGACACCGACGGCATGACACAGCCCGATGAAGTGTCACTGCGCTGGGCAATTTCGTCGACGAAGCCCTTTTTCGTGGGTTCAAAGAGCGTCGATATCCTCTCCAAAAGTCCGCTGGAGCGACAGCTCGTGGGTTTTGAACTCGGTGCCACAAGCCCCCAACCCAGAGAAGGTCACCTGGTTATCCGCAATGGCCATATTGTCGGTTCGGTAACCTCCTGCGAGTACTCGCCAACCTTGAACAAGATCATTGGCCTTGCCTATGTTCATCCCGAGGATGCAGTGCCTGGCACAACGGTGGTTATCCGGACTGATGATGCAGTGCATGCCCATGCGCGGGTAGCGAAGACACCCTTTTATGACCCAGATAATCTGAGGCAAGCCCTATGAGCGTGCACCTCGATCCCATCTTCGAATCACCGTTGCGTGGACTCAGTCATGAAGGCGATATTTCGATTCATGACCTCACGAACCGACATCGCTGGGGTTTACGGGGTCAAGGCGCCGCAGAGGCGCTACGAATTCAGGGTTGGGATCTTCCAGAGCAACCGAATCGCTTGGTTGCCTCAATAAACCAGAGTTTTGTGATGGCGCTAAGTCAGCGTGAGTTTTGGGTGCTCGACCCCCACAATGACGCGGCAGACCTCGCAATGGGTAATGACTTTACCACCGACGCCTATCCCCTCTTCTGCCAAAGTAGCCACGCGTGGCTCGTACTGAAGGGCAGTGAAATGTCAGCGCTAATGGCGAAACTCTGTAGCGTTGATCTGAGACCAGACGCCTTTAACCTGGGCGATGTCGCACAAACTCAAATGGCGCTCATCAACTGCATCATTGCGCGGCATGATCTGGCAGGTGACGACGTCTTCTCAATTTTTGTCGATCAGTCCTATGCAGAATATGCGCTAGAAGCGCTGCTGGACGCACGACAGGAGTTCCTCTAGGCGGCAGGCGCAGTGCTGGTGAAGCAACCTCAGTAGTTGCAGAGCGGTTAGCCAGCAGATAACTCAGCTATTTGAGCGAGTAATGTCTCCGGGACCTCAACACCTTGCGCTTCGTGAATGCGTCGTAATTCAGCCCGACGCTCACCGGGCACCCTCACCTCGTTATCACGCGTTAAGTCACTGAACATAGACTCAAGGTGCTCGACGAATACCTCGCTGAAGAAGGAGGGATCCATTGCGATAATCGTCTGACCGACATTAGGCGGCCCCCCCTCAGTGGTTGCGAACATGGACGCTTCATAGGAGCAATTACTGCCCGTAAGAACGCCTCCCAGCACGTCCACCATGAGTCCAAGGCCGAAGCCCTTTGGGCCCCCTACTGGCAACTGAGCGCCCTTCAAACCTGCGGCCGGATCGGTCGTTGGGTTGCCATCTGAATCAATTGCATGACCCGGTTCGATTTCTCGGCCTTCCGCTGCCGCTTTGACCAAATTGACGCGCGCAGTCGACGCCGTCGCCATATCCACCACAAGCGGCTCATCACCAGCCCTAGGCGCACCAAAGGCGAACGGATTGGTGCCAAAGAAAGGCACCTTGCCACCATGAGCAGCAACGGCCTTGGAGCTGTTCGCAAACATCAATGACACCAGCCCCTCCTTCGCGAGTCGACGCACAAACCAACCCAAGACACCCGCAGAGGACGACTGATGGATCGACATCAGTCCAACCCCTTGCTCTTTCGCTGTCTCGATCAATCGTGCTTCACCCACCATGTAGGCGTGATGGCAAAAACCAAAGTCTGCGTCGATCACCGTACTGGCAGCAGAGGTTTTTACAATCTTAGGAGCCGCGTGCGGTTTCACCTTTTCAACCTTGAGATGTTTCAGATACAGGTGCATGTAACCCAAACCAACGTTCCGGATACCTTCAGCCTCCGCATCCGCAATTTCGGCCGCTACGATATCCGCCTGCTCTTGGCTTGCACCCACGTTAAGCAGCGCATCTCTGCAGAGAGTCTCTATCTCCGACAAGGTCATGATTGGCATTACTGAATCCCTGCAATTTGGCGTGCGGGTCACATTAGAGCGAGTCGACCCAGCGAGCAAGCCTACGCCTCGATAGAATCAAGGTTCAGCAAGCACTGAGAGAGGATCACAGGCCAAAGTAGACTTGAAAAAGAAAAGCTCTGGAGTATGATACGCCCCTTCGCGCCCGTAGCTCAGCTGGATAGAGTACCTGACTACGAATCAGGGGGTCGCACGTTCGAATCGTGCCGGGCGCGCCACTTTCCGCTTGACAAGTGGTCTATTT
>MDSV01062690.1_pt1 | contig 16422 bp, 15 predicted proteins | sample 810851 | NCBI WGS metagenome assembly MDSV01 (sample SAMN05326640, study PRJNA326480) | marine metagenome | isolation source: seawater | place: Atlantic Ocean: North East | collected 2012 | reverse complement strand
TTTGAAGCTGTTGATAGTTTTTTATCAGAGCTTGCAGTTTTAGGATTTGAATATGGATATAGTTTGGTCGAACCAAGCACACTAACAATTTGGGAGGCACAATTTGGAGATTTTGTAAATGGAGCTCAAGTTATTATAGATCAATTTATTACTTCTGCAGAAAGGAAATGGGCGAGAGCTAATGGCTTAGTTATGTTATTGCCTCATGGCTATGAAGGACAAGGCCCAGAGCATTCTTCGGCTAGATTAGAAAGATTTTTGCAACTTTGTGCTCAAGAAAATATTCAGGTAGTGAATTGCACTACGCCGGCAAATTATTTTCATGTTTTACGAAGACAAATTCACAGAGCATTTAGAAAACCTTTAATAGTCATGACACCCAAATCTCTTTTGAGAAATAAATTGTGTACTTCAAATATTGAAGATTTCACTAAAAAGAATACTTTTCACAGAGTTTTGGTTGACCATGCAGATAAAAAGGGAAGTGGATTTATTAAGTTATCAGACGACTCGAAAATAAAAAAGGTTATTATCTGTTCTGGAAAGATATATTTTGACCTCCTTCAAGCCAGAGAAAAAATTAAAAATAAGGATGTATTCATTATAAGGATAGAACAGCTTTATCCTTTTCCAGTAAAAACTTTGGCTAAAGAATTGAAAAGATTTAGAAAAAAATCCCAATTTTTCTGGTGTCAGGAAGAACCAAAAAATATGGGTGCTTGGAATACCGTGAAAAACTACATTCAAAGAAGTTTGGAATATATCGAAGCAACTAATAAAGAAGTAAATTATATTGGCAGAAACCCTGCTGCTTCACCTGCTAGTGGATATCTCAAAAAACATCTTGCAGAGCAAAATGAAATATTAGAAAAGGTATTAGGGAATTTTTCATGACAGAAAAAATAATAGTACCAACTTTAGGCGAGTCAGTTACAGAAGCTACGGTTTCGAAATGGTTGAAAGATCAAGGAGAAAAAGTAACTGCAGATGAACCAATAGTAGAGCTGGAAACTGATAAGGTAAATGTAGAAGTTCCAGCACCATCGAATGGCATTCTAGAAAGCATATCTGTTAAAGAGGGCGAAACTGTAAATGTTGGTGCTTTACTTGGTATGATTAACGGTTCAACTAAAGATTCTTCAAAAAGTGTTAAAGAAGTCAAAGATTATTCTCCACCAAAGAAAAAAAATCCAAAACCTGTTAAACCATCAAAAGAAACACCTGCTCTTTTTTCAGAGGAACTTGAGCCTTTGAAACTTGAAGAAGAAGAAACGCTCATACTAGATAATTTGCATGAAGCAAAAAAGATAAAAGAAATTGATAGTCCTAAGACTCGAAAACCCCAAGTGTCTCCAGCTGCAAGAAAAATGGCTGTAGAAGGTAAAGTAGATTTAAGCTCAATTCAAGGTTCAGGAAAAAATGGAGTAATACTCAAAGAAGATGTTTTAAGTTTAATGGGATCAAAACCTTCTCCTTCAGAGAGAAAAATAAAATACGGCCCAGAAGAAAGAATTAAAATGACAAGATTACGGTTAACAATCGCTAAAAGATTAAAGGAGGCACAAGAAAATGCTGCAATGTTAACTACATTTAATGAAGTTGATATGAGTGAAGTAATTGCAATGAGAAAACAGTACAAAGATGAATTTCAAAAAAAGTATTTGGTAAAATTAGGATTTATGTCTTTTTTTGTAAAAGCTTGTGTTATTGGCCTAAAAAATTTCCCAGCTATTAATGCTGAGATACAAGACAATGAAATAGTTTATAAAAATTATTACAATATAAGTATTGCCGTAGGAACGGACAGAGGTCTGGTAGTACCTGTTCTTAGAGAAACCGATGAAATGTCATTTGCAGATATAGAAAAAAATATTAATCGATTAGGTGAGAAAGCAAGAGAAGGAAAAATTACTATTGATGATTTACAAGGTGGAACTTTTACAATAACAAATGGAGGCATTTATGGTTCAATGCTTTCAACTCCAATACTAAATCCACCTCAGTCAGCAGTCTTAGGAATGCATAATATAGTCGAGCGACCAATTGTTGTTGATGGAAATGTTCAAATAAGACCAATTATGTATTTAGCTCTTTCATACGACCATAGAATAATAGATGGAAAAGAAGCAGTATCATTTTTAAAGATAGTGAAAGAGTCTTTAGAACAACCTCAAAGACTTTTTCTAAACATCTGATTATGGAAAATAATTTTGATGTAATTATTATTGGTGGAGGCCCTGGTGGTTACGTCTGTGCTATTAGGGCGGCGCAATTAGGGCTTAAAACTGCATGTGTGGAGTCAAGAGGCGCTTTGGGAGGCACTTGTTTAAATGTTGGATGCATTCCATCAAAAAGTTTATTAAATTTATCTGAAAATTTTCATAAAGCTAAAAAAGATTTCAATCAGCAAGGTATAGAGATTGAAGGCATTAAGCTTAATATTGAAAAAATGATGTCTAATAAAAATAAGTCTGTTCAAGTCCTTACTAAAGGAGTTGAATTTTTATTTAAAAAAAATAAAGTTACTTATTTAAAAGGAAAGGGTGTTCTTTTATCAAAAAATGACGTCGTGGTTTATGATAACAATAAAAAAACAAATTATAATTCTAAGAATATTGTAATTGCAACCGGCTCAGAAGTAACATCTTTACCTGGCATTGAAATCGATGAAAAAAATATTATCTCATCTACTGGAGCACTGTCTCTAAATAAAGTTCCCGAAAGACTTATTGTTATTGGTGGTGGATATATTGGTTTAGAGATGGGTTCGGTATGGTCTAGATTGGGTTCAGAGGTAACTGTGATTGAATACTTAGATCATATAACACCTGGCATGGATAGGGAAGTTTCTAAAGAATTTCAAAAAATTTTAGTAAAACAAGGTATTAAATTTAAGATGAGGTCAAAAGTCAACTCAGTAAAAAATATTGGAGCAAAAGTGTCGGTAAATTATACTGACTTAAAAAATTCAAAAGAAGAAAATTTAACAGTCGATAAAGTCCTAGTTTCTGTAGGTAGAAAACCGTATACGGAAGGATTAAATCTTTCAAAAGTTGGTATTAAAAAAGATAAAAAAGGAAGAATTGAAGTAAATGAAAGATTACAAACATCTGTAAACAATATCTATGCAATTGGTGATGTAATAAAAGGCCCAATGTTGGCCCATAAAGCAGAGGAAGAGGGTATTGCAGTAGCTGAAATTTTAGCAGGGCAAGCTGGTCACGTTAATTACGATATTATTCCTGGGGTAATTTATACATCGCCTGAGGTAGCAACGGTAGGCAAAACAGAGGAACAACTTAAAGAGGAAAATAAACCCTACAAAATTGGAAAATTCCCTTTCTTGGCTAACTCTAGAGCAAAAGTGAATAATGAAACAGAAGGATTTGTAAAAATTCTAGCTGATAGTAAAACCGATAAAGTTTTGGGGGTACATATAATTGGCCCTCACTGTGGAGATATGATTGCGGAAATGGCTTTAGGCATGGAGTTCGGTGCGAGTGCTGAGGACATAGCTAGAACCTGCCATGCACATCCTACCCACACAGAGGCTATAAAAGAAGCAGCATTAGCTGTTGATAAAAGACCAATTCATTTTTAATTAAATAAAATTCTAATACTATTATTTTATGAAAGCACAAGTGCTCTTACCAAAAATTTTTAATTATCCTTTTACGTACAATTCAAAAATTGAAGGAAAAATAGGAAACCTAGTAGAAGTTCCTTTTGGATCTAAAAAGGAGATAGGTGTAATTTGGAAAAAGAATTATTTAGAACCTAAAGGTATTAAAATAAAAGATATTACTAAAAAAACTGGTTATTCAATTAATAAAAAATTAATTGATTTTATAGAGTGGTTTTCGATTTATAATATGGTACCGATTGGTCTAGTACTTAAGATGGCAATAGGAAATATAGATAAATTTGTGGGAGTAAAAGATAATTTAGGTGATTTCAAAAAATTTAATCAAAAGAATTTTTTTTTAAACAAAGAGCAATTACAGGCACTTAAATTTCTTGAAAAAATAGAAAACAAATTTGATGTATCAGTTTTACAAGGTACAACTGGATCTGGAAAAACAATAGTTTATTTTCAACGATTAAAAAAGATTATAAAAAAGAATAAACAAGCCTTGGTTTTGCTTCCTGAAATATTTTTAACAAACGATTTCAAATCAAGATTTAAAGATTTTTTTGGATTTGAACCTGCCATTTGGCACTCCAAAATAACACCGAAACAAAAAAGAATAATTTGGAAAAAAGTAATAAGCAATAAAATCAAAATAGTAGTTGGCGCTAGGTCAGCATTATTTTTACCTTTTAAAAATCTTGGTATCATAGTAGTTGATGAAGAACATGACGCTTCATACAAACAGGATGAAGGAGTAATTTACAATGCAAGAGACATGGCTGTTTCTAGAGCGAACTTTGAGAAAATTCCAATACATTTAGTAACTTCAGTACCTTCTATAGAAACATATAATAACATTCAAAATAAAAAATATAGACATATTAAGATATTTAAGAGATTTAAAGATTATCCTTTACCAAAAACTAAAATTGTAAACTTAAATATTAACAGAGTTAAAAATAGATTTATTTCAGATGAAACAATTAATTTGATAAAAGATTATTTAAATAGGGGGGATCAAACTCTTTTCTTTATAAATAGAAGAGGTTTCGCACCGTTTTTAATTTGTAAAAAATGTGGACATAAACAAATTTGTCCAAATTGTTCCATGTATTTAACTTTTCATAAATTAAGAAATAAAGCAATGTGCCACTATTGTTCTTTTGAACAAAAGATAAAATCCAAATGTAAGTTAAAAGGTTCATGTGAATTAATTATGTATGGAATTGGAGTAGAAAGAATTTTAGAAGAGGTAAAAGAAATTTTTCCAAATAAAAAGATTAGCATATTCTCAAGTGATTATTTAAAAAAAAAAAAAGAAATGGAAAAATTTTTTAAAAAAATTCAAGACAATCATATTGATATATTGATTGGTACTCAGATGATTTCTAAAGGTTTTAATTTTCCAAGATTAAATTGTATAGTAGTAATCGATGCTGATTTTTCTGGCAGAGGTTATGATTTAAGAACAACTGAAAAAAATATTCAATTGTATCATCAATTAAGTGGAAGAGCTGGCAGATTTAGTTCGGATTCTTTAGTAATTTATCAAACTTTGACTCCTCAAGACTCAACTCTTAATGAATTAATTAAAAATAAATCAGATGAGCTTATTAAAAATGAACTATTAATAAGAAAAAGGAATAATTTACCTCCTTTTGTGAGATTGATAGCAATTATAATTTCTTCAAAAGATAGAGGTTTAAGCTTACAAGGAGCTCGAGAGATAAAAATTAAACTTAAACAAATTGAAAATTTAGAGATTTTAGGACCAGTAGATTCCCCACTGTTAAAGGTAAAAAAAAAATTTAGATCAAGGCTATTAATTAGATTTACAGATCAGCTTTTAATGCAAAAAAAAATTACAAAAGTGTTAAATACTCTAAAAATATCATCTAAAATTAAACTTACGGTTGATGTAGATCCTGTCAATTTTGCATAATTACAAAATTGCTAACTTGATCAACTTATACTCTTATGATACGACCTCTGCATAGTTTCACTATAATTTCATAATACTAAAAATGAGTACAAACAAATCTTTCTCTACTGAAACTTCAGAAAGGTATTCTCGCGCACTATTTGAAGTAGCAAACGAAGACAAAGAATTGGATAAAGTTGAAAATGATGTAAAAAATTTTCAGTCGATTTTTCAAAATTATCCAGAAATCAAAAACTTTTTAAACAATCCAACTTTAAGTTCAGACTCTCAAAATAAATTTATTAATCTGTTAGCTGAAAACTTGAACTTTTCAAAGAATTTACAAAACTTTTTATTATTATTAATTTTAAAAAGAAGAATTTTTTTTGTAAAAAAAATATTTGAAACCTTTTTAAAATTATGTTCTAAAAAAAGAGGAGAAATTAATGCCTCATTAATTTCATCAAAAGAATTAACTCCTCGAGAATTAGAAGAGATAAATAATGGTTTATCAAAATCAATAGGACACACTTTGAAATTTAATTACAAAGTCGATAAAACGCTTATAGGAGGTCTGCAACTTCAGCTAGGAAGTTTTATGATTGATACCTCTATTAAAAATAAATTAAAAAAATATGAACAAGCAATGATAGAAAACTAAAATGACTATAAATCCATCAGAAGTTACAAAACTACTAAAAGATCAAATAAAAAACTTTGGAGAAAAAGCGGAAATATCTGAAATCGGAAAAGTTTTATCTGTGGGAGACGGTATTGCTCGAGTTTATGGTTTAGATAATGTTCAGGCAGGTGAAATGGTTGAATTTGATGATAATTCAAAAGGCATGGCATTAAATTTAGAGAACGATAATGTTGGTGTAGTTATTTTTGGTGATGATAGAAATATTAAAGAGGGTGACACTGTAAAAAGAACTAATGCAATCGTAGATGTTCCAGTGGGCAAAGAACTGTTAGGAAGAGTGGTTGATGGCTTAGGAAATCCAATTGACGGTAAAGGCCAAATTACAGTTAAAAATAGAAAACGTGTTGAAGTTAAGGCACCCGGTATCATTCCAAGACAATCAGTTAACGAACCAATGCAAACAGGTTTAAAATCTATAGACTCGCTTATTCCAATAGGAAGAGGTCAACGTGAATTAATTATTGGCGATAGACAGACAGGAAAGACTGCAGTAGCAATTGATACAATCATCAATCAAAAAAAAATTAACGAATCTTCAGATGAAAAGAAAAAATTATATTGTGTATATGTTGCAATTGGACAAAAACGTTCTACTGTTGCACAAATAACAAAGACTTTAGAAGAAGCAGGTGCTTTAAAATATACCACAGTAGTTGCAGCAACTGCATCTGACTCAGCTCCTTTACAATTTTTGGCGCCTTACACAGGATGTACTATTGGAGAATATTTTAGGGATAACGGCATGCATGCTTTAATTGTATATGATGATTTATCAAAACAAGCTGTTGCTTATAGACAAATGTCGTTATTGCTACGGAGACCACCTGGAAGAGAAGCATATCCTGGAGATGTATTTTATTTGCACAGCAGATTATTAGAAAGAGCAGCTAAATTAAATGAAAAGAGCGGCGGGGGCTCTTTAACAGCTCTTCCTATTATTGAAACACAAGCCGGAGATGTTTCAGCTTATATACCAACTAATGTCATTTCTATAACAGATGGGCAGATATTTTTAGAGACAGAATTATTTAATCAAGGCATTCGTCCTGCGGTAAATGTTGGACTATCAGTATCTCGAGTAGGCTCTGCTGCTCAAACAAAAGCAATGAAAAAAGTTGCAGGGTCGATTAAATTAGAATTAGCCCAATATAGAGAAATGGCTGCTTTTGCTCAATTTGGATCTGATCTAGACACTTCAACTCAAAAATTACTTAATAGAGGCGCAAAGTTAACAGAACTATTAAAACAAGATCAATACTCACCGATGACAGTAGCAGAACAGGTAATAACAGTTTTTACAGGAGTTAAGGGTTATTTAGATGATGTTGAGCTTGGTAAAATTAAAAAGTTTGAAAAAGACATTATAGAAAAAATTAAATCCGAAAAACCAGAAATAATAGAGGCAATACAAACATCTGGTAAGCTTGAAGAAGATACAGAAAAACTTCTAATGAGCATAATTGACGAACTCAAAAAAAATAAAAAATAATGCCAAGTTTAGATGATCTTAAAAAAAGAATAAAAAGTGTAAAATCTACACAAAAAATTACTAAAGCTATGAAAATGGTAGCTGCAGCAAAATTAAGAAAAGCACAAGAGAACGCTGAAAAAGGGAGACCCTATAGCCAGAGAATGCAAAACATTATCCTAAATTTAACAAAATCAATTAACGATCCTGAAAATGCACCAAAGCTATTAGTTGGAACTAAAAAAGATGCGACTTACTTGTGTGTGGTATTAACAGCTGACAGGGGGTTATGTGGAGGTTTTAATTCAAATATTTGTAAATTGGCAAAAAGCAATTTTAAGAAAATTTTGAATGAAGGAAAAAATCTCAAGATTATTACTGTGGGTTCTAAAGGGTTAGATCAAATTAAAAGAGAATATGGTAAATATATAATTAAAAAAATTAGCTTTAAGGACAAAAAACAAATTACATTTAATGAAGCAGAGCTTATAGGAAATGAAATTATAAATTTATTTAAAAATAATGAATTTGACAAATGTATTTTGTTTTTTAATAATTTTAAAAATGTAATTACTCAGATACCGCAAGCCCAACAAATTATACCTGTAGAAAATAATCAATCCGAAGATGAGCCAAAAAATATGCAAACTTACGATTTTGAGCCAGAAGAAGATGAAATTTTAGATGAATTATTACCAAAAAATATATCTACTCAAGTTTTTAAAGCTTTTCTTGAAAACGCAGCCAGTGAACAAGGATCAAGGATGACAGCTATGGACAATGCCACAAGAAATGCAGGAGAGTTGGTAGATAAGTTAACAATTAATTATAATAGAAGTAGGCAAGCTTCAATTACAAAAGAATTAATAGAAATTATATCTGGAGCAGAAAGTTTATGACAATGACTAAAGAAGGAAAAATAACACAAATTATTGGTGCTGTGGTTGATGTAAATTTTGGAGGTGATCTACCAGAAATTTATACAGCTCTTGAGGCTAATAATGCTGGAAATAAATTAATTTTAGAAGTTGCGCAGCATTTAGGAGAAAATGATGTAAGAACTATAGCAATGGATGCAACTGAGGGATTAAAGAGAGGTGATAAAGTAATTAATACTGGTTCTCCAATAAGTGTTCCAGTGGGGCCAGAAACTTTAGGCAGAATTATTAATGTTATAGGTGAGTCTATTGATGAAAAAGGAGATGTTAAGACTAAAGAAAGATGGCCAATACACAGACCAGCTCCAAAATTTACTGATCAGGCAACTGAGACAGAACAATTAGTAACAGGTATTAAGGTAATAGATCTATTGGCACCTTACGCCAAAGGAGGAAAAATAGGTTTATTTGGAGGAGCAGGAGTAGGAAAAACTGTTACAATTATGGAATTGATTAACAATATTGCAAAAGCTCATGGAGGCTTCTCGGTGTTTGCAGGGGTAGGTGAAAGAACGAGAGAAGGAAACGATCTTTATCACGAAATGATTGAGTCAGGAGTTATAAAGACAGATGGCAAAGGATCTAAAGCTGCTTTGGTCTATGGACAAATGAATGAGCCTCCAGGTGCTAGAGCGCGTGTAGCTCTAACTGGTTTAACGGTTGCTGAGTATTTTAGAGATAAAGAAGGCCAAGACGTACTATTTTTTGTTGATAATATTTTTAGGTTTACTCAAGCTGGATCGGAAGTATCAGCTTTGCTAGGAAGGATACCTTCAGCGGTTGGATATCAACCTACTCTAGCAACTGATATGGGTAATCTTCAAGAAAGAATTACCTCTACAGACAAAGGATCAATCACTTCGGTGCAGGCTATTTATGTTCCGGCAGATGATTTAACAGATCCAGCACCTGCTACATCATTTTCACATTTAGATGCTACAACAGTATTATCAAGACAAATTGCAGAGATAGGAATTTATCCTGCTGTAGATCCACTAGACTCAACCTCAAGAATTTTAGATCCTAGAATAGTTGGCGATGAACACTATAGAGTTGCTAGAGACGTTCAGAGAATACTTCAAGCATACAAGTCTTTGCAAGATATCATAGCTATTCTTGGAATGGATGAACTGTCTGAGGATGACAAACTAACTGTTGCTAGAGCCAGAAAAATACAAAGATTTTTATCACAACCGTTTTTTGTTGCCGAAGTATTTACAGGCTCTCCAGGAAAACTTGTGGATCTCGACTCGACAATAAAAGGTTTTGACGCAATTTGTAAAGGAGAGTACGACCATTTGCCTGAGGCAGCTTTTTATATGGTTGGTGGAATTGAAGAGGTAGTTGAAAAAGCAGAAAAGTTAACTAAAGAAAGCAAGTAATGTCCGAAGAATTTACTGTAGAGATAATTTCTCCTGAGAAATCCTTTTTAAAAACTGAAACTAATATAGTCGTGATACCCTCATACGAGGGCGAAATGAGTATTTTAAAAGATCATATACCTTTGATTACTTTTTTAAGACCAGGCATTATAAAAATTAATGATAAGTCTGAGCAAAAGTATTTTGTTGAAGAGGGTGTAGTGGAGTTCCAAAACAACAATCTTTTAATTCTTACTTCAACAGTAAAAAATATTGTTGATTTAAATAAAAATTTTATAGACACAGTAATAAGAGAATCCTCGGAAAGAATTAACAATAGTAGTGTTACTGACAAAGAGAAGTATTTATTGTCTTATAAGATAGACACTTTAAAAGAAATTAAACAATAAATTTTTTAATCTCTAAAAGTAACTTTACATAAATATCTTTTTTAAAATCAACAATTACTCTAGGGAGTTCATTAATTTCTAACCATTTCCATTCAATAAATTCAGGATTTTTAGTATTTAAATTAATTTCACTATCAATTCCAACAAATCTTGTTATAAACCATTTTTGCTTTTGTCCTCTAAATTTACCTTTCCATATAATTCCTAAAAGATTTTTAGGTAACTCGTATGTTAACCACTGGTCCAATTCTTTTAAGACTTTTATACTTTTTATACTAGTTTCCTCATATAGCTCTCTTTTCATAGCGCTCAATAGATTTTCATTTTCATTAACGCCGCCTTGTGGCATCTGCCACTTATCAATAGGGTTATCTTTTCGTTTTCCAACAAAAACTTGGTTTTTATTATTTAAAACTATTGCCCCTACACCAGTTCTTAAAGGGAGTTTATTTTGACTCATTTTTATGTTTTAAATAAATTTAAAGCATAATTCAATTGATTATCATTTTTGGTATTTATCTTAAAATCTTCTTCAGCCTCTTCGATAAGAATATCTGGAGTAACTCCTACTTCAGATATAGAATCACCTGATGGCAAGTAATATTTTGAAATAGTGAGTCTAATACCTCCACCATTTTTCAAAGGAACGATAGATTGAACCGAACCCTTTCCGTAAGAGTTTTCACCTAAAATTATTGCTCTTTTATGATCCTTAAGTGCACCAGCAAAAATTTCTGAAGCAGAGGCAGATCCATTGTTAATTAAAACGATTATGGGTTTTCCTCCAATTTCATCACCTTTTCTTGCAAAAAACTTTCTTGTTTCAGATTGTTTTCGGCCTTTTGTTGATACTATTTCACCATCGTCTAAAAAAAAGTCGGTAATATTAATTGCTTGCGTTAACAATCCACCCGGATTATTTCTTAAATCCAATATATATCCTTTTATTTTAGAATTTTTCTCAAACTTTTGAACAACATTAAGAAATTGTTTATCACTATTTTCATTGAATGATTTAAGTCTTATATACCCTAAATTTTTATCATCACCTAAAATTTCTGAGCTGACTGATTTGATTTCAATTATCTTACGTACAATCTTAAATTTTAAGGATTTTTTTACATTTTTTCTTCTTATAGTTAATTCTATTGAAGTTCCTACTGGCCCTCTCATTAATTTAACAGCCTCCATTAAAGATTTACCTTGCACTTGTTCTTCTCCTATTTTTACAATGTAATCTCCAGCTTTTATCCCAGCTTTTGCAGCTGGAGTATCATCTATGGGGGCAATCACTTTGACTAAGCCAGCCTCCATTCCAATCTCGATACCTAAACCTCCAAACTCTCCACGAGTATCAGTTTGCATTTCTTCAAATAATTCTGGACTCATATATGCCGAGTAAGGATCAAGAGATTGGAGAACTCCATTGATAGCCGAATCCATTATCTCAGATTGATCAACTTCATCTACATAGTCTTTTTTTATTTTTTCTAAAACTTCTCCAAAAAGATCTATTTTATCATAAAGTTCATTTTTTGGGTAAGAATTGCCGATTGTTAATGACAAAAATATTACTACTAAGGAAAAAGTTTTTTTCATACTATTGCTTTTTCTTTTGGAATTTCTTGTGACCACATTTTTTCAAGATCATAAAACTCTCTTTTTTCTGGATGAAATATATGAACTATTATGTCCTGAGCATCTACTAATTTCCAGTCATTACTTTCTCTTCCTTCAAGACGACATTCATTTAAACCAATCTTTTTTAATTCTGTAACTAATATCTCTGAGAGAGCCTGCAAGTGTCTAGAGGATGTACCCGAAGCAATGATCATATAATCTGCTATATAAGATTTATTTTTTAAATTAATTGAGGTGATGTTTTTAGCTTTGTTATTATCTAGTATTCTTTCTATATCTTTTTTTAAATCCATGGTTTTCATTTAAATCTTTTTAAATATCCTTTTTTAATGATTGATGAAGAAACATTAATCATTTTGTTATTTATATATATAATATTTTTTTTATTAAGGTATTTTACCACAACAGAATTTTTACTCTTTTTATCATATCCTTTTCTAGAAAACACAACTAATTTAACTAATTTAACTATTTTTTTCCAACTTGTCCACTTGTGAAAACTTAATAAGTTATCTGAACCTAATATTAAGCACAGATCTTTTTGTTTCCTTACTTTTATGAAGTGATTTATAACATTAATTGTTCGAGAAGATTTTATCTTGTCATCAACAAAAAGAACTTTTATTTTTCTAATTTTTTTTGCTGCTCGTCGAGACTTTAAAATTCTATCTTTAAGTGAAAAGAAAGGTTTTTTTTTAAAAGGGTTTTTTTTTGTAACTACCCAATAAACAGTTTTTAGTTTGATTTTTTTTAAACTAATTTTAGAAATCTCTAGGTGTCCTCTATGAGGAGGATCAAAACTTCCACCAAAAATACCAATTGTCCCTTTCTTAAGCTTAAACATTTGCTATGGTCTCACAACCCCTTTGCCAGATACAATGTACTTATATGAAGTTAACTGATTAATTCCTACCGGTCCTCTAGGAGGGAGCTTGTTAGTTGAAATTCCTATTTCACCACCAAATCCAAATTCACCGCCATCAGCAAATTGAGTTGAAACATTATGCATTGCAATTGAACTGTTAACTCCGTCTAGAAAAATTTTTGCATTTCTAGAATTATTTGTAATAATACTATCAGTATGCATAGTTCCATATTTTAAAATATGACTAATTGCATCTTGAGTGTTTTTAACTGTTTTAATTGATATTATAGAATCAAGATATTCTGTTCTCCAATCATTTTCATTAGCTAGTTTAAGTTTATTATGAAACATATTATTAATTTTTTTGTCTACACGAACTTCACATCCAGAAAAAATTAATGATTGAATAATTGCTTTACCGTGAGAATTCAATACTTTCTCATTTATTAATAAAGTTTCTAGCGCACCACATATACTTGTTCTTCGCATTTTAGCATTGATTACAATTTTTTTTGCCATTTCTAAATTTGAATATTTATCAATATAGATGTGGCACAATCCTTCTAGGTGACCTATGACGTGGACATTAGAATATTTTTGAACTTTTTCTACCAACCCTCGACCCCCTCTTGGAACTATAACATCGATATATTTACTCATTTTTGAAAGAAGCATATCAACAATTTTTCTATCTTTTTTTTCAATAAATTGTACACAGTTTTTATCAATTCTTTTTTTACTCAAGGTATCACGGAATAAATCAGCTAGTATCTTGTTTGAGTTAAAGGCTTCAGATCCTCCTCTTAAAATTGAACAATTGCCAGACTTAATACACAATGCAGCAACATCTGCAGTTACATTTGGTCTACTTTCATAAATTACACCTATAACTCCTATCGGTGTTGAAACTTTTTTAATTTTAAGTTTATTAGGTCTTTCCCATTTTTCTAATACACGACCAATAGGATTTTTAAACTTAGCTATCTCATTAATAGAATGTCTAATTCCATCAATTCTTATCTCATTTAAAATTAATCTATCTACTAAATGTTTCCTTTTAACATTTTTTATATCTTTTAAATTTTCTTTTATTATGCTTTTCTTATTATTTAAAATAGCTTTATTAAAATTTTCTAAAACTGACTTAATTTGATAATGTTTAATAGCCTTTAATCCTTTAAAGGCTTTTTTTGCGTTTTGTCCTATTTTTTCAAGATATTTCATTTTATAGTTTCACCATATCATCTTTATGTATTATTTCAGATTTACTAAAATATCCCAGAATATTTTCAATTTCTTTACTTTGTTTTCCTTTAATCTTATTTATTTCAGATGATGAAAACGAAGATAATCCTCTAGCTAAACTTTTATTATTTTCATCTAAAATAAGAATATTTTCACCTTTTTCAAATGATCCTTCTACCCCTTTAATTCCTGCTGCTAGTAAACTTTTACCTCTATCAAGCGCTTTGGCGGCACCCTGATCGATAAAAATTTTACCAGAAGAATTTAAAGAGCTAATAATCCATTTTTTTCTAGCATCCAAACTGGAAATTTTTGGAATAAAATGAGTATAAATTTTATTTTTAATCATATTTTTAATAGGGTTATTATTTTTACCATTTCCAATAAACATATGACATCCAGCATTAATACAAATTTTCGCTGCATCCAATTTTGTGCCAATTCCTCCTGAACCAAAAGAGTTTTTTTTATTATCAATTAAAGCGTTGATGCTCGAGTCAATTTTTGAAACAGTTTTGACAATATTTCTACCATTCGATTTATCATAAAGCCCATCAACGTCAGATAGAATAATTAGTGTATCTGCGCCAATAATTTGAGCAACTCTAGCTGCTAACCTATCATTATCGCCATATTTAATTTCTGCCGTTGCTGTTGTATCGTTTTCATTAACTATTGGAATAGCTTTGAGTTTAAATAAGTTTTCAAAAGTTCGACGAACATTTAGTGCTCTTCTACGTTGCTCAGTGTCGTCAGGACTTATCAATATTTGGCCGGTCTTAATTCTGTATTTATTAAATAATTTTTGAAATTCGCCAGCTAAATGAATCTGACCAACAGCCGCAATAGCTTGGCTCATTTCCAGTTTAATTCTTTTTTTTTTAATTTTTAGATAATTTTGTCCTATGGCTATTGCTCCTGATGAAACAATAACAATATCGTTTTTTGCTTTAAATTTCTTAATATCTTTAATTAAACTTGAAACCCATTTTACTTTAAATTTACCTTTTTTATCGACTACTGTTGAAGAACCAAGTTTAATAACTATTTTTTTAGAATTTTTAATTAGCATTTTTTATCAATATTTTTTTTACTTTTTTCAAATCTTCATCTGAAAATACTGAGATAACTTCACATTTTGTTTTTATCTCTTTTTTAAATTTATTTATTTTTTCATCAATTTCTTTTTTGTTTAATAAATCTGACTTATTAAAGAAAATAATTTCTTTTTTTTTACTTAAAACTTTATCATAAGTTAAAAGTTCATGTTTTATCTTTTTATAACTATTTACTAAATTTCCTTCTGACAGGTCTATCAAATGCAACAACATCTTACATCTTTCTATATGACGTAAAAATTTGTCACCTAATCCTATACCTTTGTGTGCACCTTCAACTAAACCAGGGATATCTGCCAAAGTAATTTCTTTCCCATTGTAATATGTAACTCCAAGATTTGGATTGATTGTCGTAAAAGGATAGCTTGCAATTTTTGGTTTTGCTCTGGTTATAGCTGCAAGTAAACTTGATTTTCCTGCATTTGGCTTACCAATTATACCAACGTCGGCAATTACTTTTAATTGAAACCATATCCAAAACTCTTCACCTGATTTACCAGTTGTTTTCTTTTTTGGCGCTCTGTTTGTAGAGCTTTTGAATCTAACATTTCCTAAACCTCCTTTTCCACCAGAAGCAACTAAATACCTTTCCTTATTCTTTGTAAAATCATAGATTAGAGTATTATTATCTTCCTCATAAACTTGTGTACCTGTAGGAACTTTTAAAATTAAATCTTTGCCATTGGCTCCTGTTTTATTTTTTTTACTACCTGGTTTCCCATGTTGCGCTTTAAAATGTTGAGCATATCTAAAGTCAATTAAAGTGTTTAAATTTCGATCAGACTCAATAATTATAGATCCACCATTCCCACCATCACCTCCATCTGGACCACCATATTCAATAAACTTTTCTCTTCGAAAACTGGCAGAGCCGGATCCTCCGTTGCCTGCTTTAATATAGATTTTTGCTTGGTCTAAAAATTTCATTATAGGTATAATATAAATAACTTTAGTTATTTATATATATTTAATTGGGGATTACAGAAACAAACGTTCTGTTAAGTTTAGATTTTTTAAATTTTACTTTTCCTTTTATTAAAGAAAAAATTGAATGATCCTTACCCATACCTACGTTATCACCAGGATGGATTTTGGTTCCTCTTTGTCTTACAATTATATTT
>MDSV01192349.1_pt1 | contig 16423 bp, 25 predicted proteins | sample 810851 | NCBI WGS metagenome assembly MDSV01 (sample SAMN05326640, study PRJNA326480) | marine metagenome | isolation source: seawater | place: Atlantic Ocean: North East | collected 2012 | reverse complement strand
GTAAACGAAGTTTATAGAGTTTATTCTGACGACACTTCTTGGAAGGATATCAATATTACTAACGTCACAGACCAAGATGTAGTAGATTATACTATTTCTGAAATAGTTAATCTTGATGGAGAGAATGTAGGCGATAACGGCAATGGTTTAAATCTAACTAGCGTTACAAACCAAAGATTGTACGACGAAAACGGTACATCTGACACTCCAGAAGCTCCAGAAGAATAAAATATCAAATATAAATGAGACGGCTGAGGAACCTGTGGCTGATTTGGTGCCGAACTGTCGATCACAGAATAGGCAAGACAGATGATGACGAGCCAGATATCCCAATATTATCACTTAGACAGGCTCAAGTAAGTTTATTTCTTAGGACTTTCATTATTCTCATTAATTTGATTACGTGTTTCTTCATTGTAGCTAACATTATACATAAGTGGTAAACCCATAACCCCCCGTAGATTTCCATAGGCTATCAAAGCAGCCTTGTCGGCCGCTAATTAATTATTTTTTGTTGTTTAGTGGTTGTAAATGGGGAAGAATAAATTAAAAAGGCCTATAAAACTAACAGCCGCCGACCATTTTTTTGTTTTTGGTTTTAATAGTTAGTTCCTATATGACAAAGATTTTTATGAATTGGGGAGATATAATTTCACCCCCTCTGGGTCTATTATGAAAAAACCCCGAATCTCTATTTCGAGAATCGGGGCTTAGGGTTCGCGAGTTACGCGCCTAGTCTAAAAGAGTAACGCACCAATAATATATAAAGCCAGAAAGCTAATCATTAGAAACGCTGCTTTAAAAAATTCTTTAATCATTGTAATCATATTGTTTTATAAAGTTGGGAGAGGGTTTCCCCTCTCCCGTTTTGTTAGATTGTCTCGACGTGTTCTACTCCGTTGATAGTTGCCTTGGCAATACTGTCAATCCCGATAGTCAACCAAGTTGGTTGTTTTCCAGATGTCTTTAAGTAGTCACTCAATCGGTAAAGTATAGTGCCGTTATCAGCTATGGAGAACGCCGTGCCTTTTGTGTTGATATCCCAACTTGGCCATTCAAATCTTTGGTCTGTCGTAATCTCTCTCCCATCCGGCGCGAAGATTGTTTTACTTCCTTTTGTTGGAGCGACGCCAAGATAAACTTTGCGACAGTCGTTGTTGTGGCGATACGATACGATGCCGTTTGAATTAACTTCACGTGTCGCCCACTTAGGCGCGGCGGAAACTTCATCCGGCGAACTTGCAAGATTCGCATACTCTACGCCAGCCCGCACCGTCAGGCGCGAAATGTAAGTAAAACCCTCTCCATAAAAGGGATTGCCTTTTTTGTTCATCTTGGAATCCAACGACTTGGCGTGGAATTCAAACCCAACGAAGCGTCCCTTGGCGTCTGCCAAGGCCATTTTAATTTTTTCGAATAGTGTCATAGTAAGTTATCGGTGCTACCGACAAAAAAAGAATGACAGAAAACCATTATCTTGACGAGAAAAAAAACACGATTATAAAAGAAAGTTTTTCGTGTCACTTGGCAGGATTCATGCCAACTTTGACTTGGCATGGAACTAGCTTACACTGTTGAGAACCAGTCTCAACTGGGGCTGCCCCAAATGAGACCCAGTCTCAACTAGGATAGCAGGATCTGTGCCATTATAAATCTTGAAAAATTATATAATTTTTTTTTAAAAATAATTCTGTAAAGAATAATCGCATCCGTTATAGTTATTTCTTATTATAGTATTTCCTATTTACTATTTTGTTATTTGTCAATTAAAAAAAGGAGGGGCCGAAGCCCCTCCCGAGTCTTACTATGAACTCAAAGTCGATTCATAAGCCATTTCGCTCCAGCGAATGTCAACCTTTTTATAAACTCTCTGTTGCGTTTCACGATCAAAGGTCATCCTTTCCTCTTTGGCGGTTGCAATTTCATCACAGACCATCTCGTACAGTGAATCGCCTTTCAAGGTCTGATTCATCCAGCGTTCCACTTCCTCGCGCTTGGCGTTGACGGAGCATCCCTCTTTGGTCTCATCATAGTTAAACAGTAGGTTGCCGTAGTCATCGGGCTTGTCCGAATCTACGATTGAAACGCTCATGCCTTTGATAGTGATGTTACCAAGAAAGGTGAAAGGACGCTTCTCGCCTTTACTGGGAAACCCTTTGTCACTTTGGAAGTGACGCCCTCTTGGCCACCAAGTGTCAGTCCATACAATGTCGCAGTAGGGATCGTTGCCGGTCTCTTTCTCGCCTTCAATATAATTAAAGACCAAGTCAAACTCGCAAAAGATATAAACCTTAAAGGAAATATCACCCGCATCAATAATGAACTCATTGTCTGTATTCTCATACTCAACAGCGTCCATTGTTCTAGTATCGTCATGTTTTATCATAGTAAGATTGCAGCTTGTTCTCGCTGCTGAAAAAAGAATGAACGAAAACCGTTTCGACGTCAACTTAATTTTGAAGAAAATAAAAAAAAGTTTTTGGCACGGTATATGCTAGGCTGTTGAGAACGAGTCTCAAAAAGGGTTGCCCCAAATGAGACCGAGTCTCAATAGGCTTAGCAGGTCTCATGCCATTATAAATTATAATTTTTTTTATAAAATTTAATTCCGCTGCGCGCAGCGCGCTGCATTATAGTTATTTGTTATTTGTGTATTTCTGATTTGCTATTCACTAATTGGTCTTTTTGTCAAGACAATAATAATAAAAAAAGTTCTTGCGTTTTGATTTTCTTGATGCTATTCCCTGCCTTTGCGGGTAGTACCCGTTTCTTACTATGGCTGAATTAAACTTAAATTATTCTAAATTGTTTACTGGCTCCCCTGCGGAGAAATTGTCTCAAATCTTCTTTTATGTCGACGTAGTTGAAGAAATGACCGAATCAATGTCTTTATTGCTTTTGGGCGAGAAATTGCCGTTTGCCGTGGTTTCTACTGAAAATGGGGAAATACTGCATCCGGCCTACAAAAAGACCACCAAGACCGTCCTGCGTCGCCTTGCGACTGCATACAGGGATCATATCTATGCCAATCAAGATCTTTGGATCATTTACTGCCAGAACCCACAAAAACATTTTACTCCGTGGTGTTTTAAGAAATTAGATGATTCGTCTCATTTAATTGATGGGCCTATCAATAATAAAATTATGAGTTTGTTGTTTGATGTAATGTCAGGCAAATCCAAAAAGAAAGGAGGTGAATAATAGCTATGAACTTACAACCAAAAGCTGAAACCATATACCCTATGGGGAACGGCCAATACGAGGCTTGTGGGTGGATAACCTACCCCAAAAGCTCTGTGCTAGCAGGCCAGTCGCAGGAATGCGTTGTGGAGATATTCCAGTCACTGGAAGAGGCCAAGGCGAAGTACCCTAGCGTCGAGGTGTCCGAATACGGCCGCTGCAGGGAGCATCGCCCGACTGTACCCCTTAACGCGCCTAGTGACTTTGATCACTATGATGCGGGTGAATACTGGGGCGAAAGCGACTACTGACCGCGTTTTCTTTTCAGCCGGTAGGGTATACGCCCTGCCGGTTTTTTTGCGCCTTATAACGTAAAAAGCTTAATGAGAACGGGTCTCATCCGGGGCTGCCCCAATTGAGACCGAGTCTCAACAAGGAAGCAAGTGGCGTGCCAAGTTTTTTTTCTTGACAAAAAAAAGAGGGAGACCGAAGTCTCCCCCTTCCCTTACCAATGACCGCAAAAATTATGCAATCTCTTTTATAGTGTCAGTTTTGACAACTACCCAATCTCCGCCTTTACTTTTGCTCTGCGCGTATATAAAGGGCTTGATTGCCTCAAGCTCGACAGGCTGACCATTTAAAAGGTACTGCGTCGAACCGTAGCCATTGTTTAATGGCGCAAGGGCAGCGTACTGCTGGCCTGTGCCTTTATGCTCGAGGATCGTACGCTCGAACCCGTCAGCCAGCTTGTAAGGGCTTGGCTTGTCTGTGCGCTCTATACCTGCGTCGCGCTTGGCTTTAACCTTTGAAAGGTTTTCATATTCAACCCCACCACGCACTTGCAAGGTGGATTGCTTTTCAATGATTCCGGGATTGTTGCCAGCTTTCAAAACCGTTGTTTTGATAGGCAGCATGCGCTTCATTGTGACTGTGCGGATTTTACCGCCGTTCAGTTTTTCAATAATGTCTTTTGCTTTCATAGTAAATGTCCCTTCGGACGCGCTCATTCTAAAGGAAAGAGAATAACCGTCAAGAGAAAAATGCACCTTTTTTAATTTTTTTTTCTTCATGAAATTAATCAGGTTGGCATGGTGTTTGCTACTCTTAATGAGATTGAGTCTCAAAAGGGGCTGCCCCTAAATTATAGATTTTTTTTCTATATATAACAGCTTACGCGCGATTATTTGGTATTTGTTCGTTTGTCATTTGCTATTTGAAAAAACTTCAAAAAAATAGTTGACTAGTTTGTTGTTTGCTTTTATTGTGTCCCTGTCCTTCGGGGCATGACTAAACAAGCAATATGGATCGTTATTCAGAAAGACGAAATCAAATCAGGCAGGTGCTTAATACAGAGGCAGTCTGCGGAGTTTCCAAGTATCAACTAAAAGCTGAAGATATTCGGCATATACTTGAAAAATTAGCTCAAGAAATGAAACCTGTGCAGTTCATGGATTTTATTGGGCTGGTCAACGATATCAGAACTAAAAAGGTTCAAGCAGCCCACAAGAACCATTTAGCGGGAGTTGAAAAGCGCAAAGGGCCGCGCAAGCCTAGACTTTACAATAATAGTGGCAACTTCATAGGAGCAGAATACAACAAATGAAAAAAATAGTTTTATCTTATATAGTAGCCGCCACTTGTTTTATCCTAGCTAATGAAACACCCACACATAAAAGCGAAAGCATCAGCAAAGAAGATAAAATCATCGCAATCACTATACTGGCGGAAGCCAGAGGGGAAGGGGAAAAAGGAATGTACGCAGTGGGTGCTGTCATTGCTCAACGAGCATTTGAGGGAAAAAGGACACCCTCGGAGGTATGCCTTAAAAAATGGCAATTTAGTTGTTGGAACGGAAAAGGAGTCAAAGATTTGGCGCATCTGCTCAAAACTCCCCAAGCAAAATACGCTTTACTTATAGCTAAAAATATTAATAATTTGTCTCGTGAGTTCGTTGGTTATGCTAATCACTACCACAATAATAAAATAAAGCCGCCATACTGGGCTAAAGGTAAAAAGCCAATCAAGACTATTGGCAACCATATTTTTTATAAACTTTGAAAACAAATCGCGTCTGGATAGCCTCCAGTTAGCAGGTCGCACCTCACTAAAAGCGAAAAGTTTTCTAATTTCGACACTAGTCATGTCGGGCGCACATAGTAAGAACAGCCTCGTCCCTTTGATTGCTTTGGGGGCGAGGTTTTCTTTTTGAGAGCGGGTCTCAACTAGGGCTGCCCCAAGATTTCCTTCACAATAAAAAAAATAATAAAAAATCTTTTTATTTGGTTGACACCCTTTTCCTTTTCTTATGTACTGGCTGCGGCCCGTTAGGGTCGTAACAATAAAATGCTATGGTTACATTAGAAAAAAACTCCACAACGGAAGTAAGCTCTAATACAAAGAGAGCCGAAAAACTCACCAAAAAGGCCGAAGAAATAATTGCCAAAGCTCGAAAGGCTGAAGATTATAGAGAAACTTCTCCATTTACTTCAGATGATTTCAAAGTTGGTATTTATAGTATGAAGGCTAAAGAGGCAAGAGCAATATTAGAAAATTGCAATGTATCTTACTCAAACAATGACGCAAAAAATAAACTGAAAGGAATAGCTACTAACAGGACAAAAGATAATAAAAGAGTTACCAAGTTAAAGCAGGATATTCTTAATGATGACTGGTTTTCTGAACACGCTGACGTTTCTTTTGATACTGAAGGAATGTTGATAAACGGTCAGCACACGCTATCCGCTATTATTGAAGCAAATCGAACAGTTGATGTTCTTTTAAAGAAAGGCTGTCGGGTTGGTTCTGGGCAGAAAGTTGATGTAGCAAAACCAAGGTCGTTGTCTGTACGTTTGAGGTTTGCGGGTCATTTTCCGATGTCTGAGCCAGATACTAAAAGTAAGTTTAGATGTTCGGTGGCTGGCTATATACTGCGAAATACTGAACAACCAAGTGGCGAAAGGCTAAAGAAAAATAACTTCAATAGACACGAATTAAGCAAATACTCGCTTGGTGATTTTTGTGATGAAGCTGTTTTAAAGTACCACAATAAATATCAAGAAGGCATTGAGTGGCTTTATGATAACCAATCAAGAAGCAGAGCATTCAAACGCGCTCCTATATTAGCTCCAATAGCTGCTTTTTATGATAGTAATTCAGAGACAGCTAAAAAGTTTTATAACATACTAATTGGCGGCCAAGTTAGGCTTGGTACGTCTAGTGGTACAAAGATAGCTAATGCAGCAAGTAAATTGCGTGAGATGATCATTGAAGAGCAAAACGCTAATGAAAATCATGATCCGTCAAAATTACCTGTCGGAATGCGACACCTAAAGACCTTCAATCAATTCTGGTTTACAGAGGTTTCTTACTGTCTACATTGTTTGAGGAATAACAAAACTTATGACCTAAAAAAATCTCCAAATATGAGAGGTTTGACTATCTTGAAAGGATAATATATGCCATCTAAAGGAGCGAAGAAAAGGGAATCAAAGTTTACTTACTACGCTTTTTATAAGGATAGAAGCGTTAAGGTAGGTTATACAAAAGACGTTGTCGGGAGGTTGCGACAACTGGGAGGGGCATCATCATGCTTCCTTGTATTCAAGGCAGAGCATGACAGTAGGTTTTCAGCGCGAAAAGCTGAAAAAGAAGTAAAGCAGCAACTCGCTAACTATGTTCTGAGGGATGCAGAATGTCGCGAGTGGATGAATTCAAAGAAAAAAGGGTTCTTTAAGTCTTTGAAAAAATCGCTTGAAAGTCTCACATATAGGTTTTTTGGGTATGCGGAAAACGTAGCCCAGAAATCCTCCACATCTTGGGAGGAGACTTCGCCAGCGAAGGTGGAAAAACTGGTGAAGTCGTAGTTCATAGCTAATCCCCTCTGCCGGTTTTCTTTGGTTGTATCGGCAGGGGGGTGAGACTTGGTCTCAAAAGGGGCAGCCCCTGAAAAAACTTCAAAAAAAAGGTTGACCAAATCCTTTAATTCCGTCAGGATTTTCCCGCTATGAAAGTTGGAAATACTGACTATGATTCGAACGTGCGGATTGTGATTGATATAGTCACAGAGAACATCCCTAAAGACCCCAAAGCTCCAAACGAGAGCGTTGTCAAGATTCAAGCTCTAGACAAAAAAGGTAATCCTATCGACTTTAAGAATTATAGCGCAGCCATGGGCTGCGGTAATTACCAAAGGGTTCTTGGATGGCTTTCTGATCATTTACCTCAACTAAACGCAATGGCGCACGGAAGGGTCACAATATAATGCCAAGAGTACTAAGAGCGGGCGAAGAATGCCCATTACACTGGTTAGAGCCACGCACCAAGGCGGGCATGGACGAACTAAACAGAAGAAACAACAGAATCCGTAAAGTTATAGAGTTGATTGATGATCAATCTACTAAAGAAATAGTCAAGAAAGTCGTAGAGGATAACTTAGTCCCATCTCGTTAGTGAGACTGGGTCTCAACAAGGGCTGCCCCAGTTATAAAAAAATAGAATTATAATAATAGTATAGCGGGCATCATTATTATTTGGTGGATGTTTATTTCTTATTTTTTCTTTTCTAATTAGGTTTTTTTCTCTTGACGGAATTAAGGCTTTCTGGCAACCTCAACTCCTGTTCGGCCAATCCCGCCGGACACAACCAAAAAATACTATGAGCCTACACTCATTCAAATCAGTCGCGGAGTCTCAACAAAAGGTTGAGGCTGTTAAGGACATCCTATGCAACGTGCTAGACTTCGTTGCCCCGTCTTCGTACGACCTCCGTCGTGTCAAGGAAACCCTTGAAGAAAACGAGGCTAAGCTCGAAAAATTCGAGAAGGAGCTTGATGCCGCTAAACGTGTTCTTAAAAAGAACGACCTCGAAGGCGCGTTCGACGCCGAGAAGGTTTTAGACGAGGATTAAACCTCGCGTCAAGGAGTCAGGCGGCCTCCCTCGGGGGGTCGCCTTTTTGCGTCCTAGTGTTGAGACTCGGTCTCAATTAGGGCTGCCCCGAAAATTACAAAATGTCATAATCGTTATAATATAATGGACCATTATTTGTTATTTGGGCGCTTCTTATTTACTATTTGTTTGTTTGCTATTTCTTTTTTACTTGACGGAATAAAAAGCTCAAGTTAATCTGTTTGTGCCCTTCGAAATAAAGGGATCAATACAATGGCAAGAACTACTAGACCTATTGAAACGGACTACTCTTTTGGAGTAGAGAAAATAGCTCACGTCTTAGATGGCGAGGAGACTGGCTGGCATGGCGTGCGACGCACTGACAGGCAAGGACGGGCATCCCTAGTTGGGATGTGTAAGGATAACTACGAAATCACAACTAACGAAGATCTCGTAAGTACTGCACGTGAGGCCTTTTCGGCCTTAGGCACTGAAGACTACGAAGAGAAACTGTTTTGCACGCAAGGCGGAAGCAGGTTCTACGGTGAGTATACCTTCAAGAGTAAGCAGGTTGAATTGCCCAAAGTAGGGGACACAATTGGCTTAAGGCTAACACTTAACAATTCTTACGATAGGAGCTGTAAAATTGGCTTTAGCATGGGTTTCCTCCGCCTGATATGCGGTAACGGCATGGTGACTGATAGCCGGGACTTTATGCTGCAGCAGCTGCACAGTGGCAAGCTAGATCTTAAGAATGTTCAGACATCGATGAAAAATGCATTTAATGCTTTCGATGCGGACAGCTTACAGGTGTTTGGAGGTATGGCCGCTAAGCCTATCACTCAAAAGACTGGTGAAATCATTCTGGACAATCTGGCCATTAAAGAATACCTGTCTTCTCAGGCTCGTGATTCTATCCGGGTTATCTGGGAAGATCCGGAAAATCACGCTAAGGGCGGCCGCGCTGACCTTGGTCGGAACGTCTTCAACCTGTACAACGCTTGTACGGATCATTTCTCACATAGTGAGAACTTCGGTTACAGTAAGTTTGAAAATCAACGCGCGACGTCTCGCAAGGTCTTCAAACAATTCTCTAGGTTTGCTTCTAGTGAGGTAGAACTGAACTCGTGGAGCTCTCGATTCCCTGAAAAGACAAAGGTCTCTAAGAAGGTCGAGGTCGCTGCAAATTAATTCCTATAGGTAAGCTGATCAGGGGTGGCCTCCGGGCCGCCCCCTTTTTTTTATGTGTAATTGAGAACGGGTCTCAACAAGGGCAGCCCCTTGAAATTTTTTTCAAGAAAAAGAGTTGACCTCGAAATCGGTTTCTGGCAATCTATTCCCAGCTATGAAAGTGCAAGTATACTACAACCTCCACAAGAAGCGCCTCTCAGTGCGGAGCGCGAAGAGTGGGTTGGTGATCAATCACACCGACCTCGTTAAGCTGAACAATGCCAAGTTTCACGTTCAGCCATCAGGCCAGTACAAAGTACGTCGTGACAAGCGCAAGAACGTACACGCTTACGTTTCAGGGGATCTCGCCGCAAAACAGCAGGTTGACAGCGGGATCTTAGATGAAGCTTACTACAACCCCTACAAGAACGATTTCTTCGTTAACAGTAAGGGCGAGGAGCTTCACGATAAATACGAGACTGTTTATGTAATCAACAAAAAGATCTTCTACAAGTGAGATCCACACTTTGTTGAGATTCGGTCTCAACAGGGGCTGCCCCGAAAATTTACAGAAAAAAATAAGACCTGTAATAGTCTTATTTGGTCAATCTTTATTTGTTATTAACTTATTTACTATTTACTAATTTCTTTTTTATAGCTTTACAGTAGGTTTATAAAGACCGTTGCCGCTTTCATATTGATCATCTTGTGCGTTTATACTTTGGAAGTCTCTGAAATTATTATGATAAATATCGTCAGCGTTCCAAATGTAAAGGCATCTTTCTAATTTGAATTCCTTCAAGTTTAATTCAGCCAAAATTCTGGCTTCGTGAATAAAGCCGTCCTTCTTCCCTTTATACTTTGAAGTATCTTTTTTAAGAAAAACACCTATTGCCCGACTCAACATTGCCCGTTCTAGTTTTTTTGGGCTTGTCCAAAAATAAGCGTATTGATCATGGCCCCAATTCAATTCACCCCTAGTCGCGCCGTGATTCCATAGCGCGTTGAACTCTCCTAGTATGTCGTCAGGGTTGCCCAATAAGCCAACGACTAGGCTTGTGCCGTTATGTTGTATAATTTTCTTCATTCTTTTGGTTGTAATATCTTTAGAATAATAACTATTATAACAATAATAAAAATGGAATTAGCGTCAGCAAACAACAACTCACTTTCCATATCCCGCAAAGCCCCTTTTTTTGAGAGTGGAAAGGGCTTTTGAGGCTTTAGAACCTGCTGGCTGGCTACCATGTAATAGCAAGGCAAAATCTTTTGAACCTGAGATTGCCAAGTCGTCGGTGTGGTCTACTTCTAATCCTAGTGCATCGGCTTCATCCTGAGAAAAGAAAACGCTTGCGCTTTTTATCATAGTTTTAGGAATTAAGTTATCATAACGCCCACCACGCGAGCAAGTGAAAACATAATTGTCAGGAATAAGGTGCGGATAATTAACTAAAAAGTTGATGCTTTTAGTATAGGAATAAAAAGTAATCTGCGGAAAATGACGCGCAGCAATCATCCAAGCGTTGAAATAGCTTTGTGAATAAAAGTCGCCGCCGATATGAACACGCAATGTGCCGCCACGAATTAAGCCGGTAGCTTCAATACTGCGCCTAATCAACGCCGCTTTGCCAACGGTAGTTTTTTCAGCCTTTAATAAGTCATAGTTATCCCAGCGCGGTTTTCTCACGTTGGGTCGTCTGGCTTCGTCCATAGCAGCATAGCAACGGATTTTAATGCCGTTTGCTTCGGTTTGCTTGTCGGTAATTTTGCCCGTTATCCTATCCGCAAAGGTTTTGCAGTTTTTAGCTGCGGGGCAAGTATAGCCAGACGGTAAAGAATAATGATATATTCCTTTCAGTTTGGCATTTTCGTAGGTTATCTTGAGTAGTGTTGTCATAGTCGTGCAACAGCCCACAGATTACCACAGCGTTTTAGTGAGTCAAATTTTTTTTTCAACTTTTTTTTCCACAAGTTATTCACAAGTTGAGAACGGGTCTCAAAACGGGCAGCCCCACAAAAAACTCGTTGACAGGGTTTGGCATTCTGATATTCTCACACCTCGTATGGCAGATAACCATGTAGATGCTCAAGTTGCTGATTCTTTCGGCGAAGTATATAATATTGCAGTTGGTCACAAAAAGGAAGTTGATGACGCTTACGCTAAGTGGGCAGCCAAGCATGGCATTCAAGTAGGATTTCCTAAGAAAAAAGGTACTGGAATAGTATACGGAAAAAAATCAAAAGAAATGCTTGACCGGAAGAAAAGCAACTGATAGAATTTTTTTGTCGTTGAGGTACGGCTTTGTTATTATGTTTATCCCTTTTAGTGGAGGTTAACTAAAATTTCGTTTTTTAGATATATAATGGTTTGTGTGGTTTGTACATACGTCAGGCAGGGCTGACGTTAAAGATTAGGGTAGGAATACAATGCTAATCAACCCCTGAAACTTTTTAGGTTCTTTGAAAATTTATTCTTGAGTTTTGCGGCTAAATCATTGATGCTTGTAGGACAGTATCGACGTTGACAAACTAAAAAACTTGGGCCATGCACTTAATCAAGTCTTTCTGAGCTATAAACGCGTTGAAAGCATGACAGTCGTTAACTCGACTTGAAACGGTTAAGAATGAGAGTTTTCTCAAGGATAATCAATTTGAGTTGGCGGGTTAAATACGCCTCCATCGCCCTTTAAGCGGGGATAACTCCGGTGCGGGGACAGGGATGGTTAGACATCTTACGCTATACTGCTGGTGGCGCGGCAGCAACTCATTCAATTTCCTTTCTCGACGGAGAGAGGTCGGCGTGACGGAATTAATCCCTCCCATGGGGATAACGTAGCGACTGCGGAAGTAGCAACGGCCAAGTGGCAGAGTGAAAACGTGGGCGAGTCCGAAGTAGGTAGATCAGAAACATTGTTTCTTGGGTATCGAAAAGGTGTTGGTAAACAATTAGTCCAACCGCCATTTTTTTTAATATATGGATTATGAAGAGCTTATGAAAGCTTTTGAAAAAGAGGAGAGAGTGAAAACTAAACATTTACAGAAAAAGGCAGAGAAGCGGAAAGTGACCCGCTCCTTAAAGCATGAAGAGATTCGCAAGGTGCGCGATGTCAAGAGTATGTTGCGCAGAAGACTTGACCACATAGTGACCGACGCAATAAAAAATAATGCGAAGAACGGTAAACAGGTTAGCGAAATGAAAGAGTACCGTTCTAAAATTCGGCAAATACTTTCGTAGAATCCTCCTAGAACTATTGTTAGTTCTTGCCCCTCTGAGTGGAGGGGCTTTTTTATCAAGAAAATTTATGGCAAGAAAAAACAAAATTACTCTTAAAGAAATGGTTGAGTCCGTCGTTAATGCGGCTCTTGAAAGAAAACCAGCCGCTGGACTTACTAGACAAGATTTAGAAGATCAGTATGTCATTTGGATGAGTGAAAAAGACTCGCAGGGAGAAGAACGTTGGGACACCTTTAGTTATAAAGGAAAACAGGTCGACGCAGCATTTGATAAATATTGGGATTCATACAGTAGCGTGGGGTAGCCAAGTGGTAAGGCGGGAGACTGCAAATCTCTTATCGTCGGTTCGATTCCGACCCTCACGTCCATTTTCTTAACGGTTATACTAAGGGGGATGAGATTGGGTCTCAATAAGGGCAGCCGCTTTTGAGACTGGTTCTCAATAAGGTCCCGCGCTGATTCTTTTAAAGAATATATATAATACAATAAACTATAATATCTTTATTTGATTATTTATTATTTCTAATTTACTTATTTGTATTTATCTTATTTCTTATTTGCATATTAGTTATTTCGCTTTTATCTATTTCACATTTACTTCTTGACTAACTACAAAAAAACCTCCCACGAATTAACGAGGGAGGCTGAACCATGAGCAAGTACCTAACTAACTCAAAACTAATTCTTTAAGATATTCTTGGCCGCGAGACGTAACCGAACGACCTTCTGGAGTGATCTCGATGAGACTCATCTTTTGTAGATACATCTCATAATCACGTTGAAGGCAAGCCTTACTTAAACCAATCTTTGCAGATAGTTTAGTTAATCTAGTAGCTTTTTCTTCAGCTAATACATTTAGAATACGCACTTCAATACGATTCAATCCAAGAGGAAGGATATCCAACTCTGATGAGAATAAATGCCAATCAGTCTCATTGAATGTCTTTTTCTTTGTAGCCGCGCAATAGTTCATTATCTTCATGCTTATCTTTTGTGCTGCTCTGGCATTGCCGCGCAAAGTAGATGATAATTTACTTAATACTTTACCCTTGAAGTTTATCTCAGGTAGGTTTGTCTTGACGATTTTAGATAATTCATCAATAGAATAATCTTCCATGTCAATTCTATCCATCCTATCCATCAACGCATGAAATACATCTTGCGCTTCAGTAGTGGCGAAAAGAAACGTCAACTTACTAAAATCACATTCAAACATATAATCATCATAAAAAAACTCAGTACGATTTTCTTTGTTTGGATTTAATATAGTAAGTAATGCCATAGTAACGTCTTTAGGTAACTCACTACATTCATCAAATAATATAGTAGCTTCACAATCAGTTAACTCAGGCACTACAATCTGCTGAAAAAATTGATTAAGATTCTTAATTGTAGAACAATTTAACTCAATCCACTTTTTTGGCTTCCCATTAACCTTCAAGTTTTTAGCAAACGCTTTCGCGAGAAATGTCTTGCCAGTCCCTTTAGGTGCGACGAACATTAAATGAGGTACTATTCTAGTAGCCTCGAATCCCTTGATGAAAAAGGATAGTTTGCGTTTGGCCGCATTCTGTCCAATCACCGTAGAGAAGTAGTTTTTATTTTTTGTAGTCATAAATAAATAGATTTTCTATTGTGTAAAAAAACTTTTTATTCCCAATCAGTATCAACCTTTAAGGCGATCTTTTCTTCTTGCTCTTTAGTTTCTTTCTTTAGCTCTGACACGATAGGCAGTTTAGTTCCAGTATTCTGTCCATCATGCCCCTCTGTTATCATTCCAAGTGCTTGTAAGAATTTCTTACTAACATGAATGACTGCATCTTCTTTAAGAAAACGATTGAGTGTTCCTAGCGGAACTCCCAAGTAAGATGTTGCACCAGACTTTCTAGGCATGGAAATAGTCTAGGGAATGCTTTCAGAAGTGTCAAATCTTTTTTAGTTTTTTTAGCTACTATTTTTTCTTTTTATAGTTGGCTAGTAAGATCACCAATATCGTGAAGATAATGTAAGTGATTGCCGCCGCTGGTTCGTCGTAGATCATGGTGGATAATCTTTACACTTATAAATAATCCTCAAGAATATAACGCTGATTAAATTAGAAGGAAAGAATAATTGTCTAGTCGCGCCTCGCGCGGGCTTATTTAGCAGAATCGCGTTAGTATTTAGATGTTTTGTGTTAGTAAATAGCTATATTTAAGTAAATAGCATTAGTAAATAGCTGTATATTTGTATAAATGACATTTGTAAATAGCTATATGTAATTAGTTTATTCTAATAGTATGTATATTATAGTAAATGAATACAAAAAAACGCAAATGACTCTAAATGAAATCAAGTGCGCTGACGCTAATAATTTAATTAAAAGATTTTTTAATACATTTATTTGGAGAAATAAAAGTGCGGTACATAGTAATCCAACATTAAAATACTTTTTAGACTAATCATCTATGTATGTTTTCTTATATATGTTCTTTATACTCATTCATCGTCATCATCAGTAAAAGTCCAATGAAAATAGGTACAATACAACCACAAACTAAATACCATAAGTAGTATAGTTACCATTGTTCTTTGTTCATAGTAAGGGTAAAATAATAAAAAGATTATCTATAAAATAAAAAGCCGCGCTTTTAATATGTAAAAAGACGGGTTCTTATATATATAAAGAATACTCTTTCTAGTTAGATCATAACCTCCACTACTCCAGATTTCTGTCCATTTTCTAGCCGCTCGGCTCCTAATACCGATACTCCGAACACAACCTCCCATGCTCGGCATACAGTCGTTTCATTATCAGTCTCTATCAATCTCTTGATTACTTCCTCCCTCATATCGCTCACCTTTTTCTTCACCTTTTTCCTTTCGGTCATAAGACCCTTTTCCTTTCTTTGGTTTATGGACTCTTTCGCCCGTGTTAAACTCAGCTTTGAATCTAGGCTTTTTCACTTGCCTATCTCGGTATGCCAAGCGTTGATTGCGATTGAACACCTTTTCTGCCCCATCGGGGCGGCGACAATCGGCATAACAAAATGTGGATAACTAGAATCAAAGATACACATTCGATTATATCTATATGGTAACTTCACCCAATTTCCTTCATCAGTATAGTCTATCAAGCCTCCTTCATATTCATTGTAATGTTCTTGGCCGCGAACATTCAGCATCAAGTCTCCCCCATTCAAACCTTCCTTTGGCCCAGCGTAAAAAGCGGTAGCGAACATTGGTAGCCTCAGTTCGTCCCTTTCCGAATAAGCTACCTCATCCTTATCCAAGTGGTAATTCAAGCCAGCATTGCCTCCAGCAAGCGTTTTGACCTGACTATCGTTTGGAAGATTGTTGTTCCAACATTCAAATCCAACCAATTCATCCATCCTATCTTTAATTAAGAAGTGCGCTTTCTTCATCCAGATCTCTTTGATCATTCTCCTCAAGAGATTATCTAGCTCAGACCTATCATTGGAATACTCCAAATCGTCCTTGTAGATGAAGTTTGGGGGATTGACGGGAATTGACACCCCTTCGCCCACTAAAATATCGTACAACCTATCTACAAGCGTTGTATCGCCAACTGCATTATCAATCGTTAAAATTAAGGAACTCATAAACTAAATCTGCTTCATCTTCTTCTAAAGTAACTACTACCTTAAAAAAGGTAATCCCGCCAACGGTAGCCTCGTTTGTCGAAAAATCATCTTTACCTAACTTTTTAAATAGGTTCAACCATGCCTTTCTAATTCTCAAATATTCTTTAAGATAATCAGAAGATATAACGTATAGAAAAAGATGCTTCAATTTTCATTTGCCACTACAATTCTATATGTATGGAACTCTCTAAATTCTTCGACATAATCTTTAGCCTCACCTAAATCAGTAAATTTTGCGTCAGGTACATCAGCGTTTACATCGACCACATAATAAATAGTCTTTTTATAGACTTGGTTGTTTGTTGTTTT